>Ga0172372_10005781_pt1 | contig 17084 bp, 21 predicted proteins | sample LakKiv5m_2_FD_114544 | JGI IMG/M metagenome (GOLD analysis project Ga0172372, IMG submission 114544) | Freshwater microbial communities from Kabuno Bay, South-Kivu, Congo - kab_092012_9.5m | ecosystem: Environmental > Aquatic > Freshwater > Lake | place: Democratic Republic of the Congo...
GTATCAATGAGGACAAACGTTGTTATAATCCATATGGCGTCCATGAAAACTCCTTTGTCGATGCGGATTTAAGCACTCACATCGTGGCAAAGTTTTTCATGGACGTCAACTAGCAATCAGAGTATGATTTTTATATGTGGAATGGTATCCGATACAAGCGTTCTCGCAATTCCGGATGTTGGCGAGGATATGTGGGAACTTGGGAGATTAAGCACAACAAATTTTATCTCAATGATGTTTCTGGTGATTATCGTATGCTTGCTGGCGCGCCCTTGTTTGCAGAGTGGTTTTCGGGAATGATTCGTATCCCAGTAGGAAAAGTGCTGAACAAGAGGCATATCGGTTATGTGTCAATACACGAAAAAGACATTCTGATTCAAATCGAGCACGGGCATGTCACGCAGCGAAAAGTCATTAATAATCAGCATTATCGTATTGATCAGCGTAAGATGGTCTGGCGTAGCATGCTGAACATGAACGATACCATTGCTGATTACATGAACTACCGAACAAAGCTGACATTTTTGGAACGCTTGTATAATCTGTTTTGGCCACCACACAATGGAAGACATGATGTGCTGGAGTACGATGATGAAGAATATGATGATGTGTAATAATGCCACCCCGAGAACCATTCCTGTTCTCGGGGTGGTGTCGGTGATGCTTACCGTCGCTCGTAATTAGGAGCTTCTTTGGTGATGGTGATGTCGTGGGGGTGGCTCTCGGTCAGGCTGGCCATCGAGATGCGATTAAAGCGCGCTTTAATGCGCAATTCGTCGATGGTGGCAGCGCCCACATAGCCCATGCCCGCCCGCAGTCCACCTACGAGTTGGTAGACGGTATCGCCGACGGGACCCTTGAAGGGCACGCGCCCGACGATGCCCTCGGCCACCATTTTGCGGCTTTCGCGCGTCGTCTGGAAGTAGCGTTCGCCGCCACCTTTTTGCATGGCGTCGATGGACCCCATTCCGCGGTAGACCTTGTAACTGCGCCCTTCGTACAAAATCGTTTCACCCGGGCTCTCGTCGGTGCCCGCAAACAGTGATCCGAGCATCACCGAATGTGCCCCGGCAGCAATGGCCTTGGTGATGTCGCCACTATAGCGGATGCCACCGTCGCCGATGACCGGGATGCCGAAGCGGTCGGCCACCTTGGTGCACTCCGAAATCGCCGTGATTTGGGGCATGCCAGCGCCGGTGACCACGCGGGTCGTGCAGATGCTCCCTGGCCCTTGACCCACTTTGATGCCGTCGACACCGCGCTCACAGAGCGCCACGGCAGCGTCCCCGGTCGAAATGTTGCCAGCGATGAGTTGGACGTTGGGGAAGTGCTCGCGCACCTTGAGGATGCCCTCGAGGACTCCTTTGGAATGGCCGTGAGCGGTGTCGATGGTCAACACGTCAACGCCGATTTTGACGAGCGCCTCCGCACGTGCAATGAAATCCCCGCTAATGCCGATGGCGGCGCCGACGCGCAACCGCCCCTGCTCGTCTTTGCATGAATTGGGGTACTCGATTTGCTTCATGATGTCTTTGACGGTAATCATCCCCGACAAGCGGCCATTGGTGTCGACGACGAGCACCTTCTCGATGCGGTGTCTGTGGAGCAATTCTTTGGCTTGCTCGAGCGTGGTGCCCTCGGGCACCGTGACGAGGTCTTTGCCGGTCATGAGCTCGCTGATGGGCCGGCTCGGGTCAGTTTCGAAGCGCAAGTCACGATTGGTCACAATGCCCACTAGGTCGCCGGTATGCGTGGTGATGGGGATGCCCGAAATGCGGTACTCCGACATCATGTCGAGCGCATCGCCCACGGTGCGGTCAAAGGGCATGGTGATGGGGTCGGTAATCATGCCGTTTTCGGAGCGCTTGACCTTGCGTGCCATCTCGACCTGGTCGTCGATGGACATGTTTTTGTGGATGATGCCAATACCACCCTCGCGTGCCATGGCGATTGCCAAGCGGTGCTCGGTCACCGTGTCCATGGCGGCGCTGACGAGGGGGATGTTCATGCGAATCCCGCGGGTCAACCAAGTATTGACGTTGGTCGTGGCCGGCAATACATCAGACGCTGCTGGGATCAAGAGTACGTCGTCGAAGGTGAGTGCTTCGCGTGCAAACTTGTCCGCCCAATCGATTGTCACAACCGCCTCCCATTTCGAAATCGTGGCGACGAATATATTCCCATTATGATACCGGTTTGCATCATCAGCGTCAATCAAATGCCCCAGATTGTGTCGTAGAGAGCGCCAATGAATTACAATACACAACAAGAGGCACCAATGACCACGGCAAAAGGGAGCAATCATGGCACTCGATGTGGTAACACTCGCTAATCAGGTTCGTGAAATGACCAAACAGGTGCTCAACGGTTCGGCGGAGCAACGGCGGCGGCGCCTGATGATTCAGCATCTGCTCGAACGCCACGAAGGACACGAAGCGCATTGGAACGATGCGGTCACGCTCAGCGAACGCTCGGCCTGGTTGCAAGCCCAAATCCACGACACGTTTGCCACCGTAACCGCACTGCCCGCCATCCCCGAAGACTACGCCATTGTGGCCAGCGATGGCTCGCAACTCGACGTCGAACGCCACGGGATGGCGATTTGTTACCTGCTCAACATCGGCGAAGTTCTCATCCAATACGGTTACAACAACTATGCCGTGCTCCGCTCCACGCCCACGTTGGGCTTCCGCGACCACGACTTGTACATCACCACGGGCATGCGTCGGCTCCCCATCGAAGGGCAGTTGCTCAACGCCAAGCGGGATGCCGCCGAGGGTATGGCACTCGCCCAACTTGCCGATGAGTTCCTCGTCAAGGTGCCCGACATGCCTGCCATTGCCTTGCAAGACGGCACCTTGATGCGCTGGAATCTGGCCAACAGCGACGATGAGGTGCGTGCGGTGTTGCTCGATCCGTATTTGGCCGCGCTTGATGCGCTCAAGGCGCGTCGTGTGCCGGTAGCCTCATATATTAGTCGCCCCCGCTCACCCGAAATGCTGGGCATGGTGCGACTCATGTTGTGTCCCGATGTTGATGTGCCCGCTGGGCGGGGTGCCGTGTGTGACCGTTGTAGTGACGTGGCGGCTGGTCGGCAACCGTCGTGTACTCCGTGCAACGACCTCGCTGACGCTGACATCGCCATTCAGCAGCTGGCTGACGGCGAGCGCGGCCCGGTCTACCTCTCGATGGCGCGTGCCAACCGCGAGTATTACCGCGAACACCGCGTTCATTTCTTTTATATGCGGGTGGGTAGTGAAATCGCGCGCGTGGAAGTGCCAGCGTGGGTGGTCGCAGACGCACAGATGCTTGACACGGTGCATGCCATTATTTATGACCAGGCCATGCGCGGGCAAGGCTACCCGGTGGCACTCGCTCGCGCCCATGAGCAGGCGGTCATCAAAGCCAGTGATCGCCGCATGTTCCTCGACATGGTCGAGCAGTCGTTGCTCAAAAACGAAATGCCGGCGCTCAATTCGCGCAAACGCGACAGCAAAGATTTCCAAGCCTTGTAAGTGGGTGAGGTGTGCGAATGAATCGTGTGTCCTTTTTCGACGCGCAGGTGCGTGACGTGTTTTGGCAACTCGCTGGGCAATTCAGCCTGCTCTTGTCGTTCGTGTTCATCGTCGTGGAGGTGCCGCCCGAATGGAAAAACCTGTGGATGGTGCTCGGTGTGGTGCTCGGTCTCGGCCTCTTGTATGCGAGTATCTGGTGGCAAGCCCAACGCACCAACCAGGTCACCTTGCGCATCAACGACACCGCAGTGCATGTCAAAGTGGGCGATATTTTTGCTGAATCTGGCATGAAAGTCATCGCGTGGAACGAGTATTTTGACTCCAGCGTGGATAACCGGCTCGTGACAGAGACCTCGCTCAACGGCGTGTTTTTGCACCAACGAGTGGCCGATATCGCCGCCCTCGACGCGGCCATTGCCAGCGATGCACATCTCGCCAAGCGCCGCGTGCCCAGTGTGCCCCGCCCCTACGGCAAAGTGCAACGCTACGAGCTCGGCAGTCTGATGGAGTACGACGGGTTCTTTTTGTTGGCGTTTGCCCGCTACGACGAAGAACAACGCGGGTTTTTGAGCATCAAAGACTATACGGCGTGCATGCTCACGTTTTGGAGCGAAATCGAATTGCTCTATGCGGGTCGCTCAATCGTGGTGCCCTTGATGGGGGCCGGCATTACGCGCTTCATCGGTCATAGCACGATAACGCCCCAAGAACTGCTCGAATTGATGATCGCCACGCTCAAGCTGAGCCGTATTACGCTGAAATCCGACTGTGCGATTACGTTCGTCATCCACGATACTACCCGCCCGCGCATCAACTTTCACCGCTTGCAGACGCTGGTGTGATGACCCGACCGCGACCCCATTAATCCCGCCGCAGACGTTGGGTGAGTCGTTGGTAGAAGGTGTTTGGTGAGTAGACGCGAGCGAAGGTGCAACTCCGTTGCGAGCGCCGAATGGTCACGGTATCGCCCTCTTGGAGGGGATGCAAGTCGTCACCATCCGCATAAATCGCCGCACTGTGGCGGCCACGCAGGGTGAATGTAATCGTGGCATCTTCGTGGAGCACCAACGAGCGGATGCTGGTCATGTGGGCCGCAATTGGCACGAGCACCAAGGCACTCGACCGTGGATCCACAATCGGGCCGCCTGCGGAGAGGGCGTAGGCGGTCGACCCGGTGGCGGTGGACACAATCACGCCGTCGGCGTGGTAGGTGTTGAGGTGGGTGTCGTAGACCTGCACATCCACGTTGATGATGCGGTTGATGTCGCGGCGGGCCATGACGAATTCGTTGAGCGCAAGCAGCGTGGGCACTTGGTGACCGTCGACGTGGTCGATGTGTGCCTCAATCATGGCCCGCTCATCCCGCCACCCACCGCCGTCAAGGACAGTGGCAATGCCGTCATAAAACGTGTCTGGCACGAGCTCGGCCATGAAGTTCAGATGCCCGAGGGCGACCGGCAACACGGGGACGCCGCACCGCTCTGCAAAGCGTGCCGCTCGCAATACGGTGCCGTCACCGCCGGCAGCCACCACCAGATCGCAACACTCGATGGAGCTGTCCTCGCGTCCAAGGTGTGAGGCGCCGCGCCAAACTTCGAGACCGCGCGCCCGCAACCAACTTGCGGCGGCTTCAGAGAAGCGCACGCAACTTTCCGAAAACGGGTTGTACAGGATGCCTACTCGCATATACGCTCCCTTGGCGAATGACGAGGCATGACGGCCTCGAGGGCATCGGCGACAGCGCTAATCGTGGTGATGTTGTGCAGTGTATCACAATCTGCGCCCACCACCAAGAGTGGCACCGGATTGGTGGTGTGGCCACGGTCGTCGGGTGCCTCGAAATTGCCGTGGTCACTGCTCATGACCAATGTGTCGTGGGCGCGCAGATTGGCCACGATGCCGCCAATAAGCCCGTCAATGCGTGCCACCACTTCAGCGACGCTTACTTCGGTGCGCCCATGACCAACGAGGTCGGTCAAAAACGTTTCGTACAGCGTGATGACGTGCGCTTGCGCAAGCTGGGCCAAGTTTGCGCCTGCTTGCCACGCTGAGATCGGTTGGATGCGCTCTGGGTGACGGTGGTGCATCACATGCCCAGTGATGTCCCACGCGAGTGCAGTGCCCTGTGCAAGATCGGTGACATCGCGGAAGCGCACGCCGGCGCCTTCGCTGGCAATGACACTGGCTGATTTTTTGATTTTGCGCTGATCGACCGCCTGCCAAAACCCGCCGTCGAACGCATTCGCAAAGGCACTAGAGCCGTAGCGGAGCGCCCGCCGTAGCACGTTGTGGTTGCGGAGATACTCTTGGAGCGCCGTAGGCGGAAAATGCGCTTGGTGACGTTGCACCGCCTGTGCCGCATTGATTCCCGCAAACAACGCCGTCTGCCCAGTGCCACTCTGGGGGAGCCCGGCTATTCCCATGGTGGCATCGAGGGCGCTGAGGCAGGCACGCTCGTGCCGCCCAATCTGTTCGCTGGTCAAGGGACCGCCGAGGATGCGGTGTAGGTGCGGTTGTGGGATGCTCGCAAACGGGTTGGGCGCTTGGGCGGGGGTGAGCCCGATTCCGTCGATAAAAAGAAAAATGATGCTCATCTCTGCCTCTTCGTGCCTACCGGCTTGGTCGATTGCAGTGCGGAATCCCTGCCATGCAGTCCTGCGGAATCGTCCCAAAAAATACTTGACATATCACAACGTCGCATCTATAATTATATGGTATGAAATCCACGGAGCCACGGCGTCCGGCATAATGCGGACGCTTGTTTTGTGTCGTAGTATTCGCGCACTCCTACTAGGCCGTGGCTGGTATGCGTGCTAGTTTCCAATGCGCTGAGGAGAATCTCCAGCATGAGTCAGGGTCACGAAGGTATGTTTGATTGGACGCAACTGCTGAACGAGTACGACTACGCTCGTCCGCAACGTGGGGAAGTGCGCGAAGGCGTGATTATGAAGGTTGAGCCAGATTCTGTGCTGGTCTCGATTGGTTCAAAGCGCGAAGGCACCATCCCCTTTTCAGATCTGCGCACGTTGGGTGAGGATTTCGTTGCCACGTTGAAAGTGGGCGACATCCTGCAGGTCTATGTGCAAGATCCCGAGAACCGCGATGGCGAGTTGATTCTGTCGGTCGGTATGGTGCAGGTTGCTCGCGACTGGGAAGAAGCGTTGACGCTTCAAGCCGAGAGCGGCATCGTTCAGTCGGCGGTCATCGGCTGCAACAAGGGTGGCTTGTTGGTGCAATTCAACCGCATCCGCGGCTTCGTGCCCGCTTCGCAGGTCGCTCAGCTCCATGGTCGTACTGCCGCCGAAGAGCGCCAGCACGCCTTGCAGCGCATGGTTGGTCAAACCATCCCCTTGAAGGTCATCGAAGTTGACCGCGAGCGCAACCGTTTGGTGTTGTCAGAGCGTTTGGCCACTCAAGAGTGGCGCAAAGCCCAGAAGCACCGCTTGCTCTCCGAGCTCCAACAGGGCGATGTCATCTCGGGTCGTGTCAACCAGCTCACCAACTTCGGTGCATTCATCGATTTGGGCGGTGCCGATGGTTTGGCACACATCTCCGAGCTGTCGTGGCAACGTGTCAATCATCCCCGCGAAGTCTTGTCCCCCGGCCAAGAAGTACAGGTGATGATTATCGAAATCGACGCCAGCCGCGAGCGCATTGGCCTCAGCTTGCGCCGTTTGTTGCCCAACCCGTGGGACACCATTGAGCAGCGCTACAGCGTTGGCCAAGAAATCAGTGGCCCCATCACCAATTTGGCTCCCTTTGGTGCCTTCGTGCAAGTCGAAGACGCCGTTGAGGGCTTGGTGCATGCCAGCGAAATCGATGGCGAAAACGCCGTCATCTCGCGTGACAAGCTCCAACCCGGCCAGATTGTCACCGCGCACATCATCAGCTTGGCCCGCGAGCGTCAGCGCATGGGTCTCAGCTTGCGTGGTGCCGAAGAAGTCGCTAAGTTGATCGCCGAGCAGACCGCTCCGGCCGAGCCAGCCGCCGACTCAGCTGCACCTGCCGCTGAATAACCCCAGCGTCATATCAGTCAACACCACGGGCGAGGCATGCGTGCCTCGCCCGTGGTGTTTGTGGTAGTGGTACATCTCGTGAGGGGTTCGCGCTTATTCGGCCTTTTTGACCGCGTGCCCACCAAATCCCTTGCGCAACGCTGCCAACACCTTGGCGGCGTATGAATGCGGCCGGCGTGAGTGGAAGCGCTCAAACAACGACAACGTGATGACCGGCGCCGGCACGTCGAGGTCGATGGCCGCTTGAATAGTCCAACGCCCCTCGCCACTGTCTTCGACATATCCCTTGAGTTCGCTGAGTTGCGGGTCTTTGGCGAAGGCATCTTCGGCCAATTCCAGCAACCAAGAGCGCACCACGCTCCCGTTGTTCCACACCTTCGAGATGGCGTGCATGTCGAGGTTGAAATCGCTCCGGGCCTGCATGATCTCGAAGCCTTCGGCATAGGCCTGCATCATGCCGTATTCGACTCCGTTGTGCACCATTTTGACGAAATGCCCGCTCCCGACTGGACCACAATGCAAGTAACCGTCGACAGGAGCCAAGTCAATGAAGGCCTGCTCAAGACGCTTGACGACGTCCTGCTCACCACCAACCATCAAACAAAACCCTTTTTCGAGTCCCCAAATGCCCCCCGATGTGCCTTGGTCAATGTAGTTGATCCCCTTGGCTTTGAGGACGGGAGCCCGACGGATGTCGTCGTTGAAGTTGCTGTTGCCACTGTCGATAATCGTGTCGCCGGGACTCAACAAGGGCACCAAGTTGTCGATCATCTGCTCGGTGGTAGCGCCTGCGGGCAACATGACCCAGATGGCCCGGGGCGTGGGTAGGGCTGCCACCAGCGCCGGCAAATCGTAGGCCCCCACGGCGCCGTCCTTTTCGAGTTCGCGGATGGGGTCGTGGCTGCGGTTGTTGACGACCACGCGATGCCCGTGACGCAACCAGCGCCGTGCCATGCCGGCTCCCATGCGTCCAAGACCGATGATTCCAATGTCCATAGTGGCCACACTCCTCTATGTCTGCTAATACGAAGAAAGAACCGAACATCGAATTGCATCGATGCCCGGTTCTGTTCAAGTGGGGCGGGAGACGAGATTCGAACTCGCGACCTAAACCTTGGCAAGGTTTCGCTCTACCAACTGAGCCACTCCCGCGTCTGCGTTGACTAGATAATACCACAGCAGAGGATGGTTTGCAAATGGAATTTGCGGGAATTTGCAAAACTGCTCCACAGTGGTCTCCGTGGAGCAGTTTGGTCATGTGCGCCACCAATTACCGGTTGGCGAGCGCTTCTTTGATGCCCGCAATCAGGGTTGCTTTGTCGGTTGCACTCAAGGCGGCATCGGGGTGCGTGAGCAAGTAGTAGGCGGGGGGCATTTCACCCTCGTTGATGGTCTCCGCACTCTGCTCAACGATTTCGGCGGCGCTCCCACCCTCGCCACCCTCGCCCGCTTCACCGTGGTCACCGTGGTCACCGTGGTCACCGTGGTCACCGCCAGTGGCGATGGTGCCAGCGATATCCGAGAAGTTGAGTACACTGCGTCCCTCGGCGACGTGGTTGGCCACCACCCACGACACAGGGGCGATGTTGCCGTACCACGGCCAGACGTTTTCGTTGCTATGGCAGTCGTAACATGAGCGTCGTGCAATCAGCTCTGCATCCGCATTGCGGAATACGATGGGGTCGACGACAGGCGGATGACTCTTGTCGACCGGCACAAATTGCATCGCTGCAAAAATAACGATGAGCCCTGCTACAATACGCCGCCAGTTCATACCGTTGCTCCTTGGAGTGATTCGCACTCCGCATAAATTCCTTTGACTCCCCTAGTATGGCACTTTTTGGGGCACAAAGATGAACAAACGATAAGAAGCTGATTGTGTTTTATTGAAAGTATGTTGCGTGCTCGTGCCATCTGTAAGCAATTCACAATCTTTGTCTGTATCAAATCGTCGCCACAACCAAGAGAATAATGCTAGAATAAAGGTGTTATTCAAGCAAACACGAAGCTGTATGAGCGATTTTTTAGCAATTGATACGGTCATAACTGGTACCCTATCTGACTACCGCATCATGGGCATGGTGGGGCGTGGTGGCATGGGCGTCGTATATCGCGTCATGCGTCTCGCCGACCATACCATCTGGGCGCTCAAAGAAATGCGCCCGACCGAGGACATGCGCCCCGTCGAGGAGTCAGATCAGCGTCGCCTCTTCTTGCAAGAGGCCGAGCTGTTGCGGGCCTTGGCGCACCCCAATCTCCCGGCCGTTTCTGAGATTTTCGTCCACGACGATCGTCCCTGTATCATCATGGAGTTCGTGGCTGGGCAGACGCTCGATGAACGCATCCGCGTTGCCAATGCGCCACTCGCTGCCCTCCAGGTCAGCACGGTCTGCATTCAAGTGGCACGGGTGTTGCATTACCTGCACACGCGCACGCCCCCCGTCATCTACCGTGACATCAAACCCTCCAACATCATGCTCCGTGCCGACCGGGTCATCAAGCTGATTGATTTTGGTGTGGCGCGTACCTACAAGCGCAGTCAGACCAAAGACACCGTGGCCATGGGCTCGGCCGGGTATGCGCCACCGGAGCAATACGGCAAGGGGCAGACCGATGCGCGCTCTGACGTGTATGGTCTTGGCGCCACGTTGCTCCATCTCTTGACCAACATTACGCCCATCCCCTTGCACCAACCGACCATTGGCTCGATTCGGCGTCTCAATCCCACCGTGAACGCTGATCTCGAAGCCATTGTCATTCGTTGCATGGATCATGACCCCGACAAGCGCTATCAGAGCGCAGATGCGGTGGCCGACGCCTTGATTGCGTGCCTTGGTGAGCCTTACGTGGATCCGACCATGGGGGTGACACCGCCGCCAATTATTCCGGCCGGCCATACCGACGGGGTGCGCACCTGCGACGGCTGTGGTCATGTCAATCGTGGTGATTCGCGTTTTTGCAACAGCTGTGGCATGCCCCTCGGGAACCAAGGACCACGCTCAGTGCTGATTATCGTAGCGTCGCCACGCGGATCTCATCGCGTGCGCCTCGAACGTTTCCCTGCGCGTATTGGGCGTCGTGACCCGGCCCAACGACTTTTCCCCGAAATCGATTTGGCGGATTACGATCGTGGCGTGGCGTCGCGCAATCATGCGCTGATTATTGAGCAAGACGGCGAACATTTGCTCGAAGACCTAGCCTCCATGAACGGCACCATGCTCAACAACAAAACGGTGCCAGCGCACCAACCGCAACGTCTCCGCCCTGGTGATCGCATCCGCATCGGTGAGGTCGAAATCGAATTTCGTTGGGAGTAAGCATGACCAAGCCAAAGGTACTGATTTTACGCGCTGCCGGCATCAACCGCGACCAAGACGCCGCCCAAGCGGTGCGCATGGCAGGAGGTGAGCCGGCGGTGGTGCACATCGGCCAGGTGGTTACTGGGAGCGTGCGGGTGGCCGATTATGCCATGCTCATCGTTCCAGGCGGCTTTTCGTATGGCGATCATCTCGGGGCGGGTGCCCTGTTGGCCATGGATTTGGTGCAACGCATCGGCGACCAGGTACAACGTTTCGTCGAAGACGGGCGAGCCGTGCTGGGTATCTGCAACGGCTTTCAAGTGCTCGTCAAATCCGGGTTGCTCCCCGGCGCCCAACTGTCTCAGCGACACGCCTCGCTCACCCACAATGCTTCTGGGCGTTTTGAGTGCCGCTGGGTGCATTTGCAGGCGCCCACGAGTCACTGCATCTTCACGCAGGGACTGACCACGACCATTGAGGTGCCGGTCGCACACGGCGAAGGCCGCTTTGTGATGGCCGATAATGCGCTCTCACAGCTCCAAGTGAGTGGCCAAGTGGCGCTCTGCTACGTTGATGCGGCCGGTCAACCGACCACCACTTACCCTGCAAACCCCAACGGTTCGCCGCACGGCATTGCGGGTGTGTGCGATGCGAGTGGGCGTATCATGGGCATGATGCCACATCCCGAAAACGCCGTGTTGCCGTGGCAACACCCGCAGTGGACGCGACAACAGCGCACGCACGGCGACGGTTTGGCTATCTTTCGCAATGGCATCAGCTGGGTGCAACACCTCTAGCTGGCACTCGTCAGCAACGGGCGCACCAAATCGGTGACGACCTCGATGAGACGACGGTCGTATTCGATGGCTTTGGCGACGTGGACGTGTGCGTCGAGTGCGTGCGTCGTAATAATGTCCTGCACCTGCCCGTACAACGGGTCGAGTTGACTCAGCGCAAGCGGCTGAATTACCAGTGGTCGTGTCGGTGGCCGGGTGCTCAGGTGGGTTGCAAGTGTGACCACATCGGTGCTGGCAATGCCCGTCACCGTGGCATGATGCGCATGCACGTACCAGGTTTGTTCGTCAGCGGCCCGTGCGAGAGCGGCTTGTGGTTGGTGCGTGTAGTGCGCTTCCAACGTGCGTTGCGTCACAATCGCGCGTATCAGTGGGTGCTGGCCAAGTGGTGGCGCACACCGCCAATCCTGGGGCAGCGTGGTGGTGTAGGGCCCAAGGTGCCACGGCAACAACACGTACTCTTGCACGCCGTAGCGCTGGCAGTCACGCATCACCTGGTAGAGGTAGGGCGGGTGTTCGCGAAAAGCGGCCCGCCAGATGTGCCGCGGAAATTGGAGTTGTAGTCGGGCCGCACACCGAAACATGGCACCGTAGCCGCCGACCGGCTCGTGTTTGTCACGGCATAAGACAATGGCAGAACGTATCACCGTAACATCCGTTTCTTTGTATTGGTATGGCTGATAGTAGCACGGTCGCTACAGAAAGACAACTATGCGTGTGTTGATTACGGGTTCGAGCGGCCAAATTGGCACCAATTTGGCGTTGCAGCTGCTTGCGGCCGGACATACGGTGTTTGGCGTAGATCGGCGTCCCAATCCGTGGAGTAGCGCCTTCCCTACCTTGTTACAAGATTTAAGCATGCCCTTCCGCGAATTCGTGGGGGGCATTGGTGGTGCTCCGTATCCGCAATGCGACGTGGTGGTGCATCTTGCGGCGAACGCCAAAGTGCACGAGCTGGTGCTGCAACCTCACCGTGCCCTCGAAAACATCACGGTGACATTCAACGTGCTTGAATATTGTCGGCATCAGCAGGTGCCCGTCATCGTGGCGTCGTCACGTGAAGTATACGGCGACATTCAGCGCTACTTGACCGATGAGCCGACTGCCGATTTCGCCTATACCGAGAGCCCCTATTCAGCGAGCAAAATCGCCGGTGAGTCATTGGTCTACGCCTATGCACGGTGCTACGATTTGCGCTATATCGTGTTTCGCTTCTCCAACGTGTATGGACGCTACGACAACGACATTGAACGCATGGAGCGGGTCATCCCGTTGTTCATCCGTGAATTGGGTGCTGGGCGTCCAGTGACCGTGTATGGGCGCGAAAAAACACTGGATTTCACGCATGTTGACGACTGTGTGGCTGGTATTCTCCGGGGTATTGATGCGCTGTATACCGGCACCATTACGCAGGCCACGATTAATTTGGCCTACGGTCAAGGCAATACCCTCGTAACGATGGCGCAGTTGGTGGCGCAGGCGCTCGGCGTGCGCAATCCCGATATCCGTGTCGAAGAAAGTAAACGGGTCGGTGAAGTGACCTACTATATCGCTGATCTGCAACGCGCCAAAGATCTGATCGGCTATACGCCACAGATTGATCTTGCACGTGGTATCGCTATGGCGGTGGCTTGGCAGCGTGATTGGCAACACCGCATGCAGGTACTGCCATCTGCCTAACACCCTCGGCACCGATGCGCTCCCGCTCGATTATGCAGTCTCGTGCCACAGAAAGCCCGCCCGTCTGGTGCGCTTGCACATGCGCCATTTGCGGTCGCTGTGTCTGTGGGTGCACCACCTTTGGCGTGTTGGGCCGAAAATTACTTCAAATACAATTGAATAATTAAAATTCATTTGAACTATCATGGACCCGTTGGTACACACTGCCGTTGGCGGTGTAAATTTGACATAATTTACATGCTGGTGAGCATGAAAAAGAGGGGGAGGTCGCATGGATGTTTCCATGCGACCTCCTTGCGACGAGCAGTCGAGTAAAGTTACTTGACTTCGACGGTAGCGCCGGCCTCGACCAACTTGGCCTTGATCTGATCGGCTTCTTCCTTCGAGACGGCTTCCTTGACTGGCTTGGGAGCACCATCGACCAAGTCCTTGGCTTCTTTGAGGCCGAGGCTGGTGATTTCGCGCACCACTTTGATGACGTTGATCTTGTTGGCGCCGGCCTCCTTGAGGATGACGTCGAACTCGGTCTTTTCCTCGACGGCGGCAGCCGGGGCTGCGCCAGCGGCTGGCATTGCGCCGGCCATCATCATGGGAGCAGCGGCGGTCACGCCCCACTTGTCTTCCATGGTCTTCTTGAGTTCTACCAACTCGAGGACGTTCAACGTCTCGATGCTCTCGATGATGCTGTTAATTTTGTCGCTCACGACGTACTCCTTACATGTGCCGTTGAACACGGTACTACGTTGACTACAGAGAGAAGATGATCCTTAGGCTGCTTGATCGCCGCCCTCCAGCTGGTCGATACGCCCTTGCAGAGCGTAGAGGACGCTGGCCGAGGTGCTGTGGAGCACATTGACGACACCAGAGACTGGTGCGGCAATGGTACCCACGATTTGGGCAAGCAACTCTTGTCGGCTGGGCACGCTGGCCACCTGATCGATGGACGTTGCGCCGTCGACATATACCTCACCGAGCATGGCGCCACGGAAAGATAGCTTTTTGATTTCGCCGTTGACTTCCTTCAGGGCTTTGGCGACTGCACCGGCATCGGTGTAGGCAAAGCAGAGGGCGGTCGGGCCGGCCAGAGCGGGCTCAATGCCTGCATAGCCGGTTTCGCGGGCTGCGATGAGCGCCAAAGTGTTTTTGGCGACGACGAATTCACCACCGAGGGGACGAATTTTGTTGCGCACCTTGGTGATTTCGGCCACGGTAATCCCGCGGTAGTCGGCCACCAAAACGGCCTGCATCCGCGACATCTTTTCGATGAGCTCGGCGACTTGGTCAATTTTGCGTTGTGTTGGCATGGATTCACCCCCTTCCTATGTGACGTTAGAGACCAAATGGGCTACCGCATCAGAGACACGGCAGCCCATGCACATACGGGGGTATGGAAGGGGGCAACCTCGGTCGGCGTGACACATTAAGCCACAAGGGCGCCGACTGTCTCCGGTAGTATTTGATTGCTACGAGGCAGTATACCACGCACACGGGGCGTATGCAAACGTGTGCGTAGTCATGGGACAACTACATGTTTTGGGCGCCCGAGGGATCCACGGGGATGCCAGGGCCCATCGTGCTGGTGAAGGTGACCGAGCGTACGAAGGTGCCTTTGATGGCGGACGGGCGTGTGCCCTTGACGGCTTCCATCAGGGCAGCCACGTTTTGGGCGAGCTGCTCGTCGCTGAAGCTGACTTTGCCGACGGCGACATGGAGCAACCCAGTCTTGTCGTTGCGGAATTCCACGCGACCGCCACGAACCTCGTGGATGGTCTTGCTGAGGTCATCAGCAGCGACCACGGTGCCGCTCTTGGGGTTCGGCATGAGGCCGCGGGGTCCAAGTTTACGGGCAACGCGACCGACTTTGGCCATCATATCGGTGGTAGCGATAGCGATGTCGAAATCAAAGAAGTTCTCGCGGTCGATTTGGGTAATCAACTCATCGGCACCGACGAAATCAGCACCAGCGTCACGAGCGGCCTGTGCGGCATCGCCTTGGGCGAAGACCAACACACGTACCGACTTACCGGTGCCGTGGGGCAGGGCGACGGTCGAGCGAATGTTTTGATCGGCCTGGCGGGGGTCAATGCCGAGGCGCAGGTGTACCTCAACTGAGGCGTCAAACTTGGTGTACGACGTCTCTTTGACCAGGCGGATGGCGTCGGCTGGAGCATACAGCTTGCTCTGGTCGACCTTCTTCAGTGCTTCAAGATACTTCTTGCCATGTTTTGGGGCCATGGTGTGTTTACCTCCACGTGGTACAAACGGGGATTCCCTCCCACGTCTCTCAATTAATCGGTAATCTTGATCCCCATGCTTCGTGCGGTGCCCGAAATGGTGCTTTCGGCGGCTTCCACCGTGGTTGCATTGAGGTCTGACATCTTTTGCTCAGCAAGGGCACGGAGCTGGGCGCGGGTGATTGAGCCCACACTGCCACGATTGGGGGTGCCTGAGCCCTTCTCGATGCGAGCTGCCTTGCGCAACAAGTCGGATGCGGGTGGGGTCTTGAGGATGAAGGTGAACGAGCGGTCGCTGTAGACGGTAATTTCCACCGGGATGGTGCTACCGGCCATGGGGGCGGTCTTTTCGTTGTATTCCTTCACGAAGGCCATGATGTTGATACCATGGCTACCCAGGGCTGGGCCGACTGGGGGAGCTGGAGTTGCCTTACCCGCGGGCAACTGAAGCTTGATCATGCCTGTTACTTTTTTCGCCACAGAATTGCTCCTTATTCGACGCCTTTGGTGACCTGCAAGAAGTCGAGATCGACTCGGGTTTCACGACCAAAAAATGAAACCAACACGCGCACGCGCCCACGCTCTTGGTCAATGTCATCGACCACACCTTCGAAGTCGGTGAACGGACCATCGACGATTTTGACCGTCTGCCCCACCTTGTAGGTGACCTTCACCTTGGGCTCGACCGTCTCCATCTGACGCAGGATGGCGCGCACTTCTTGTTCATCTAAGGGAGACGGCTTATTGCCGTGCCCAACAAATGTAGAAACCCCTGGTGTGTTTTTCACCAGGTACCAAGTGTCATCGTTCAGTTCCATGCGCAACAAGACATACCCGGGGAACACCTTGCGCTGAATGGTACGGCGCTGGCCGTTTTTGATTTCGATGACTTCTTCCGTCGGCACAATCACATCGGTGATGAGATGTTGCATCTCACGTTGCGCAATGCGGTTGAGCAAATTGCGCGTGACTTTGTTTTCGTAGCCGGCGTATGTTTGGATGACATACCAGCGCAAGTTGTCGTTGTTTGACGCATTGTCTGAAATCGATGAATCGGCTGGATTCGACACGTTTACCCCGCTTTCTCACTCGGTGCTACTGCGGCGTAACGAGAGTCTGCAACTCCAACAGCCCCCAGGCAAAGAGTGCATCAGCCGCAAATAGGATCACGGAGGCGACTGCCGAAAGGACCATAACGACCACGGTCAGGCGTATGACTTCTTCGCGGGTGGGCCATGTGACTTTGCGCAACTCGCTCTGTGTTTCACGGACAAAGCGACCGGCAGCGCTATTGACCAGCCATGCGACAACGCCACTTGTGTTGTTGTTATTTGCAGTTGACATCTTCTTCTCACCTAGGACACTTGTCCGTTGCTTGGGAACTAACACACAGGGTGGTGTCTTGCGCAATCGCGCAAGACACCACCAGGGGAGTATTACTCAACGATGGTTGAAACCACGCCGGCGCCGACGGTGCGACCGCCTTCGCGGATGGCGAAGCGCAAGCCTTCTTCGATGGCGACGGGCACAATCAACTCGACCAACA
>Ga0172372_10005782_pt1 | contig 17084 bp, 19 predicted proteins | sample LakKiv5m_2_FD_114544 | JGI IMG/M metagenome (GOLD analysis project Ga0172372, IMG submission 114544) | Freshwater microbial communities from Kabuno Bay, South-Kivu, Congo - kab_092012_9.5m | ecosystem: Environmental > Aquatic > Freshwater > Lake | place: Democratic Republic of the Congo...
AGAAAAAATCCTTCTTCTCCCTGATGAAGGGCGACATGGCCGTGCGTTCAATGAGCGCCTCCATCTCGGCCTGAACTGCGCGCAGGGCCCCTTTCACCAATTGCCGGGTAATCGGGTCTATACGCGGGCGAGACGTCGCGGCTTGCGTAGATTTCGGCAGTGACTTTGACTTCGTCAAGCGGGTGACAGCCTTCAACATGATCTCCGTATCAGTCCATCCTGATGCCAGCAGCCTTCACGATTGCTGCGTTGGCGTTGAGCTCCTCCCGGATCAGCCCGTCGAACTGCTCGGGGCTCATGGGTAGCGACTCGGCGCCCAGAGTGTTGAGCTTTTCGCGCACCTCGGGTGTCTGCAAAGCCTTGAGGGTTGACTGGTTGAGCTGGGTGATCAGCTCGCGCGGGGTTTTGGAGGACACCAGCATCCCGATCCAGAACAGGTACTCGGCATTCGTGACCCCGGACTCTGCGAGCGTAGGCACCTCGGGTAACTGCGAACTGCGCTGAGGCGTACCCACCGCAAGTGCCTGGAGCTTGCCCGATCGTATCTGCGGCAGCGCCGAGACCAGTGGCGCGAAGAAATAATCGATCCGTCCGGCCATGGTTTCGGTAATGGCCTCGGGCGAGCCCTTGAATGGAACATGGACTGCGTCAATGCCGGTTGCAAGTTTGAATTTCTCAGCGCTCATGTGCGTAGCACTGCCCTGTCCGGCAGACGCGTAATTCATGGCGCCTGGCTTTGCCCTGGCGGCGGACACCAGATCCTGGACTCCTCGCCAGCCCTTTCCGGGAGACACCACCAGCACATTGGGCACCACGCCTAGCGGGACTACCGCCGAAAAATCGCGGACCGGATCCCAGCTCGTCCTGGAAATCAGCGGTAGCACCGTGTGCGCAGCGGTGTAGACGAAAATGCTGTGCCCGTCTGGCGGGGCTGACAGCACAGCCTGCACGGCCACGGCGCCCGCCGCGCCCACCTTGTTCTCGACAATGACCGGCACGCCAAATTCAGCCTGCAACTTGTCCGCAAGGCTTCGGGCAAGGATGTCGGAGGCACTGCCCGCGGTGGCACCCGAGACCAGCCGGATGGGGCGGTTGGCAAAGCCCTTGGCGGGGGACTGCGCCCGCCCCATCGAGGGTCCCAGTGCCAGAACTGTCGCCAGTCCCAGGGTCTTGCCCAGCGCGATTCGACGGTTTGCGGTGATAGACCCAGCGGCGGGCATATGGGCAGAGAGGTCTGTCTCGGACGGGCTGGTGGTGTCGTGGTTCAAGGTGGTGTCTCCCGAAAATTGTTGTTTTGAAAGAGTGTCTGGCACTGGGTTCAAAGCTTGGGAAGCGAAAGCTGCGCTGCCATCCAGTCGGCCGTTTTCAGTCTGTATCGGTAAGGACGGTTGTTGGCGATGTGGTTGCCGTCTTCAACAATCATCAGTTCGACTGGACCCTGGACTTCATCGGCGATTTTTGCGGTGTCCTGCCATGGCACCAGACGGTCGAGCTTTCCGGTGACCAGAAACAGCGGGCATTCAATTTGTCCGGCCACGCCGTTCTTGAGAGAAAGCGTTGCGGCGTGCGAGCGTGCCTCAGCCTCGGTTTGCAGATGCGCCCGTACCCGGAAAGCCTCGCGGCTGAGCACAGGCAGCTGCTCCCAGGCATCGGAAAAATCATAGGGGCCGGCGAGTGCGACACAGGCCCTGATCCGCTTTTCGAATGCCACGGCACGGGTGACGTAATAGCCGCCGAGGCTGACGCCCCAAAGACCGATACGGGTGGTGTCGACCTCGCTCCGTGTCATCACCCAGTCAACAATTGCTGTGACGGCAACCTCATAGTCGCCACGAATAGGGAACTGATATTCCGCCTCGCCCTGTCCAGGGCCGTCGACCATCAGGGTTGCAATACCTCGGGCAAGAAAGGGAAGTTCGTACGCCTCGAGCTCTTCCTTCGCTGAATCCAGGCCAGGAATCATGATCATGACAGGCGGATTGACCGCGCCGGTGGGCAATCGCAGGAAGCCTGCAAGATGGCCACCTTGATAGGGGATCTCGACCCGCGAGATGGGCGGTTTCAGATGCGGCAGCGCATCGTGTTTGCAGGACACTGCCTTGGCGTGCGCTTCTCTCGCCTGATCCATGTCGTGAACGGTCAGGAACTTCGCGAAGTGGTAGTACACCGCCGCCCGTGATAAGTGCTCGCCGGCACTCAGTCGCCATCCTTCCGCCAGCGCCTCGCGGCCCAGTGCTTCGTGAACGGCCGCACGTCGACACCAGGCCGGGCACCAGTCTTCCCATCGTTCAACGCTCGCTGTGACCTCCTGGAAGTCGGTAAGCATGATGCCGTTGGCGACAAAGCGTGGGGCCCAATGCGAGATGGCGGAGGTGACGCGGGGATCGGCCATGACGTGTCCTGAAAGGGAATGAGTGGTTGGGGTCAGATGCCCAGGTCGGGCAGCATGGCGCTCGGGTAGCGCGTACCCGAGCGGGCTTCGGGATGAAAGATTCGGGCGAGCGCCGCCAACGTGGCCGCAGGCAGTTCAAGCATCGAGGCGGCGACGCTGAGTAGAAGTTTCTCCTCGCTCTGCGTTCCTGTCACTGGTATCACGTGAGGCCCCAGTTGCTGAACCCAAGCGAGTGCGAGTTGCGCCTGACTGATTCCCAGCTCGTCGGCAAGTGGTCGCATCTGCGCGACCAGCGCCAGATTGTCAGCGATGTGCTCTGAATGAAATCTCGGATGGATCCGGCGGCGATCCCTTGGGTCGAAATCGGCGAGGCCGGTGATCTGTCCTGTGAGCAGCCCACGCCCCAGCGGTGAATAGCCTACGAAAGAAATTCCAAGAGATTCGAGGAGCGGCTTTAGCTTCAGGAAGTCGTCGGGGTACCACAGCGAAAGTTCGGTCTGCAGCGCGGTAATCGGATGGACTGCGTGCGCGCGCTCTAACGTGGTGGCGGATGCCTCGCAGAGCCCCAGCCAGCGAACCTTACCCTCTTGAACAAGGCGGGACATTTCGCCGACCGTGTCTTCGATCGGCACTTTGGGATCGATGCGATGCGCGTAGTAAAGATCGATATGGTCGGTATTCAAACGCCTGAGGCTCGCCTCACAGCAGGCCCGCAGGTAGTCGGGTCGGCCGTTGGTTGCTTTGCTACCGTCCGGAAGGGTGATGTTGCCGAACTTGCTCGCGACGATGGCTTCGGCGCGGCGACCGTTCAGCGCGCGTGCAAGCCACTGCTCGTGCAGGCCGTCCCAGTACGCATTCGATGAATCAAAAAAATTGACGCCATGGTCGATGGCCGTCGCAATCAGTCGATCGAAGCGCGTGGCGGCGGCCTGATCAAAGTCGCGCTGTCCCATGCTGTGGCCAAGCGCAAAGGGGCTGACCTCAAGCCTTGAGCGACCCAGGGTTCGGCGTTCGGTGATTTTCACGTTCAGACCATCACTCCATTCCAAGCAGTTTGTAGATGCGCCTCGTGTAGGCGCCAAACTCGGCCTGGGTCTTCATGTCCAGGGTTCGCGGATGGGGCAGATCGATTTCAAAGTTGTCTGCCATTTTTGCCGGGCCCGCCGTAAGTACCACGACTCGCGTGCCGAGAAACACCGCCTCCGAAATGCCGTGAGTCACGAAAATGATGGTCTTGCCCGATTCCTTCCAGATGCGCAGCAACTCCAGATTCATCTTCTCGCGCGTGAGCGCATCGAGCGCACCGAAGGGCTCGTCCATCAAAACCAGTTTGGGGTCATGAATCAGCGATCGGGCGATGGCCGCGCGCTGTTGCATGCCTCCGGAAAGCTCATAGGGATACTTGGCTTCGCTGCCCTTCAATCCCACCAGCGCCAGCAGGTCGTGTGCCCGCTCGCGCGCAGCCGCCATAGGCAAACCCAGGATTTCAGCTGGCAGAAGCACATTTTCCAGAATGCGGCGCCACTTGAGGAGAAGCGGCTGCTGAAACACCATGCCGATATCGCGCGCCGGGTCGAACGGATGCGTGCTCGAGCCGATCGAAACTTCGCCACCATCATGTGGATGAAGTCCCGACAGGATTTTGAGCAGGGTGGATTTGCCACAGCCCGATGGTCCCACCAGCGACACCAGTTCACCCGCCATGACATCGAAGGTGGCATCTGAAATGGCCAGATGCTCGCGCTTTCCGGTGCGATAGACCTTGCGTACGCCCTGTAGGCGGATGAATGGTGGTGCAGCGGCGGGCATGAGGCAGGCGTGTCCTGTGGTCGGTGGGTCGAGTGGGCGGTATCGTAGACCGAGCCACGAATGGCCGCCAGCGAAACGTCGACTTCGTGGTCTGTGCCGGGTCTGGGGTATCGTTGCGGATCAGGCTCAATGTCCCCGGGGAGCACGATGAGTTTTCAGGTCAATTGGGAGCGCAACGACTACTCGCGGATCCCGCACTGGCTTTATCACGATGAGGAGGTGTATCGCCTCGAGATGGAGCGTATTTTCCGCGGGCCGCTCTGGCACTATCTTTGCCTCGAGGCTGAGGTGCGCGAGGCGGGCGACTTTCGCACCACCTGGGTGGGTGATACCCCGGTGGTGGTGAGCCGCGACCGAAAAGGTGAACTGCATGCGTGGGTGAACCGCTGCTCACATCGTGGCGCCACCATTGTTCGAAAGGTGCATGGCAATGCAAGCGACCATGTCTGCATCTACCACCGCTGGTGTTATTCACCTTCTGGTGATCTGACCGGCATTCCATTTCGACGTGGCCTGAAAGGTGAGGGCGGCATGCCCGCCGACTTCAGCCCGGCGGCGGTGGCGCCAAAGAAGCTGCGACTGGTGAATTTTCATGGCGTGCTGTTCGGCACGTTTTCCGACAGCTGCGAATCCATTGAGGCGTTTCTCGGTGAATTCGGCACCGGCATGATTCGTCGCTTCATGCACAAGCCCCTGCGCATCCTGGGCTATTCGCGCCAACTGATTCACGGCAACTGGAAGCTCTATGCCGAGAATCTGCGCGACACCTATCACGCCAGCCTGCTGCATGAATTTTTCGTGACCTACGGCGTGGATCGGGCCACCCAGAAGGGCGGCGTCAAGATGGATGCCCGGCACCGGCACAACATGAACCATGCGTACGCGGCCTCCGACACCCAGGATGAGGCGCGCGAGGCCTATGCGGGCAACGCCGGCGTGCAGCTTGACCGGATGCGGCTTCGTGACCCCAAGCTCCTGAAGTACATCCCGGAGTTTGAAGACGGGATGAATCTGGCTGCACCCACATTCTTTCCAAGCTCGCTCATCATCCAGATCAATAACACGCTGGGTACGCGACACATCCGACCCAAGGGGGTCAATCAGCTGGAGGTGTTCCAGACCCTGTTTGGGTATGAAGACGATACCCCCGAGATGATTCGGCATCGGCTGATTCTCGCCAACCTGGTTGGACCAGCCGGGCTCGTGAGCATGGAAGACGGCGAGGCAATCGAACTCGCGCATCGCACCAGCGCGAGCGCGCCGGCCGGCAGTTCCAGCGTGGTCGAGATGGGCGGGCGGGGACCGCTTCGGGATCTCGCGCATCGCGTCACCGAAACCCCGATTCGCGGCTTCTGGTCGTATTGGTCGGAACTGATGGGTGTTGAACCCGAGGGAGGCGTGCGATGAGCACTCCCATCGCCATTCCGCGCGAGGTGCGCGACGCAGTTCTCGATCTGCTTGCCGAGTACGGCATGGCGCTCGATCAGGACAGGCTCGATGACTGGGCCGCACTCTTTACCGACGATTGCGACTACCGCGTGATCAGTCGCGAAAACGAGGAGCAGGGACTGCCCAATGTGATGATCTGGTGCGACAACCGCGACATGCTGCTCGACCGGATCGAATCGTATCGTCATGTGAATGAATACAACCTGCACTGGGATCGCCATGTCATCGGACTCCCGCGCCATCTCGGACTGATTGACGGCCTGTGGCAGGTCGAGGCGTCGTACAGTGCGTTTCAAACCGATCTTGAGGGCGTGTCGCGCCTGTTCTCGGTGGGTCGATACCGTATGGGGCTGCGCGTCGAGGCGGGCTCGGCCCGCATCCGATCGGCGGTCGTGGTGGCCGACACCGGACTCATTCCCACGCTGCTTGCCACGCCGCTCTGAGGCTCAGCCATCCATGAAGCCCGCTTCGCAACCCACGGCCCTGCGAACCGGGCAAATGCTGGCCGAGGCGCGCTTCGCAGAGTGCACAGGATTCCACCATGCCAAACGCTGACCAGGCGCTCAATCTGAGAATTTTCGAAGCGACGGATACGCCGGCGCCGGCATTCGCTGCGGCCTTGCTCGGTGATTTCGGCGCCTCGGTCACGGTCATTGAAGCGCCGGAGGGCTCGGGTCTGCGGCGGCTGGGGGCCAAGCTGGTGCAGGAGGTGTGGTGGCCGATTATTGGGCGCAACAAGCGCTCGCTGGCGCTTGATGCCGCCGACCCCCACACTGCCCGGGTGCTTGAGGTCATCGTGCAGAACGCTGATCTGCTGCTGACGGATGACTCCCCCATGGGCCTCATGCTGCGCGAGGCGGCCTCGCGTGTCGATCATCGGGCGCTGGTGGTCAGGCTCTTCAGCCCTGGTGCAGACCTGCCAGAAGCCTTCGCAGGCAGCACGGATCCCCGTTTCGCAGGTCTCGCAACCGGGGTGGTCGCGCTCACTGGCCATCCCCATGGCCCTCCGGTTCAGGGAGAGTTTCCGCTGGCGGATGCCACGAGCGGCATGATGGCCGCGACGGCGGCGCTGTTTGAGCTGCGGCGGGCCCGGCTGGCCGGTGAACGCCCCGTTCCCATCGAGATCGGGCTGCACGAAACGCTGTTGCGCATGAATGAGTGGCAGCTGCAGGTGGCTTCGGTGCAGGGGTATGCCGAGCCCCGCAATGGCAACCGATTCCCCATGAACTGGAACCTCGGCAATATCTTCAGCACACGCGACGAGCGGCTGCTCACGGTATCTGCAGCCACGCCCAGCGTTGCCGACCGTATGCTCAACATGGTGGGCGGCGAGGCGCTGCGCACCGATCCACGCTTTAACACCCCGCAGGCGCGCCGCGACAACATGGATGAGCTTGATTCGCGGATCGCGCAATGGATGGCCGCGCGCGACGCCGACGTCGCCATGCGTGAGGTGCTGGAAAATGATGTGGTGGTCGGGCCGCTGTTCGACGCGGCCGAGTTGCTACGCGATGAACATATCGCGGCGCGTGGCGATATTGTGCGTGTAGCCGATGGGCGGGGTGGCGAGATCCCTATGCCCGCGCCGCTACCCCATCTATCCACGCTGCCCGGACGGGTTCGCCATATCGGACCGGCCGTTGGAGCCGATACCGAAGCGCTCATGCGCGAACTTGGGCTGACCCCTGACAACACGAGGAGACCGACATGACTGATTCCAGTTCACTCAGACAGCCCCTTTCGGCTCGCCGACGGCCCTGGGCCATGCTCGCCTTCGCCGCCATGCTGGGCGGCTCGGGCGCTGCGGCCGCGCAGCAGGCGCCCGAGGCCATCACGCTGATCGGTCGGGGCTCCTCGGGCAGTACCAGCGACCTGGCGTTTGTGGTGATGGAGGAGGCGATCAAGCGCTCCTTCCCGGGCCAGAGCGTGCAGATCCGCAGACTGCCTGGTACTGCGTCAGCGGTTCCGCCCCGCATTCAGAACGGTGAAGCGCAGATCGGGCACGGCGTGGGCGAAAGCGTGGTCGACGCATGGAACGCCGAGCGCACCTTTGCGCGTCGTCCCAAGATGCGTGATCTGCGCTACATGGGCTCCTATCTCGGGTTTCTTAACAAGCCCTCGGCGAGTCCTACCATGGTGGTGAAGGCCAATTCATCCATCAAATCCTGGGCCGATCTCAAAGATAAGAAAATCGGGGTGGGACCGGCTGACAGTCTCACCGCCACCATGGTCAACGTGGGCCTGCGCGGGGCGAATCTGTCCTATGACCAGATCAAGCGAAACGGCGGGCTGGTGCACACCGGTGACTGGAATCAGCAGATGGACATGCTGGGCGACGGTCAGCTTGATGCGGTGTTCGTCACAGCCGACCATCCCTCGCCAATAATTACCCAGTTTGCTGCCAGCCACTCGGCTCGCATCGTGAGCATGAGCGACGGGGTGCTCAAGTCGCTGATGGACAACTACCCCACCATGACGCGCAATGTCATGCCAGGCAAGACCTACGCCTGGCAGGCTGATGAGGTGGTGGGCGTGCAGCTTTCTCTTGGCTATGTGGTGCACAAGGATTTGCCCGAGGCCACGGTCTATGCGATCTGCATGCAGCTTTATTCGCCGCGTACCGCCGGTATCTGGGGCGAGTCAGTGCCTGGCTGGAAGGGAGCGGAAAAACTCACCGATCGCGCAGCGCAGACCGTGTTCATTCCGCTGCATCCGGGGGCTGAGCGCTGTCACCGGGAGCTGGGCAATCCGGTGAAAACCATTGCGGTGGGTGCAGAAAAGCCGTGACCTCCGCTGACCTGCGCAACCCCGACGAGGCGGCACGTGCGGCCGCCTCACTCAGGGAGGCGACCGATGCGGTGCCGTCTATCCGAAAGGTGATCCGGCAGGGTTCGCTGCGCCAGCGCGTGGTGGCGGCGCTCATCATCTTCCTGTCGATGTTTCTCGGCGTGATGATGATTTACTGTGCGCTGTTCGGTTCGCTCACCGCGTTCCTGCAGCGCTGCGCGTTCGTGTGGGCCATTCTCTCCATTGGCCTGCTGCTGCGCTCGGCGGGCGGCCGGCGCTGGACTGAGCGCAGCTGGGTGAGTCTCGCGCCCGACCTGCTGCTGGTGGTGGTGATGGCCGCGGGCATGGTCTACATCTTCATCGACTACGAAGATTTCGCTCGGCGAATCGGTTTTCCGCTGCCTGAAGACCTGGCGATCGGTATCGTCTATCTGGTGGTGGCGCTCGAAGTCACGCGCCGCTTCATCGGGCTTGCGATGGTGGTGGTATGTCTGGTGTTCGGTCTGCAGGCGCTGTTTGGTAAACATTTCCCCGGCATGTTCGCTGCGCCCAATGTGCGCTGGCAAACATTCATCGAAGTGCTGTTCATGCAGGACAACGGTATCTTCGGTCCCACCGCGGGCGTTGCTGCAAGCTACCTCATGATCTTCCTCATCTTTGGTGCAATGCTGGTGCGCACCAATGGCATTGAATTTTTTGAGAAGCTGTCGCTTGCGCTTCTTGGTCGTCGGGCCGGCGGACCTGCCCATGTCTCCATCCTGTCGAGTGCGCTTCAGGGCACCACCTCGGGAAGCGTGGTGGGCAATGTGGTGGGCATGGGGAACGTCACCATTCCGCTCATGATCCGGACGGGCTTTGCGCCCCACACGGCGGGTGCCATCGAGGCGGTGGCCTCGTCCGGGGCCCAGATCATGCCGCCAGTCATGGGCTCGGCCGCATTTCTGATGGCAGGGCTGCTGGGCATCGGTTACTGGTCGATCGTGGTGGCAGCGCTGATCCCGGCCCTGCTGTATTTCATCGCACTTCACGTTCAGGTCGAAATCTACATTCGCGGACAGAATCTGCAGGCGACCACCGAAAAGCTCCCTAGCGTGTCTGAAGCGATGCGCTCAGGGGGGCACCTCATGATTGCGCTTGCCGCACTGATTGCACCGCTATTCATCGGTGCATCGCCACAGTTGTCGGCCTTCATCGGGCTGGCGGCGCTGTTCGTGGTATCCCTGATGCATCGATCCACCCGGGTGCCGATGAGCCAGTATCTGGAGGCGATCATTGATGCCATGTCCAACAACGTGGCGGTGGGTGCGGCCGTGACGACTGCCGGCATCCTGATGGGCACACTCTGGGTGTCGGGCGCTGGCAATCTGCTGGCCGATTTCGTGATTGCGGTCTCAAGCGGTCATTTGTTCGTTGCGCTGCTCCTCACCGCACTGGTGGCACTGGTGCTTGGCATGGGGCTACCCACCCCGGCGGTTTACCTCACTGTGGCGGTACTGATCGTGCCGGCGCTGGTGCGGATGGGCGCGCCGGAATTCGCGAGCCACATGTTCGCGTTTTATTTCGGCATTCTCGCCAATGTCACACCGCCGGTGGCGCTTGCCGCCTATGCTGCGGCCAGCATCGCCGGGGCTGATCTCAATCGAACGGGCTTTGTTGCACTCCGGCTTGCCATCTCGGGCTTTGTGGTGCCGTTCATTTTTGTCTACAGCCCGGGCTTACTTTTGAAGGATGACCTGGGCGCCATTGTTCAAACATCGCTCGCGGCATTGCTCGCGGTGCTTGCGCTAGCGCTTGCGGTAGAGGGCTGGTTTCGTGGACCGCTTTCAAGGGTGAGCCGCGGGGCGCTCCTGCTTGCAACGCTTTGTCTTTCCATGCCAGACACCGGGCTGAGGCTCACCGGTGCCGCGCTGCTTGGGGTAATCATTGGCCCCGTTTTGCTTCGCAAAAAGCCAACCTCCAATGGGAGCGTGTCATGACTGCGCAGGGTCGCAATCGCTGGATCTGGGCGGGCTGCATGGCCATTGCGTTCGCGCTCTGGGTGTTTGTTGCGCGCGTCCGTATGCACCTGGTCGACGAGCTCCTTTTTCTTGGCTGTGTGGTGCTTGCCGCCATCGCATTCACTGCGCTCTACTGGTGGGATGTGGCGGCGGGCTCCAATGACAATCGTGAGGACAATTAGATGTGGCCCCTTCGCTCCATGCTGTTCATTCCCGCCCATAAGACAGACTGGGTTCAACGCGTCGATCGCTATGCGCCGGACTCGGTTGTGCTCGATCTTGAAGACGCCGTGCCGCACCACCTTAAAGTGTCGGCGCGTCCACAGTGCCGCGAGGCCATCGGCATTCTGAAGGGCAAGGGCATTCCGGCATTTGTTCGCATCAACAACTGGGAAGAGGGCGGCCGAGACGATGTTCTGGCCGTGGCGGCAGCCGGCTTCTCCGGGGTGATGCTGCCCAAGGCGCGTGATGTGGGACAGATTCGCGAGCTCGACAATCTGCTGTCTTATGTGGAGGGTCGTGAGGGCCTGCCGCTGGGCTCGATCGCGATCATGCCGCTCCCCGAAACCGCCGAGGGCCTTGCCGATGCCAGGCACCTGGTGGCAGCAAGCCGTCGCTGCTCGACGCTGGCGGGAATCGTAGGTGGCATGGTTGAAGGCGATGTGGCGCGCGCAATGGGCTTCAGACCCACGCCTGAGGGCACCGAGCAGCTGTATCTGGCCTCCAAGATGGTTCTCGATGCGCGGGCTGGCGGCGCGCCCTGGCCCATGGCAAGCCTCATCGGAACCGCGCTCGACGATCTCGACGCGGTCCGCAAGCTCGCCATGCGGGCGAAATCCATCGGGTTCTCGGGCGCAATCCTGATTCACCCCACGCATGTGGCGGTGGCCAACGAAATCTTCGCCCCCACGCCCGACGAAGTCGATTACTACGCCGGACTGGTCGAGGCCATGGCGGCTGCCGAGGCCAAGGGCGACGCCGCCGTGCGCTATCGCGGCATCATGGTCGACTACGCGATGCTCCCGCGCGCGCATGATGTGCTGCGCGAGGCCGAGCGTTTCGGCGTGCCCCGTGCGGGGCGCGCGTGAGCGCGCGTCGGCCCCTCGAGGGCCTGCGAGTGGTGGAGCTTGGGCTTGCGCTTGCCGGACCGTTTGCGGGCAGCCTGATGGCAGAGCTCGGTGCTCAGGTCATCAAGATAGAGAAGCCCGGTGGTGGTGATCCAGCCAGGCTGATGGGTATCAGTGTCAAGGATGTGGCGGTCTGGTGGGGCGTGGCTGCCCGGGCCAAGCTCTGCATCGATCTCGATCTGAAGCAGTCTGATGACAGACAGACCCTGCTTGATCTCATCGCAACGGCTGACGCGCTGGTCGAGAACTACCGGCCGGGTGTGCTCGATCGCATGGGGCTGGGTTGGGAAGCGCTTCGCGCGGTCAATCCCCGACTGGTGATGGCGAGCATTTCCGGGTTTGGGCAGACCGGCCCGCATGCCTCACGACCTGGCTTTGGCAAGATCGCCGAAGCCATGAGCGGGATTGTGATGCTCACCGGTTCGCCGGGTGAGGTGCCCATTCACATTGGCTTCAGCCTGGCAGACACCTCAGCCGGTCTCATGGGTGCTTTCGGGCTTGCGCTCGGGCTGTATCAGCGCGATGTGGGTGGAGCGGAAGGTACTCACGCTGACGTGGCGCTGTTTGAACCGCTGTTCCGGATGACCGAGTGTCAGCTCGCGCTCACCGAGCGGATGGGGCGCCCCCCCATGCGGGCGGGCAGCAATGATCCCTATGGCTGGGGCGTTCCGGGTGATGAAGATCAGAATCCCAATGCCCTGCAGGCCCTGCGCTGCGCCGACGGCCACTGGCTCATGCTGCGCGGATCGGTTTCCGATGAGATGACCAATCGGGTGAAGGCGCTCCCTGTCGACCAGGCGCTCACATTCCTTTCAGGACAGGGTGTGGCGGCCGCGCAGGTGCATGATGGCGCAACGATCAACGCCAGCCCCTATTTCCGGGCGCGTGGTGATGTGCGCGAGGTGAGTGACCCGCAGATTGGGCCGGTATGCGTGCCGGGGGAAATTCCCAAGGCCTGGCATGAACCCGAGTTGCCGCTCTTCCGTCCAACGCGACCGGACGCGGATCGCGATCAGGTGCTCGGGTCGGCGAAGCGTTGATCAGGAGAGTCCCACCACCTTGCCATCGACCCAGTCGATGCGGGCGGCAGCGGGCACCTTGGGAAGCCCGGGCATGGTCATGATGTCGCCGCAGATCATCACCACAAAGCCCGCACCCGCTGAGAGCCGCACCTCCCGCACATCGATGGTGTGACCTTCCGGGGCGCCGCGTTGCGAGGGGTCCGTTGAAAAGGACATCTGGGTTTTTGCCACGCATACCGGCAGATGCCCCCAGCCTTCGGCCTGCAGCCGGTCGATGGCGGCCCGCACCCGCGCGTCGGCGCGGATATCGGCGGCGCGGTAGACGCGGGTCGCGACAGCACGCAGTTTGTCCCACAGGGGCGTGTCATCGCTGTAGACAAATTCAGGGCTCGCGGGCTGGTCACAGAGACGCACCACCACGCGAGCGAGGTCGGCTGCTCCCGCGCCGCCATCGGCCCAGTGCGTAGCCAGCACCACATCGACCCCAAGTGCCGAGATGCGCTCGCGGATCAGCGCGATTTCGGCAGGCGTATCGGCATCAAAGCGGTTGATCGAGACCACGCATGGAATGCCGTAGACGCGCTTGACGTTGTCCACGTGGCGCTCGAGATTCACAAGGCCGCGTTCGAGCGCGCCGAGATCTTCGCGGGTGAGCGATTTCAGATCAGCGCCCCCGTGGTATTTCAGTGCCCGAACCGTGGCGACCACCACCGCCGCCGAAGGCTTGAGGCCGCTGGCCCGGCATTTGATATCGAGAAATTTCTCTGCGCCAAGATCGGCGCCAAATCCCGCCTCGGTGACGACGTAGTCAGCAAGCTTGAGCGCGGCGCGCGTGGCCACCACTGAATTGCAGCCGTGCGCGATGTTGGCAAATGGCCCGCCGTGCACAAACGCAGGTGTGTGCTCGATGGTTTGCACCAGGTTGGGGGCCAGCGCGTCTCGAAGCAGCACCGTCATGGCGCCGTGCGCGCTGAGATCACTTGCTGTAACGGCGCGGCCGTCCTGCGTGCGGCCAATGATGATGCGCGAAAGCCGTGCGCGCAAATCGTCGATTGAGGTGGCCAGGCACAAAATAGCCATCACCTCGGAGGCCACAACAATGTCAAAGCCGTCCTCGCGCGGGAAGCCGTTACCGGGACCGCCGAGCGAATTCACAATGCTGCGAAGCGCCCGATCATTCATGTCAACCACCCGGCGCCAGCTGATGCGTCGGGGGTCGATGCCGAGTTCGTTACCGTGGTGAATGTGATTGTCGATCAGCGCGGCGAGCAGATTGTTGGCGAGGGCGATCGCTGAGAAGTCGCCGGTGAAGTGCAGATTGATGTCCTCCATGGGCACGATCTGCGCGTAGCCGCCGCCTGCTGCGCCTCCCTTGAGACCGAATACAGGTCCAAGCGAAGGCTCGCGCAGGCACACCATGGCGTCCTTGCCGATATGGTTGAGCGCATCGCCCAGGCCGACGGTGGTGGTGGTCTTGCCTTCGCCCGCCGGGGTTGGGCTGATGGCAGTGACCAGCACCAGCTTGCCGTCGGGCCGGTCTTTAAGGGATTCAATGAAATCAAGCGAAAGCTTCGCTTTGTAGCGGCCGTAGGGGGACAGATGCTCAGGCGCAATGCCCAGGCGCTCACGGGCCAGCGTCTCGATGGGCTGCAGGGTGGCGGACTGGGCGATTTCAATATCGGTAGGCATGGGCGGTGACCGTCTGGGAGGTGTAAACACGAGTTTAGCCGCGGCGCTGCCTGGAGCAAAAGGCGAGGGCATTTCGCGGACGGGGGTGTGCTGGTTGTACAGGTGAGCATTTCCCGGTCTGTGTGGCGGTTTTATGGTAATATAAAAATTATTACTTAATGGGTTGCCATCATGACCACCACCGTCAAGCTTCCCGATTCTCTCGAAGCAGCGCTCCGGCAGCGCTGCCTGCACGAGGGGCGCTCCATCAGCGAAATCATGCGCGACGCTCTAAGCGCTTATCTCGCGCGTGAGTTTGAGATGGACTCCGCCTGGGCTCTGGGCCGTGAGGTGTTCGGTCGCCACGCCGGCGCGGCCAATCTGGCAGCCGAACGCAAGCAGGCGCTGGCCGAGGTCTGGGATGCCCGTCAGGCTGGGCGTGGCGCATGAGTCCGCGTCCGTCACTGTCTGCGGCCGAACCGGATCCGCGCTGGTTTCGCTCGCGCCCACCACGTGATGCGCTGATTGACAGCGGTCCGCTGATTGCGCTGTTCAACCGTTCCGATCGCTGGAATCCCGCCACCATGGCATGGCTCTAATCCAATCAGCATATTCGGCTGCACAGCACCTGGCCGGTGATGACCGAGGTTTGTGCGCTGCTCGCCCGCCGCGTTCACAATCTTGCTGCGCTCGACTTCCTTGAATGGACTCAGCGCGGTGCGCTCAGGCTCGACAGCCCGCCTGATGGTGCACTCGTTTCCGCCATGGCCATCTGCCGGCGGTTTGCCAGCCTGCCCCTTGACCTGGCCGATGCATCCATCGCCGAGGCTGCTGCCCGACTCGGCATTGCGCATATCGTTTCGCTTGATCGCGACTTTGACGTCTACCGCGATGCGAACGGAAAGAAACTCAAAAATCTTTTCAGTCCGCGTTGAGAGTGATGACGGGATGCCCTTCCGGGAAAGCATGATGCATGTAGAGGTCGGGTCATACGAAGCGAAGACCAAGCTGCCTGTGCATCAAAAAAAGATCAGCGATGCCGCTGCTGCGGTCAATCAGATGCGCGCCTTTGTGCGTTCGAGAAACCCCATGCCGGGACTCGATCTCAAAGCGTTGGTTAACGAAGGGCGTGCATGAATTTTGTGCTGGATGCGTCGGTCGCGCTGGTCTGGCTGGCGCCATCTATGCACGCTCCCGGATTGAAATATGCCGACGCTGTTTTGAACGCGCTCACGGTCTCTTAGGCATTGATCCCCACCTTGTTCAGGCTGCAGGTGGGCAATGTGATCGCCAGGCTTGAAGCCAAGGCAATCGTGACCGAAGCGGAGAGCCGGCGGCTCCAGGGCTTTGCCTGTTCATTCAGTCTTGCCAAAATTTGCCAAGTTCACTACACTGCCGCCATGACCACCATGAATATCTCTTTGCCAGAAACCTTGAAGTCGTTTGTCGACGCGCAGGTCGCTGAACGCGGTTACGGCACGAGCAGCGAGTATGTGCGCGAGTTGATTCGCAGGGATCAGGATCGACAGATCTTGCGTGGCATGCTGCTTGCCGGAGCCTCTTCCCGGCCTGGGAAAACGGCGGATGGCGACTACTTCAAGGCGCTGCGCGAGCGGGTCAGGAAAAGCGGCTCAGCTTGAAAGCCAAGCCGGTCGTCCCCCGCGAACTTGCGGCTCAGGATGTCGAGGACGTCGTTGATTACTACCTCCAGGAGGTGGGTAACCAGGCGGCCTTGAGTTTCATTGAGTCGTTGCAAAAGGCCTTCGAACAGATTGGTCGGCATCCCCAAACAGGCTCACCGCGCTACGCACATGAGTTGAATCTGCCGGGGTTGCGCGCGTGGCCAGTCAAGCGCCACCCCTATTGGGTCTTTTACGTCGAGTTTGATGACCAGATCGACGTCTGGCGAGTCCTCAACAGTCAACGGGATATCCCTGCGTGGCTGAGCGCTGAAAAATTTCAACCCTGAGTCATCGCACGCAGTCGCCTGAGCTGTCCGCTGGGATTTGATTCGCTGCATCACCGGTGTCATCACCCGCAGTTCACACCGTTTGAAGGCGCCAGGATGGAAACGCCTGGGAACGCGACGGATGCCATGCTGACGGCACCTTCCATTGAATGAGGCGCCGGGTTGCCGAGCGCGATGGTTCTGCGGAAGATGATCGCACTCAAGGGGGCGCATTTGAAAACCACTCAGATCTCTGAAGAACGCATCCTGTCTCAGGATATTTTCGAGGGCGGGCGAAAGGCTGTGCCGCGGAACGGCACGGGCACCTGGATAGAACCATCGCGCGAAATCCCGGTTTACCACCGGTGCGAGGTGCTGGTGGTGGGGGGCGGGCCGGCAGGCACTGCGGCTGCGGCCTCGGCGGCCCGCGAGGGTGTCGATGTGTGTGTCCTCGAGCGCTACAACCATCTGGGTGGGCTCTCCACTGGCGGCCTGGTGATCTGGATCGACCGCATGAGTGACTGGGAGGGACACCCCACCATTCGGGGCTTTGCCGAGGAGATGCTCGCTCGCCTGCCGCGCGATGCGGTGGCAGGTCCGCCGCGCGCCGAATGGGGGTCGCGCGATCCGGCGCGTGCGTCCTACTGGGCGCTTCGCACCTCGGCTCATCACGGCATTGTGACCTGGGCCCCCACGATTGATCCCGAGTGGCTCAAGCTCGAGTCGCAGCAGATGCTGCTCGAGCGGCGCGTACGACTGGTTTATCACTCGTGGGCATCGGTGCCCATTGTTGAGGATGGTCGGGTCACGGGCGTGGTGTTCGAGAGCAAGGAGGGCCGGCAGGCGATTTTTGCCGATGTGGTGATTGATGCCACCGGCGATGGC
>Ga0172372_10005784_pt1 | contig 17082 bp, 18 predicted proteins | sample LakKiv5m_2_FD_114544 | JGI IMG/M metagenome (GOLD analysis project Ga0172372, IMG submission 114544) | Freshwater microbial communities from Kabuno Bay, South-Kivu, Congo - kab_092012_9.5m | ecosystem: Environmental > Aquatic > Freshwater > Lake | place: Democratic Republic of the Congo...
CTGGTATCAGGCTAAAAATGTTCGCGGTGTATTATATGAAATCAATGCTGCTGAAACTACCAACAAGGATAACAAAGAGCGTTTCTTAGCAGAAAAAGAACGCATGGACAAAGACAAGAAAGACATCATGGAAAAGGCCAAGGCACTGGAAGCAGAACGTGATGAAGCCAAGAAAAAGTCTCCTTGGTTTACCTGGGGCAGTAGTATACTTCAAATCGGCATAGTTTTATTAACAGCAAGTATTATAGCAGTTAGTATGCCTATGTTTTATGTAAGTATAGGCGTAGGTGCTGTTGGTGCGCTGATCGTTAGTCAAGCCTTGTTTATGTGGATACCTCTAGGAGCATAACATGACTGAAGAAAAGAAAACAGAAGATAAAGAAGAAGATAAGAAAAAAGAAGATTTTATGAATGCCAAATGGCGTCCAGCTATGGGTTGGATGTATATGACCGTTTGTGCATTTGACTTCGTTGTTTTTCCTATCATGTTTACAATTGTTCAATTTTGGGAAACAGAAGCAGCCAATGATGCTTTCCGCCAATGGCAACCACTTACACTGGCAGGTGCAGGATTGTTCCATATGGCTATGGGTGCTGTATTAGGTATTGCTGCCTATGGTAGAACCCAAGAAAAACTAGGCGGTGCTAATAACGGCGGTATACAGGCTCAAGGATCGGCTCCAATGGGGCTACCTGCACCTGGCGTAAGTAATTTTAGTTCACCAAGTCAACCTACGAGTCAGCCGTTTAGTGCGAGTTCAACCGGAGCATTCGCTAGTAGTCCAATGCCTATAAACGATCCTGGCGGAATAGTTATGAGTGCTAGTGGAAAGCCTGGGCCCTCGCCTTTACCTGACCCTGTGAGATAAAGGAAGTAATATGAAAAAGTTAATAGTTTTACTAGTATCATTAGGTCTAGGCACAGCCTGGGCCTGTGATGATAACAAAGGAGCAGCGGCAGGTAAACCAGCCAAGGCAGCTTCATCTGCTACTGCATCAAAGGCAGCAGAACCAGCCAAGGCAGCAACGCCCGCTACTGCTGCCCCTACTCCTGCTCCTAAGGTAGAACATACTGACACAGCAGGTAAGGGTGAAATGAAAGAAGTCTGTATTGACAAAGTAGGCAAGGATGGTAAGATCATTATGGGAAAAGACGGTAAACCAGTTCAAGAATGCCGTAAAATCCGTGTAAGAAAGAAACTGGAGGCTACTGAAATACCTCCGGCTAAAAAATAATTAGCTTGACTTATCATCAAAGGTATAGTACAATAGTGCTATACCTTTTTCCATTATGTCAGATCATTATACAACATTAGGCGTTCAACGTAGTGCTAGCGCAGACGATATCAAAAAAGCATATCGTAAGTTAGCCAGTCAACATCATCCTGACAAAGGAGGAGATGTATCAAAGTTTCAGCAAATAGAAGAAGCCTACAGAGTATTAAGTGATACACAAAGCAGAGCACAATACGATAATCCTCAACCTCAGTTTCATAATGGTATGCCACCAGGGTTTGAAGATATATTCGGACAGGCATTTGGATTTAATCACCCGTTCGCAGACTTTTTTGGACGGAGACAACAGGCTCAGCGTAATAGACACCTTAATCTAGAAACACAAATCACACTAGAAGATGCTTACAATGGTAAAGAATTATTGGCAAATATTAAACTACCTAGTGGCAAAGAGCAGGTTTTAGAAATAAAAATACCACAAGGTATAAGAGATCAGACCACAATACGATTAGCAGGCATGGGAGATAATTCTGTGCAAAATCAACCACCTGGAGATATTCATTTAAAAGTGAATATTGTAAAACATGGGCGTTTTACTAGAACAGATGATGATCTAGAGATGGATATTTCATTAAATTGCGTAGAAGCCATGTTAGGCAAATCTATCACAATAGATACTATTGATGGGAAAACATTAGAGATTAAAATAGCACCAGGTACACAACCAGGACAAACTCTAGCAATACAAGGCTACGGTATGCCTAATATGCATGATGTTAGATTTAAAGGAAGACTACTACTGAATGTTAATGTGACTATTCCAAAATTCTTAACTGATGAACAAAAGCAGGCATTAGAAAACCTTTTTTAGTAAATATTTTAATGAACATAGTGAAATACCCAAACGATATTCTTAGAGAACCTATACCAGAGTTCGATTTTGAAAACTCAGCATTAGATCCTGCAGAACTTGAAAAAACTATGATTGCCGCGATGTTCGCACACGGTGGTATAGGTTTAGCAGCGAACCAAGTAGGAGTCAATGCAAGAATGTTTGTAATGGGCAGTAAAGAACTGCCAGAATCTGCGCAGGCATTCTTTAATCCGCAGGTCTTGGCAAATACAGACGATGTAGAAGATTTGGAGGAAGGATGTTTGAGTTTTCCAGGAATATTTGTTAAAATAAAAAGACCTAAAAAGATCCTTGCACGTTGGCAAAACTCAAAAGGTCAATGGCAAGAAAGTCAGTTTGAAGGGTATGATTGTAAATGTTTCTTACATGAGTTAGATCATTTAGAAGGTATTGTGTTTCAAGATCGTGTAAGTCCGCTCAAATGGGCACTAGCAGTAAAGAAAATTAAAAAAGGAAAGTGCAAATAATGTTAAAACCTGATAAAGATTTAGAAAGTATTTTTGAGAATGCTGTGCGAGTTGCCAGTTTAAACGAGCATGAGTATATAACCCTAGAACATTTTTTATATAGTCTTGTTAATAATGAATCATTCGCTAAAATACTAACAGACTTTGGTGCAAACGTAGAAAGCCTTAAACAAGATTTAGAAAACTTTATTACAGAAGATCTAAAAGACATTGTTAACCCAGACGTAGAAAAACCTAAAAAAACAAACACCGTAGATAGAGTTCTTAACAGAGCATTTACTCAGGTATTGTTTAGTGGTCGGCAAATCATTGAACCAAGTGATTGTTTTATCAGTATTTTTTCAGAAAAGAAAAGCTATGCTGCTCATTTCTTAAAGAAAGCCAAGATTGATCAAGAATCTTTCCTAAACTTTGTAAAGAAAGAAATACCCAAAGCCGACGAGGAAGAAGGTGAAGTTCGCAATCCGCAGCTAGAACGTATTATTATTCAGTTCTGTTCTAACCTAACTGCAAGAGCTAAGGCTAAAAAGATCGATCCAGTCATCGGAAGAGAAAAAGAAATAGAAGAAATCGAACTGGTATTAGCAAGGCGTGTTAAGGCTAATGCTATTATGATTGGAGATCCAGGTGTCGGTAAAACAGCAATAGCAGAAGGTCTAGCCCGTAAGATTATCGAAGGTAATGTTCCTAAGTTTATCCAAAATCACAGTGTATACAGTTTAGATATCAGTGCATTATTAGCTGGATCTAAGTATAGAGGAGATTTCGAAGAACGGCTTAAAGCAGTTATTCATGCATTAGAAAAGAAGGGCAACTGTATTTTATTCATTGATGAAGCTCATATGATGAATGGTGCTGGTGCAGCAAATGGTTCTAGTAATGATATGGCCAATATGCTTAAAAGCACATTGGGCAAGGGCGCTATTAAGGTCATTGCATCAACTACTTGGGAAGAATATCGTAAACACTTTGAAAAAGATCGGGCATTGATGCGCAGATTCCAACGTGTTACTATTGACGAGCCCGATGAGGCAACTGCAATTAAGATTATTAAGGGTATTAAAAAGTATTACGAAAAACATCATAAGGTTAAAATCACTAACCAAGCAGTTATCGATAGTGTGAAGTATAGTATTAAGTATTTGTCAGATAAGAAACTGCCCGATAAGGCTATTGATATTATTGATTGCGCCTGTGCTAGGTTTAAGGTACGCGATGAAGAAGGTGGTGTAGTAGATCACGACGAAATCCTGTTTGAAATTGCTAAGATTGCAAACTTGCCTGTAGAGAATGTTAGCAATAAAGAAAACACACATATTGAAGCATTAGAAAAAAATATGCGAGCTAAGGTATTTGGGCAGGAAAATGCGATTGAACAGCTATTAGATAAAATCTATATTAGTCAAGCAGGGTTAAAATCCCCGACTAAACCTGTAGGATCCTTTTTATTCGTAGGCCCAACTGGTGTAGGTAAGACAGAAGCAGCCAAGCAACTAAGTATTAACCTAGGCGTAAAGCTAATTAGGTTTGATATGAGTGAATTCCAGGAGAAACATGCTGTTAGCAAGTTTATCGGTAGCCCTCCAGGATATATCGGTTATGATGAAAATGCTGGACAACTTATTACCAGCCTACAAGAAAATCCAAACTGTGTATTATTGTTAGATGAAGTAGAAAAAGCCCATCCAGATGTGCTTACAGTATTACTTCAGTTGATGGATAACGGCTTTATTACAGGCAGCAATGGTAAAAAAGCAGATGGTCGCAATGCTATTATTATTATGACCAGTAACTTAGGTGCTGCTGATGCAGAAAAGAACGCGGTTGGCTTTGGTAGTTTGGAAAGAGATAGCGATCCTAAAGATGCAGTTAATAAATTCTTCGCTCCTGAGTTTAGAAACAGGCTGGACGGTATCATTAGATTTGGCAAACTAGATAAAGATACGATGATTAAGATTGTTAAGAAGTTTATCGATGAGTTAAACAGTCTTGTTAAAGATAAAAATATCCATGTTAAGCCAAATGCTACTGTGATTGATTACCTAATCAAGGTAGGTTTTGACAGTAAAATGGGTGCTAGACCTTTACAAAGAACGATTGATGAACGTATTAAGAAACCCCTAAGTAAAGAAATTCTATTTGGCAAACTACAAAATGGCGGTATTGTAGAAATTGACATTGAGAATGATGATTTAAAAATTAAACTAATTGACATCTTACCCATTAAGGTTAAACATGATATCCAAGAAGCAGAAAACAACTAGGCTTTACTTTAATAAGTTTTTGTATAAAATATCAACCGAGATGCACGGACTGCGGCATCTACGATATACAAGGAAAATTGCTGCTTTTAAAGACTTATTTAATGGTTCCGGATACATAACATTCGGTAACGCACCTATCAATCGAGTTAAGTATAAGCAGTATATGGATACAATACTGCCCTTACTTGATAATAAAGATATTAGGATTAGAACAGAATCAAATACAGTAAACATTTTCCTAAATGATTATCACTTGTATAAAAGATTATGCACTGAACTAGATTGGTGTATTAAAAGTGTGTTTGAACCAGAGAATGATCAAATTATAGACCTGTTAATGGGCTCTAAAAAGATTATTGTCTGTAAAAATTATCCACATGGTCTATATAAACTTAAAATAACATTTAAAAAACTACCTCTAAACATTAAAGAAATATTCTTAACCTGGCAATCTACATACAATAGGGAGGAAATGATGTTTCCAAATTCCAGTAAAAAGTATCTGTCCAGTCCAGAAAACCATTATTGGGAATTTTGTTATATGTATATTAAGGATACAAAGATGCTTACGCTATTATCTTTAGTAGCCAGCGGGTATATTAAGAAAGTAGAGGAATATGTGATAGATTCAAGTATAAATACAGTTTCGCAGACCAATATACATGAAAGCATGGATGGATGATTATGGAGCATATGTTAGGTTTATTAAACTAAACTGCCCATGCGGCCATCCAAAGCACTGTAATAAAGAGTGTGACAAGTGTGAAGAATGTAAAACCTGCGAATGTGAATCCTGTTTACTAGGCAAAGGTTATAATTAATGCCCGCACTAAGTCAAAGTTTAGAGTTTACCTATAATAATACAACAAGTGTAGCAGTGGTCTATCCTAACACTGCTACAACTATGCTAACCTATACTAGCACCAAGGCTAAAGGCGATGGGTATTATGGTAGTTCAGATGGCTTTCACACAGTATCATATACTGCGGACCCAGAATTTGTAGGCACAATAACCATGCAGGCTACATTAGCCGCAGACCCCAGTGAATCAGATTGGTTTAATATATCCGGTACGACTACTACATATACAACCTTTAATGTTCGTTCAACAAGCACAGTAGACTGCCATAACTTTACAGGTAACTTTATCTGGGTAAGAGGGCAAATCCGCATTGAAGATGGTATTGTTGAAGTAGTTCACTATAATCACTAATAGAGCAATAATAATCTTGGTAATAAATACTCTATACGGAGAGTATTATGCGTATTCACGACATTATTACCAATGAAGAAACATTAAGAACAGGCGATATATTTGCCATAGAACTAGATAACGACCTAATCATCGAGTCAGTTATTTTAGGATTTACCCGAGATGGAGTTGTAATTCAGGGCGACGATGTTGCTCTAAGTTACCTAAAAACCATACCTGTGCAAGAATCTATTACAAAGTATAGCTCAATGGAGCTGGCTGTAATGGAGGGCGGTGGATCATTAGAAGACTTAGAGGAAGCAGAGTATCAAGGACGCAATGTCCAATTAGGCAAGCCCATGGCAGGCGATGTTAAGAAGTCTAAGGTATATGTTAAAGGCCCTAAGGGCAATGTTGTTAAGGTTAACTTCGGCGATAAAAAGATGAAGATTAAAAAATCGAATCCTAAACGTCGTAAATCATTCAGAGCTCGTCACAACTGCGACAATCCGGGTCCCAGATGGAAGGCACGCTACTGGTCATGCAGGGCTTGGTAATATGTTATTAAAAGAATTCTTTGGGCGCAGCCTAAATCTCAAACAAGAATCAGATAAACCCGATGATAAAGGTATGCAAGATGACCTGTTCTGGTACATATTAGATCACGACCGTATGCATAAAGATTACTTTATGCCATTAGGTAAGAAGATTAAAAAACAACAAACCGAAGGTTCATTAGATAATCAACAAATTGTTAAAGAATTTATGCCTATGGTTAATAAAGGATGTATGGAATTCTACAATAAACAGAAGATGAAAGGGCATCCTGAAAAAATCTTTAAGAAAGAAATGCGTGAAGACCTATGTCAACGACTCTATGACCACTATTATGAAGACTTGATGAAGGGCTCATATAAGATATGAAGTTAATGGACTTTATTGTTTCTAAATCTACTCTATTGGAAGGGGGCAACCTCTCAGCAGGAAGTGATAAGGGCTGGCATGGTGACCCAGGTGCAGGTGCTGCTCAACAGATCAACCTACAAGTAACAAATCGTAGTGTCATTGTTCCTATACTTAACGATCTATTAGCAGGTATTAACTCTGCTTATCAAGCACAATATCAACAACCCCTATGGAATCCTAAATTACTAAAAAGTCAAAAGTTTTTAAGTGGTAGTAGCCTACACTTTTTCAATGTTAAAGGTATTCCTGACAAGGTCTTTGTAGAAAAGAAACCTAAGGTGGGCGACATTGACACCATGGTGGATAAGGAAAAAGAAACAGATTTAGAAAACTTCCTAAAGGCCAACATTAACCAAACTATGGGACCAGGCAAACTATTAGGGTTTCAGCGTGGCAATGAACAATTCTCCAGTCTATGGGAACTACAAGATCCGCCTATTAAAATACAGATTGATTTAGAATATGTTAAGTTTGACCAAGAAGAGCCTACACCCTGGAGTCGTTTCAGTCACTCAAGTGATTGGAATGATCTACAAGCCGGTGTGAAGGGTGTATTTCATAAGTTTCTTATACAGAGTTTTGCTGTATTGTCAAAAAGAGAATTTATACTTCGTAAAATTGGTAAGCGTGGAAAGACCCCAACAACAGTTGATGAGCCTAGATCAGATGCCATGTTCAGTTTTGCTGTGGCCAGTAAAGAAGGTGGTGGTCTAAGAGCCAAATATACACCTGTAATAAACCCCACAACCAACGAACCCGAAATGAAAGATGGGTTACCTGTTATGATAGCATTACCTACGACAGGCTACGAACAGGAAATAGGTAAGATGTTTCAAAGCCTGTTTGGTGTAAGACTAAGTCCAAAGGCTGCTGAGAAGTTAGCAGAGCAGTTTTGGTCATTCACTGGTCTATTAGAAGTTATGAATAAACTTTTAGAGCCAGAAGAAAAGAGTAGGGTGTTGGGCAGTTTCCTTAACAAGACCTTCGGCCCAGGTGCTCAGGGTCTTTATAAGAATGATCCGGAACGTGATTCTGCAGAAAAGATGGCTGCTATAGAACTCATGATGAAAACTACCGGTGCTCGTCCTCCGGAAGGCATGGATTTAGAGCAGATGCGTCAAGACTATGTTAGCTCATACAAGGTTACATCAGAAGCACTAGACGAAGCAGACGATATTAACGCTGCACCAAAGCCTAGCTTTGCTCGTCAAGGTATTCCTCATCTTTATAATAGGCTACCAGACGGTCGTGTCAGTAGCACAGAAATGAAAGATGCTGACTTTGTTGAATTGGTTAAAGAAATCTCTGCCAATGGGGGCACACTAAACGGCTTTCCAGTTACTTTAAAAGTTGATGGCAAGGGTATAAGATTCGGTAAAGATGAATCGGGTCGACCTTTCTTTATGACAGATAAGATAGAAACTCCATTATACAGAGATAATGCTGGGCATTTTGTAAACTTTGCTAAAGAAAAAGGACAAGATGAAGCAAATATTACCAGAGCACAGGGCTATGATGATATTTTAAATCAAGTAGTTAATAGTAAGTTCATAGAAACACTTCCACCAGATACCATAGTAACAGCAGAACTTCTTTACAACCCAATGGCTGAGCAGACTAAAGATGGATTACGATTTATAAAAATAGCCTATGATCCTAAGAAGTTAGGCAAGTTGATGACTATTGCACCAATCTTTGTTAAACAATTTAGCACAGGACAACCCAGTCCAGATCAAGATAAAGTATTAGATAGGTTAGTCAGTTCAGGTGATAGTAATATTAAGATAGTCAGTAACAAACTTAAACAACAGGGCATTAATGTTGGTAAGATAATAGAACCGGTAGTGAACATGGATCCTAACTTAGTTAGCAGTCTCAGTGTTAGAGGAAATAGTCCTGAGAAAACTGAGGCTAAACAAATCATAGATCAAGCAAAGCAATCACTAAGTGATGCTATCATTAATAGTCCAAAGTTAAAAGGCATAGATAGTCTAGGCCCCAATAACGAAGGCATTGTAATAAACACGCCCAGCGGTAGTATGTTCAAGGTTACCAGCAGTCAAATGAAATCTATCATGGCCAAACAAAACGTAGAACGTGCCATGGGCAGTACAAAACCAAGAACTGCTGTAGTGGCTATAGGTAACTTTGCTGGACATAGAGGACACGAAGATCTAATCAACTACGCTATAAAAAAAGCACAAGAGCTCAATGGCACACCATTTGTTTATGTAGGGGCTAAGGTTGGTCCGGATGACCCTATTGACGTTGAAACAAAAGTTCAAACATTACAAAAACTATTTCCAGGCGTGCAAATTCGTGCTGTAGAAAATCAAGTGGGGCCCGGAGGTGAAGTAACTGCCGGCAACCATATGAAAAAGATCGAGTATGAGTTAGTTAAAAAAGAACCATACTATAATAACATTGTGATTACAGTGGGCAGCGATCAAGCAGACAGTATGGCTAGTTGGGCAGCAGGCCTACAAAAACGCTTTGCTAAGTTTCCGCCATTGAGTCATGTTAAGGTTTCTGTAGATAGCCTGGCAAGAGGCGCAGCACAAGGCGGAAGTGACTGGAGCACAACTAACCTACGCAATGCACTAAAAACTATGCCAGAGGATCAGGCGTTCCAAGTATGGAGCAAGGCATATAATGTTCAAAAGCTAGGAGCAGATTGGATTAAGCATCTAATGGATGTAGCGAGAAAGAATATGAGACTACAAAAGCAACCTGCGGCACAACCTCAACCAGTTGCAGAACGATTATTGAATGCACTGATACGAACAAGTCTGAAAGAAAAGATGCTGCCAAAATCTGCATTTGCAGGCAGCAATAAAAACAAACTTGGGCCTGCTGCTCATCTTAAAGGTAAAATGAAACGCCCTGCCAGACAAGGTGACCTAGTAGGAGACGCACAAGAAAGCATAGAACATTCGACATTAGAACCGACTTTAGTTGCTAAAAATAAAGAATCCAAACAAGTTAGACTAAGCGAAGATCTAGAACGTAAAATGGGTTACTTTATAGGTAAGATAATAGAAAATGAACTTAGAAGATCTTAAAAAACTTGCAGGAGTTTGCACTTCTAGAGATACAATAAATACAGAGGGTATGAACATATCTGTCACAGGTACAGAGAAAGCACAGTTGATGAGAAAGCATAATATTAAACCAGGAACACAAGAATGGTTTCAACTTTGGTTTAGTAAGCCTTATCTAACTGGCGAGAAGCCCATAGGTAAATGATATGGAAAAATTACAACAAGCAGCCAAAGTAGCATTTGCAAGCACATTTAGTTTTTATCTAAAGGCACATAACTATCACTGGAACGTGGAGGGCAGTGATTTCTTAGAGTATCACGACCTATTTGGTAAGATCTATGAAGAAGTATATGGAGCGATAGATGACTTCGCTGAAAAAATACGTGCTATGGGAACTTATGTTCCTGCTAGTTTTGCTCGATTCGATATGCTGACCAAGGTAGAAGATGAAACAGAAATAATTCCTAAGGAACAAATGGTAAAACAACTGCTTGCAGATAACGAAAAGATGGTTGCTATATTAAAATATACCTTCCAAGTAAGTGAAGAACATCAAGAGTTCGGGTTCAGCGACTTTGTAGCAGGGCGTATGGATGCTCATCGTAAGCATGGGTGGATGCTTAGAGCCAGTCTTAAGGGACAGGAATGAAAGCTAAAGAATTTATTACAGAGCGTGTAAAAGAATTAAACAAAAATGCTAAACGCAGCCTTCCTTTTGGACGTCAATTTGACGGTGCTGATCAATATTATGACTTTTATAGATTAGGTATTATGGCAGCAGGATCGCCCGATAACGATGCTCCTACAGAAGGTCCTGCTAAAGATTGTCCTACAGCATGGGCATATAGTGAAGCAGATGAAGAAATCATAAACAATGCTGCTAAGAAGATGGGATTTGGTAATAAACTTATTGTTCAACAAGGTAGTTTAGAACCAAAAGGTACAAATAAAGTAAGTCCTGTGGCTAAATGGATGTAATATGAGAGCCCGTGAATTCCTAGCAGAAAAACACCAAGGAAAGCTAAGTCCTCGTCAACAGAAGCCCACACGAGGGCTACACATATTCTCAGATGGTGAACGCCGGAACGGAGACTATACTCAGTTCAGACTAGGCATGGCTTTGGCCTGTGCTAACGGTAAAGACCCTATAGATATGGATTGGAAGAGTTGGGTTGGTAAGGATAAGTCAGCTCATCCTTATACTGAAGAAGAAGCAGAGATGCTTAAACAGGCCTATAAGGCAGTTGGTGCAAACTACACCGATCTTAATAAAGGTGATTTAGAAAGTGAAGAAATTAACAGTGTAAACACTGTTAGCCCTGTTTCAAACTGGAATAAAAAATGAATAAAGAATTTAAAAAAATAGTAGAAGGTAAACAAACCCGTTATGTATTAGAAAGTGCAACAGGTGGTGCTACAAGCAGCGCAGCAGTTTCAAGCAATAGCGCAGCAGTTCCTGGTATGCAACGCAGATCAAATCTACTAACTCCCGAAGCAGAGCAAAAGGTTCCTCAAAAGCCACGTCAAGGCCCATTACGTCAACAGACTGGCGCAGGAAAGCATAAGGATAAAAAACGTGATGACAAACAGGGTAAGGCTAAACATAAGAAACCTTACTACGAAGATCATGAAGTGTCAATGGCTAGTAATGAACTTAAGAGTATCTATGCCGATGCTAAAGAATTGCTTGCCCTTGTTCAACAATACGGAGAGCAAGGAGACTTAGAAGCGTGGCAGCAGAGTAAGATTACCAAGGCAGCAGACTACTTAAACTCAGTATTACAGAGTATAGGTGGTGAACATAACACCGAACTTACAGAATTAGAAAAGCCCAGCGGCACCTTATATATCTTAGTGTTAAAGGATCGAAGCGACTCTGTTCGTGTAGTAGGAGACTTTGGAACATTCCCAGCTGAAGTTCAAGCCCGTGCTAGCAAAGTTGGGCTAAAAGATAAAGAGGGTCGTAAAGAACGTCCGTTAAAAGTAAACTTCTTGATGACGGATGCTAGCCAAGCACTAGCAGAATTAGACAGAGCCCTAGCAGATGTAGATTTTATTGGTAGTGAAAAGGCCGAGTTCGTTTTTAAAAATTCAGCATTTGACACAGACATTAAGGCAGAAGTTTATGAACTGCAAGATTTAATCGCAAATGGTGCTGATGAACGATTCGCAATCTACGATGAAGAAAAAGAAATAGGCAACGAACCTCCTCGTAAGTTAAAAGGTGTAGATCACTATATTGTAGATCCTGCAACAGGAGCACGAAAACGGGTTTCCAAGCAAGGTAAGCCCAGTAGTCAAATGGGAGGACATGCTGTTCAACAACCTAAAACGTATACCTATAGATTACAAAGAACTGACCTGGCTCCTAAACTAAGAGACATGGGATTCAAGTTCGACGGCAACAATATTATTTTAAGTAAACAACAGCGTGATCAGTTACTGGCCAAAATGGGCGACAAACAATTCGGAATGATATTTGGACAAGGTGATAGGTTCGCAGAAGGATGGAAAGGTGGTATGGCAGGGGCAGGTATAGGTGCTGCTATAACACGTTCACCCAGTGGTGCTATGACTGGTTATAAGGTAGGCAGCGTAGTAGGTGATATGGTAGGCAAAAAAGAAAACAGTCAAGACAGCGAAGAACACATGAACCAAACTGTCAGCTACCTACACAGAGAAATATATGGGTTTAGTCCTGGTAAACAGTTTGTCTACGAATGGCAAAAAATGAGTTACGATGAAAAGGCCAAAGTCTATAATAAACTAAAGCACTTGGCTGGTAAACTACAGGAAGCGAGATATAGTAGTGATAACGACCAGTTTAGTTACGGTGGTCGTATGCCTGCTACTGATAGAATACCCCAAGATTCAACACGTGGTCAGAATCAACAGCAGGCCATGGTTGCTCAAATGAAACAACAGACTATTGATAAGATCAGATCCATCGAGCCAGATTGGGGACAAAGTGATTTAGAACTAATGACTGCTACTGAACTTAATCAAATACTTAGAGATCTACAATTCGGCGGTATGAAGGAGGCAGTGAAAAAACCTAATGCTACTACTCGTCATCTAAGACAATATCCAGTAAGTGATAAGGATATGGCTAAACCTGTGAAAAAACCTGAAAAGCAAAAACCAGAGCAAGGTGTGGCGGAAGACGATGATAATTGGTCGGTTGAATACAAAGGCAAGGATTATGAATGTTACGATCAAGATCATGCTATAAACAAGGCACGTAAATTTCTTGGTTACGATAGAGAAAAAAATGCTTGTATTATTAAGCGAAATGGGAAACCTGTATACTCATGGAGACAGGGTGAGAAAATACAATCTATACAAGATGTGGCGGAAGGCTCTAAAAAGATTCCAGCAAGCAATAAGCCAGTAGATCCAAAAGACTTAGTGGTATCATTGAAAGATGTTCCTGTAAAGAAGCCACGCGGACACAAGCAATATGATCCTGCTAAGGAATTCCCTGGAGTAAAGGTATTTCAAAAGCAAGGTGTGGCGGAAGGCTCTTCATACCGAACCGATAGTATGGTATCACATATTTCTCAAATAATTACGGACATATATCCACAGGGCGGTGATAAAAATACATATATGAAACTTGTGGCACAAAAGATGCCAAGTATCGTTAAAGCAGATCCTAAATTATTTAGACGAGCATTTGGTATAGCCTATGATAGATTCTTTCATATAGGCCAAGATGACGATGATGACGACTTTGATTATACAGATTATTCTATGCGTCAGGGCGAGCGTGGTATGGAGGAAGGACCGAATGATGGTAGAGAAGATAACTTTACTATAGACGATATTAAAAGATTAGAACAAATTCGTGACTTCGAAACACTAAAAGCACAAGCTAAAGAACTAATCAAAGGTAAGCCTGTGCGTAGAATGAAACCTGAAAAAATCAGTTGGTTCTATAATCATATAGACACACTGAAAAGCCCATTAGCCGTAATCAAAATGATGTATGACTTAATGTTAGCAGGAGAAGGTCATAAGGTTATCGGTAGTCGTAATAGCATGGCACCTAATTCCTATAGATCAAGGTTTGGTGAAGAGGGCATGGAAGAAGGTGTTGCAGGTCCTAAACAATGTTGGCCAGGACATCGTAAAGTTGGCACGCAACCAGGCACAGGTAAAAATGCAGGTAAACGTGTAAACGATTGCGAAAAAATCAAAAAAGAAGATACCTATATGGAATCATTATGGGATCAACTTAACACAGTGGTAAATGAAAAGGCACCTCCAGGCGATAAGTATGAGCGTATGGTCAAGCACATCAAGAAAGGTTATAGCAAGGACGGTAAGATAACTGATAAAGAACGCAGCATTGCCTACGCCACAGCCTGGAAAGCAAAAAACAAAGCAAAAAAGTAAGTGAGCAGGAGCCTCTAGCGCCCATTCAACCTACAGCCGAACCCCAGGCTCCTGCTGCTAAGAAAATAACAAGGTTACCAAAACTAAGTCCAGACATGCCTCTGGACTATTGGGATGCTCGTTTTCAACAGGCTGATCCTAATCGTTATCATCAGTTCCGTAATAAGAACCCAGAAAAGAAAAGTCAAATGGCTATAGCAGCATTGAAACAGGCTCGCGAAAAGCCCAGAAAAGTTTGACTTTACAAAATAAATTCTATATAATATAACACAAGGAGAAACAAATGAGTAAAGCATTTGGAGCACCTGAACAGGCTAAAATCAAACAGATTGTAGCCGAGGGTGTCACAGTTATGCAGGAAATTCAAGATCTAACGGATGGATTAAATGATACTATAAAAGCTGTAGCAGAAGAATTAGAAGTTAAACCTAGTGTAATCAAAAAGGCAATTCGTATCGCTATGAAAGATCAATGGGATCAAGTGTATAGAGAGTTTGATGATTTAGAAACTATTGTCGATATCAGTGGACACGCTAATAAAAAAGATTAAGGACTGGAAATTTTGGTTTGAATGGATCTGCACTGCTTTGCTATTAGCTGGCGTAGTGTTAACCAGTTTTAATATCTATCCACTAAACATTTGGTTTTTATTAATTGGTAATATAGGATGGGTAGTTTTAGGCATACTATGGAAGAAAGTCAGTTTAATCGTTATGCAAACAGTAATTACAGTGATCTATATCGCAGGCTTATTAAAAACAATTCTATAAATATTGTTGAAGAAGGTACAGCAAGCCAAAAAGTTGCTACATGAAGGTCAGTGGGCCATAAACCACGAGGAGAAAATAAATGAGTTATGTCGATGCCATTTGGGATCGAGATAAAGACGTTGTTCGTGTAGTCGAACGTGACCCAAAGAAAGGTCGTCTTTATCATGATTATCCAGCAAGATACATGTTTTATTACCCCGACGCAAGGGGCAAATACAAATCAATCTACGGCGAAAGCCTGTCAAAAGTTACTTCCAAGAGTTGGAAAGAATTTACAAAAGAACAAAGAATTCATAGCAATCATAAACTTTATGAAAGCGACATGAATCCAATCTTTAGATGTCTTGAAGAAAACTATCTAGGAAAAGATGCGCCAAAACTAAATGTAGCGTTTTTCGATATTGAGGTAGACTTTGATCCGGAACGTGGATATGCATCACCTGAAGATGCATTCATGCCAATCACGGCTATCGCAGTGCATTTACAATGGTTGGATACTCTAATATGTCTTGCTGTTCCTCCAAAAACTCTTACCATGGAACAGGCACAGGAACAAGTTAAGGATTTTCCAAATACACTATTGTTTACAACAGAGTATGAAATGTTAGATACATTTCTTAATCTTATCGAAGATGCTGATGTGCTAAGTGGCTGGAATTCGGAAGGCTATGATATCCCTTACACAGTAAATAGAGTCACTAAGGTATTAAGCAAAGAAGATACTCGCAGGTTTTGTCTGTGGGATCATTATCCAAAGAAAAGAGAATACGAAAAATATGGTAAGACTGCCATTACTTACGATCTTATTGGCCGCGTCCACCTTGATAGCCTGGAGTTGTACAGAAAGTATACCTATGAGGAACGACACTCATATAGACTGGATGCAATCGGCGAAATGGAAATCGGAGAACGCAAAACAGTCTATGAGGGCACATTGGATCAACTATACAACAATGACTTCAAAAGATTCATCGAATATAATAGACAAGACTGTGCGTTATTAAACAAACTAGATCGTAAACTTAAATTCTTAGACCTAGCTAATACTATCGCACACGAAAACACTGTGCTACTTCAAACTACCATGGGCGCTGTGGCTGTAACTGAACAGGCTATTGTAAATGAAGCACACCACAGAGGTATGATTGTTCCAAGTCGCCCCCGTAGAGATGATACTAAGGACTACCAAGCAGCAGGTGCTTATGTAGCCTATCCCAAGAAAGGACTACACGATTGGATTGGATCAATGGACATTAACAGTCTGTATCCATCAGTTATTCGTGCATTGAATATGGGTCCAGAAACTATTATAGGACAGTTAAGACCAGAATACACTAAAGCACACCTAGATGACCAAATGGCTAAAGGCTCTAGTTTTGCGGCAGCATGGGAAGGACGGTTTGGTGCAATAGAATACGATCTTGTAATGCAGCAGGATCGTGCTAAAGAAATCTTTATCGATTGGGAAAACGGCGAAACTTCAATAATGAGCGGGGCTCAAATATATGAACTTATTTTCGATAGCGGTAAACCGTGGATGTTATCTGCCAATGGCACAATCTTCACGCACGAGCATGAAGGTATCATTCCAGGACTACTTAAACGTTGGTATGCTGAACGTAAAGAAATGCAAGCTAAACTTAAAGATGCTATTAAGGCCGAAAACAAGATTGAGGAAGAATATTGGGATAAGCGCCAGTTGGTTAAGAAAATTAATCTTAACTCCCTATACGGTGCTATTCTTAATGTTGGTTGTAGGTTTTTCGACAATCGTATCGGTCAGTCTACCACACTTACAGGACGCCAAATTGCCAAACACATGGCTAGTAAAATC
>Ga0172372_10005786_pt1 | contig 17079 bp, 16 predicted proteins | sample LakKiv5m_2_FD_114544 | JGI IMG/M metagenome (GOLD analysis project Ga0172372, IMG submission 114544) | Freshwater microbial communities from Kabuno Bay, South-Kivu, Congo - kab_092012_9.5m | ecosystem: Environmental > Aquatic > Freshwater > Lake | place: Democratic Republic of the Congo...
ATCAACGCCGGTATCTCGGTGTCGCGCGTGGGTGGTGCTGCTCAGACTAAGGTCATCAAGAAGTTGGGTGGCGGTGTGCGTCTGGCGCTGGCTCAGTATCGTGAATTGGCTGCGTTTGCGCAGTTCGCGTCCGACTTGGATGAAGCAACACGTAAGCAGTTGGAGCGCGGTCGTCTGGTTACCGAGCTGATGAAGCAGTTGCAATACTGCCCACTGTCAGTTGCTCAGATGGCAGTCACTTTGTTCTGCGTGAACAAGGGCTACTTCGACGACGTGCCTGTTGCTAAAGCACTGGCATTCGAATCAGCAGTACATGCTTACCTCAAGTCTAACAACGCCAGCCTGATGGAAGCTGTTGAGACCACTAAAGATCTGAATGCAGATAACGAAAAACTGTTGTCCGCAGCGATTGAGAAGTTCAAAGCATCTGCTGTTTACTAAGTCGAGGTGACACATGGCTGGTAGTAAAGAGATACGCGCAAAGATCAAGAGTGTAGAAAATACACGTAAGATCACGCGCGCCATGGAAATGGTTGCCGCAGCCAAAATGCGTAAAGCGCAGGAGCGTATGCGTGCAGCTCGACCATATGCCGAGAAGATCCGTGCGGTTGCTGCTCACCTTTCTCACGCCAATCCGGAATATAAACATCCATTCTTGGTCAAGCGTGACAGCATCAAAAAGGTGGGGGTGATCGTAATCACTTCCGACAAAGGGCTGTGCGGTGGTTTGAACACCAACGTGCTGCGTCTTGCGATTAATCGCATGAAAGAGTGGGAAGCAGAAGGTAAAGCAGTTGCTGTCTGCGCGATTGGTAACAAAGGTTTTGGTTTCATGAATCGTGTTGGTGCCGAGGTTAAATCTCACATTACCGGTTTGGGCGATGTGCCGCATGTAGAAAATCTCATCGGCGTGGTCAAAGTGATGTTAGATGCGTACGTGAGTGGTGAAATCGATGCCATTCATATCAGCTACAACCACTTCGTCAACACCATGAAGCAAGAGCCTTGTATGGAACAGTTGTTGCCACTCAGCAGCGAAAAGCTGGGTGAGGCAAAAGGCAGCTGGGACTATATATACGAACCTGATGCCAAGCTGGTAATTGACGAACTGTTGTTGCGTTACACCGAATCGTTGGTATACCAAGGTGTGGTCGAGAACATGGCTTCTGAGCAAAGTTCTCGTATGGTAGCGATGAAGGCTGCTTCGGATAATGCGAAGAGCGTCATAGCAGACCTGAAACTGGTTTACAACAAAGCACGTCAAGCTGCGATCACCCGTGAAATTTCGGAAATCTGTAGCGGTGCGGCGGCGGTTGGCTAATTCGGCAACATACAGTTAATTACAGAATTAATTTAGACGGGGAAGCTCAAAATGAGTCAAGGAAAGATTGTTCAAAGTATTGGCGCGGTGGTCGACATCGAATTTCCACGCGATAAAATGCCTAAGGTTTACGATGCGCTGACATTGGCTGCCAACAGCAGCACAGTGGTAGAAGCAGGTCTGACATTCGAAGTGCAACAACAGTTGGGTGATGGCGTGGTTCGTACCATTGCCATGGGTTCTTCTGATGGCCTACAACGCGGCATGGTGGTTACTAACACCAACAGCCCAATCACCGTTCCAGTTGGTTCCGGTACGCTGGGCCGTATCATGGACGTGCTGGGTCGTCCTATTGATGATGCGGGTGATGTTCAGTGTGAAGAGCGCCGTTCTATCCACCAGAAAGCACCTAAGTTCGATGAGTTGTCACCTTCCGTGGATTTATTGGAAACCGGTATCAAGGTTATCGATTTGGTTTGCCCGTTTGCTAAGGGTGGTAAGGTTGGTCTGTTCGGTGGTGCGGGTGTGGGTAAGACCGTTAACATGATGGAACTGATTAACAACATCGCTAAGCAGCACAGCGGTTTGTCAGTGTTCGCAGGTGTGGGTGAGCGTACTCGTGAGGGTAACGACTTCTACCACGAAATGAAAGACTCCAACGTGTTGGACAAGGTTGCGATGGTGTTCGGTCAGATGAACGAGCCGCCCGGTAACCGTTTGCGTGTGGCGTTGTCTGGTTTGACCATGGCGGAAAAATTCCGTGATGAAGGCCGTGACATCCTGTTCTTCGTTGACAATATCTACCGTTACACATTGGCCGGTACTGAAGTATCTGCGCTGTTGGGTCGTATGCCTTCTGCTGTGGGTTACCAACCTACGCTGGCTGAAGAAATGGGTCGTTTGCAAGAGCGTATCACTTCAACCAAAGTTGGCTCCATCACTTCGGTTCAAGCTGTTTACGTTCCAGCCGACGATTTGACCGATCCCGCTCCTGCTACAACCTTCTTGCACTTGGACTCTACCGTTGTTCTGTCTCGTGACATCGCATCTTTGGGTATCTACCCAGCTGTTGATCCACTGGATTCTACTTCTCGCCAATTGGATCCATTGGTCGTTGGTGAAGAGCACTACGGTGTTGCACGTAAAGTACAGATGACTCTACAGCGTTACAAAGAGTTGCGTGACATCATCGCAATTCTGGGTATGGACGAATTGGCTCCAGAAGACAAACTGGCCGTGTCCCGTGCGCGTAAGATTCAGCGTTTCTTGTCCCAGCCTTTCCACGTTGCCGAAGTATTTACCGGCAGCCCTGGTAAGTATGTGACCCTGAAAGAAACCATCAAGGGTTTCAAGGGTATCGTTGACGGTGAATACGATCATCTGCCAGAGCAAGCGTTCTACATGGTAGGCGGCATCGAAGAAGCAGTTGAAAAAGCCAAGACACTGAACTAATTAGTAGAGGGATACCATGGCAATGACTGTTCATGTAGACATCGTTAGCGCGGAAGCATCGATATTTTCCGGCCTCGCGGAGCTGGTCATTGTTCCAGGTGAGGCGGGTGAACTCGGTATCTACCCGCGTCACGCTGCGCTGTTGACCCGTATCAAACCCGGTTCAGTACGTCTGAAATTGCCTAATCAAGCTGCTGATGAGCTGATTTATGTTTCAGGTGGCATGTTGGAAGTGCAACCGGATGTAGTGACAATTTTGGCAGACACAGCTACTCGTGGTGCTGATTTGGATGAAGCTCGTGCATTGAAAGCGAAGCAGGATGCAGAAGAGGCGATGCGTAATCGCACATCTGATATTGACTACGCACAGGCACAAGCTGAATTGGCTGAAGCTATTGCACAATTAGCTGCAATCAAGCAATTGCGTAAAAGCACGGGTCACTAACGCTAGCATTTGAGTGTGTTAAAAAGGCAGCTTAGGCTGCCTTTTTTTGTACCCAAATTAGGCAAATAAAAAAGGCTACCATCAGGTAGCCTTTTTGTTTGGATCAAAATATTACTTTTTCTTCTTCTCGATCATGTCGTGCATGATAGGTGCCAAAATGATTTCCATAGCATGACTCATCTTACCGCCGGGCACCACAATGGTGTTGGCACGTGACATGAATGAGTTAGGAATCATATTCAGCATGTAAGGGAAATCAACTCCCTTAGGGTTACGGAAACGAACCACAACGAAGCTTTCATCAGGTGTTGGAATATCACGAGCAACGAAAGGATTGGATGTATCTACGGTTGCGACACGTTGGAAATTGATGTCTGTGTAAGTGAATTGGGGCGTAATGTATTTAATGTAATCCGGCATACGGCGCAGGATAGTATCCACAGTCGCTTCGGCTGAGTAACCACGTTCGGCCTTGTCACGATGTATTTTTTGGATCCATTCGAGGTTCACCACTGGAACAACGCCAATCCCCAAATCCACATACTTGCCAGCATCTACACCTTTGGCTTCATCCTTAGCCAAACCATGCAGACCTTCGTAGAACAACAGATCAGAACCCGTTTCGATATTTTCCCAAGGGGTGAACACACCAGGCGTTAGATTGGTCAGGCCAAAATGCTTGTTATGTTCAGCTGCCTCAGGTTCGCTATGTACGTAGTAACGGCGTTGGCACATTCCGCTTTCACCGTATTGCTTGAACATAGCTTCGATTTTGTCGAAGTGGTTGGCTTCAGGGCCAAAATGGCTGAACGAATTGTGTCCGGCTTTGGCCGCCTCTGCAGCCGCAGCACGGAAAGCCATACGATCCAAGCTATGCAAGCTATCACCTTCGATGATGGATGCTTTAATATTTTCACGGCGGAAAATGTTTTCGAAAGCGCGTTTGACGGTGGTAGTACCAGCACCAGAAGAACCTGTGACCGCAATCACGGGGTGTTTACTTGACATAGTTCCAATCTCCTCAAAAAGTTAAAAATTTTTAGTACGCGATTCTAGCAGAGGATAAGCAACTCTGTAATCAGTGTGAAACTGTAGGAGTATTTTTGCCTAACTTACCGCGCAAAGACTCAGCCACAAAAACAGCATCGGCATGGCTGGCCAAATGTGTAATGCGTAGTTTGTATGCATAGCCGTTAGCCGCAGGTATGGGGAATAAATCCACGTCATATCCCGCGCTACGCCAATCATCATAAGCACTTAGTGCTAGGGTTGCATTGTGTAGCGTTAGTAGTGTGACTTTCCACTGTCCAGATCGAGTTGTGGCACCTTTGCTTGGCGCTATTTCAGTTTCAAGAGCCCATTTGGCAAGTTTATCCGCAGGAACTGAAGCGACTGCTTTAACTGGCAGATCCTTGGGCATGTCAAAAAAAGTAAGGGGCTGATCCATCACAAAGGAAGCATGGTCTTTGCCTTGCACGGAAATTTTTCCCTCTATCAAACAGACCACACGTTTGTCATCACCATCCTTGCCCCAAACGTCAGTGCCACGAATTCCTAAAGTGGCATCTGCGACACGGATAGTTACGTCTCTATGCCTAAGTTTGGCAACTGCGGATGTGGTGAAGCGGAAAGCACCCTTGCTGACATCAAGGAGCGCGGTAAAAAGAGTGGAGCTGGAAGGTTGGCTGAGGGTGAGCGTGGCATTTTCACCTAACTTAATATCGCTACCATCCGCAGAGCGCAGCAGCACTCTGGCTTGTGCGCCTGTGGTCACGCGGTCTCCATCAACCAGTGCCATGCCTGTAGCAAGAGGACTGGTTCGACCCTCATGTTGCAGCCAAGCAGGCATGATTAAGCTCTGAACAAAAATGTCAGATTTGGCATGGGCCAGTGAAGTAGTACAGCAGATAGATAAGATGAGAGGCAAAAGGTAACGCGTACCCATGCGGTTTTCCTTTCTTAAGGAGCGATGAAGGTGAGTGCATCAAATGACTGAGCCGTTATAATGCCACAATTTCTTCGGTCTACAATTCATCAAACCATGCAAGCCAATTACCATCCTGAAGCGATAGAAAAACAAGCACAACAAAATTGGGAAGAACAACAAGTTTTCCGTGCTGACGAGCGCAGTAATAAGCCAAAGTATTACTGCCTATCGATGTTTCCCTATCCGTCAGGGAAGCTACATATGGGCCACGTGCGCAACTATACGATAGGCGATGTGCTAAGTCGCTACCATCGCATGAAGGGCTACAACGTGATGCAGCCTATGGGCTGGGATGCATTTGGCTTGCCAGCCGAGAATGCTGCGATGGCTAATAATGTCGCACCTGCAAGCTGGACCTACTCCAACATCGAATATATGAAGCAGCAGCTGAAGTTGCTGGGTTTAGGCATAGATTGGTCGCGCGAGGTGAAGACCTGCACGCCTGAATACTATCGTTGGGAGCAATGGCTGTTCACCAAGTTGTTCAAAAAAGGGGTGATCTACAAGAAGACCTCAACCGTGAACTGGGATCCGGTTGACAATACCGTGCTGGCGAACGAGCAGGTGATAGACGGACGTGGGTGGCGTTCTGGTGCTCTGGTTGAAAAGCGCGACATCCCCATGTATTTTTTCCGCATTACTCAGTATGCCGACGAGTTGCTGAAAGACTTGGACACGCTGGATGGCTGGCCTGAGCAAGTAAAAACCATGCAGGCCAATTGGATTGGCAAAAGTTATGGTTGTGATGTGCATTTTCCTTATGACCGATCCAGTATCGGTGCGGACGGCGTGTTGAAGGTTTACACCACGCGCCCAGATACGCTGATGGGCGTGACTTACGTTGCGGTGGCTGCCGAGCATCCGCTGGCGACGCAAGCCGCTACCAACAATCCCGCGCTCATCGAATTCATCGCCGAATGTAAACGTGGCGGTACCGCCGAAGCCGACATGGCAACGATGGAAAAGAAGGGCATGAATACCGGCCTGTTCGTAACGCACCCGCTGACTGGTGAAAAGCTGCCAGTGTGGGTCGCCAACTATGTATTGATGGGTTACGGCGAAGGCGCGGTGATGGCCGTGCCAGCGCACGACGAACGCGATTTTGAGTTTGCGCAGAAATATGGGTTGCCAATCAAACAAGTCATTGCAGTAAAGGGAGGAGAGAAGGGAAAAACCTCCGAGCCGCAGTTACCCTTCTCTGCTGAAGCCTGGCAAGAATGGTATGGCGACAAAACGCAAGGTGTGTGCATCAACTCTGGCAAATATGACCGGCTGAATTTCCAAGCGGCCTTCGATGCAATTTCCGCCGACCTTGCTGCGCACAATCTGGGTGCAAAAAAAGAGCAGTTCCGTTTGCGCGATTGGGGTATTTCACGCCAACGCTATTGGGGGTGTCCTATCCCTATCATCCATTGCCCTAGTTGCGGTGACGTGGCCGTGCCAGACGAGCAACTGCCGGTGATATTGCCAGAGAACGTGGTGCCAGATGGCGCGGGTTCACCATTGGCGAAGATGCCTGAATTCTACGAATGTAAATGTCCAAAGTGCGGCGGTGCGGCCAAACGCGAAACTGACACCATGGACACTTTTGTCGAGTCCTCTTGGTATTACGCTCGTTACGCCAGCCCGCAATGCGACACCGGCATGGTGGATAAGGCAGCCGCGCAGAAATGGTTGCCCGTCGATCAATACATCGGCGGCATCGAACACGCCATCTTGCATCTGCTTTATGCGCGCTTCTTCCACAAGCTGATGCGCGATGAAGGTCTGGTGCAAGGCAAAGAACCGTTCGTTAATCTGCTCACCCAAGGCATGGTGGTCGCTCCCACCTTCTACCGCGATCTGGAGGGTGGCAAGAAGTTGTGGATCAATCCTGCCGAAGTGGATGTAGAAACCGATGACAGAGGTAGGCCGGTAGGTGCCACTTTACGTGCGGACGGGCAAGCGGTTGTGATAGGTGGCACCGAGAAAATGTCCAAGTCCAAAAACAATGGCGTGGATCCGCAAGCCATCATCGACGAGTTTGGCGCGGACACCGCACGTTTGTTTATGATGTTCGCTGCACCACCTGATCAACAGCTGGAATGGTCGGATGCGGGTGTGGAAGGTTCTTTCAGATTCTTAAAGAGAGTATGGAATTTTGCTTACACCTTGCAAGAAGAGTTAGCTCCGACAGGCGGGCTCACTACTGTTCCGGCAGTAGATGCTTCAATGCTAAACAGACCACAAGCTGATCTTCGTCGAATCATCCACCTGTCCTATAAGCAAGCTGCCTTTGACATGGGGCGACACCAATTCAATACCGTTGTTTCTGCGGCAATGAAAATCTTGAACACCTTAGAGAGTGGTGAATTAGCCGTGCCTGCTTCGTTTGATAGCGAGGCGGCAAAGCAAAAAGTGCGCACTGCGCGCAACATGATTTACAAAGAAGGCCTGTCCATTCTGTTACGCCTGCTTTCGCCCATCACACCACACATCTCCCAGACGTTATGGACGGAACTCGGTTACGGCAACGATATTCTCGCGGCCTCGTGGCCTGAAGTTGATGAGGCCGCGCTGGAACAAGACGAGATTGAGTTGGTGATACAAGTGAACGGCAAGTTGCGCGGCAGCTTGCGGGTAGCAAAAGACACTGACAAAGCCACGCTGGAACAACTTGCGCTGGCGCACGAAGCGGTACAGAAGCAGTTGGCCGGGGGCGAGGTGAAGAAGGTCATCGTGGTGCCGGGGCGCTTAATCAACGTGGTGATGTGATGGTGAGCAAGCGCTGGCTAGTATTGTGGCTGTTGGTTCTGCTTAGCGGCTGTGGCTTCCATTTGCGTGGTCAGGCGAACTTACCGTTTAGCACCGTATATCTGACTGCTCCAGACGCTAACTCAACTTTCATGAATGAGTTGCGACGTGGTCTACAAGCAAGCAATGTCGCCATAGTGAGTGCGGCAGAACAAGCTGATTTGAAGATGGACATTGTCAGTGAAATTCCGGATAAGTTGATACTGACTTTAGATGGAAGTGGCCGCGTCAGTGAATACCAACTGCGCTTCCGTGTCACTATTCGTGCACGAGATAGCAAGCAGCGAGATTGGATAACAGAGTCAGAGTTGATACAGTTTCGTAACATCACTTATGACGACACCAAGATATTGGCTAAAGAAGCAGAGGAAACTTTGTTATATAACAGTATGCGCAGCGATATGGTGCAGCAAATTATGCGCAGATTGATGCATACAAAACTGCCGGCGGAATAATGGTTAGCATAGACTGCGAACAATTGACGCGACAGTTGGAGGCCGGATTAAAACCGCTCTACGTGGTGACAGGTGACGCATTATTGTTGGCCGTAGAGGCCGCCGATAAAATACGCAGCACTGCACGTGAAGCTGGATACAGTGAACGCTCGACTTTTGTCGTCGAGCAATACTTTAAATGGGCCGAGTTGCGTAATAGCTCACAGAGTATGTCTTTGTTCGCCGAACGTAAAATTATCGATATCCGTATCCCATCCGGCAAGCCCGGCGTGGAGGGGGCGCAAGCATTGCAAGATTATGTGGAGAATCTGAATCCAGATATTCTGACCCTCATCACCCTACCCAAACTCGATAAAACCACGCAGAACAGTAAATGGTATGGTGCGCTGCAACGTCACGCCGTAGTGGTGCAGGCTGATGACATTGCACGGAGTGAACTGCCCAGATGGTTGGCCATTCGGCTGAAACGACAAGCCCAGAGCGTGGAACCCGCCACACTGGAATTTCTAGCTGACCGTTCGGAAGGCAATTTATTAGCGGCATATCAAGAAGTTCAAAAGCTGGCACTACTTTATCCGGCAGGATTGTTGAGCTTTGACCAAGTGAAAGATGCCGTGATGGATGTAGCCAGATATGACATCAGCAAACTTTCCGAAGCGCTCTTGAGCGGCAACGCTGAGCGCTATGCGCGCATTCTGGAAGGTTTGCGCGCAGAAGGTACGGCAACGGTACTGGTATTGTGGGCAGTGACAGAAGACATTAGAAAGCTAGGTAAGGTCTTGCAAGCGATGCAACGCGGCGGCAATGTCAGTAGTGCGATACGGGAAGCGCGCATCTGGGGAGCTAATTTGAAGCTTATTGAACATGCGGCACGCCGCTTTAAGCTGGTGCAAATAGAACGCGCCATACAACAGGCAGCTCGTTTAGACAAAACTATCAAGGGACTGCGTACAGGTGATGTGTGGGATGAATTGCTGCAGTTAGGCTTACGCTTCACAAGAGCAGCGTGATGTTATTGGTCATCACCAACATGCCGGATGTCGTTAGTGCGAAGTTATTGGCACATAGGCTCATCGAACAGCGAGTCGCGGCGTGTGTCAATCTGCTTGCCCCCTGCACCTCAGTGTATCGATGGCAGGAGCAAATCGATACAGCCACGGAGATACCGGTACTGATTAAAACTACACAAGCAGCGTATGCACAAATTGAAACTTTGATCCGTGCAACACATCCATACGAGTTGCCAGAAATCATTGCCGTGCCAGTGAGCGCGGTCGCCCCAGAATACCTGAGATGGGTAACCGCAGAGACCCAAAGCTACAAGGAATGACCATGCGTGCAGTTTTATTATTTCTGTGTCTACTGTTAAGCCCGCTTGCGCTGGCCAGTAATTTCTTGGATAGCCTGTCTGGCATCGGCGGAGGTAAAAAATCATCTTTTTTGCCACCGGATGAGGTATTCCAGGTGCAAGTGGACGCGCAAGATGCCCACACGCTGCAAGCCAATTTCAAAATCGCACAGGGATATTACCTCTATCGTGATCGTATTAATTTTAAAGCATTAGATGAATCTGCGAAATTGGCAGCGACAGTGTTTCCCCAGGGCGATGTTAAGGACGACCCAAACTTTGGGCGCATCGTAGTATTTCATCACTCTTTCCAAGCGTTGGTGCCTTTACAGGCGAACAAGCCTGCGGAAAGAGTCAAGATCGTGGTGGAATATCAAGGTTGTAGCGAACAGGGTTTGTGCTACCCGCCCATAGAAAAAACTTTTGATGTGGTGATGCAAGATCGCCCAGCAAATACGCAAACCGGGTTAGGCAAGATTGATCCAAATGCGACAGTCGCGGCCCCTCGTACATCTACGCAAAACGAAGGCTCCAAAGTAGAGCAATTGCTACAGCAAGGCAGTTTTTGGCTGGTAATCTCTTTCTTCTTTGGTGCTGGACTACTGTTAGCTTTCACTCCTTGCATCTTTCCTATGGTGCCTATTTTGTCCGGCATCATCGTCGGGCGAGGTGCGCACATCACTAAGATGCATGCTTTCATATTGTCACTAGCTTATGTATTGGGTATGGCGGTTACATACGCACTAGCTGGCGTGGCGGCTGGATTCTCGGGGGAGCTGATTTCCAATGCGTTGCAGACACCATGGGTGCTGGGTGGTTTTGCTGCCATCTTCGTGCTGCTGTCTTTATCCATGTTCGGCTTCTATGAACTACAACTACCAGCCGCCCTGCAAAGCAAATTAGCCGATACCAGCAATCGCTTGCATGGAGGGCATCTGAGTGGCGTATTCATTATGGGAGCGCTGTCGGCGGTCATCATGGGGCCTTGCGTTGCGGCACCGTTGGCGGGCGCGTTGCTATATATCAGCAAGACTCATGACGCGATTTTGGGCGGGGTCGCCTTGTTTAGCTTGGCCTTAGGTATGGGGGCTCCCCTATTGTTAGTGGGAACTTCAGCAGGAGCACTATTGCCTAGAGCGGGGGCATGGATGGACGCTGTCAAACGCCTGTTCGGCGTGATGTTGCTCGCGCTGGCGATATGGATCATACAGCCGTTACTGCCGGTATCGGTACAGATGGCATTGTGGGCAATACTGTTGATACTCACAGCTGCATATTTGCATGTGCTTGATGCGCTGCCACAGCGTGCTAGCGGTTGGTATAAGCTGCGCAAAGGAGTAGGACTGCTCTTGTTATTGCTAGGTATATCTTACTTAGTTGGAGCGCTGTCAGGCGCACACGACCTGCTGCGGCCACTGGGTGCATGGAGTAAGACCGAGACTAATGGCTCGACCCCGTTGGCATGGCAAAAGGTGAAGGGCGTGGTCGAGTTAGATAGCCGTATTGCGCAGGCCAAAGGTAAAGTGGTGGTGCTCGATTTCTATGCCGACTGGTGTGTGTCTTGCAAAGAGATGGAGCGCTACACTTTCAGCGATGCGCAGGTGCGAAAAAAGATGCAAGCCGCAGTGTTGTTGCAAATAGATGTAACTGAGAATACAACGGATGATAAGGCTGCGTTGAAACGCTATGGCTTGTTTGGGCCGCCCGCAACAATATTTTTTGACGTGCAAGGGCGTGAAATGGAAGATGCGCGCGTAGTCGGATACCAAGATGTCGCGGAATTTCTAAAAAGCATAAAAAATGCGAGTCTTTAAGGTCTCTGGCTTATCTTCCGAAAAAATCTAGACAAATGACCACAACTTACGGCAAACTGCGCGGATGAAAACGAGTAGCGCCAATCAAAACAAGCCCGTCAACGCCATATTGGTGTTGCATGGCCCCAACCTGAACCTGCTTGGTACGCGCGAGCCGGGCGTGTATGGAAGCGTCACTTTAGAGGAAATTAATACCAGCTTGGTAGATTTAGGCGCTAAGAACGACGCAGATGTACAATGCTTTCAGAGTAATGCTGAGTCGGCCTTGCTGGAGCGCATACATCAGGCGAGGAATGATGGTACACAATTCGTTGTGATTAATCCGGCGGCCTTTACGCACACCAGTGTAGCTTTGCGTGATGCCTTGGCTGCGGTTGCTATACCATTTATTGAGGTGCACATATCCAACGTGCATGCGCGCGAAGCGTTTCGCAAAGAATCATATTTTTCCGACCTTGCAGTCGGGGTCATCAGCGGCCTGGGAGCATCGGGCTACGAATTCGCAGTGCGTTATGCGCTGAATTATAAAAAACTATAGGAGCGGAAATGGACTTACGTAAACTGAAAACACTGATTGAGCTGGTCGAAGCCTCTGGTATTGCCGAATTGGAAATCAGCGAAGGTGAAGAGCGCGTTCGTATCACACGCACAGTTGCTGCAGGACAGCAAATGTATTCTTCCGTACCTCAACACATCATGACCAGCGCTCCTGCGCCATTAGCGGCAGTCGCAGCACCAGCAGCTCCGGTGGAAGCTGCAAAGCCGGCTGTAGCAGAAGGACATATTGTTAAGTCACCCATGGTTGGTACTTTCTACCGCTCAGCATCGCCTGGCGCCAAGCCATTCGTGGATGTAGGTCAGAACGTAAATAGCGGGGATACTTTGTGCATCATCGAAGCGATGAAGTTGCTCAACGAGATTGATTCGGACCAGGCCGGTATCATCAAGGCCATCTTGGTAGAAAACGGTCAGCCGGTAGAATTTGGCCAACCGCTATTCGTCATTGGTTAATTCAACAATGCAACGGCGCTCATTCATCAAGCGTCCTAGCCCGGAGCCCACACAAATGTTTGAAAAAATCCTTATCGCCAATCGTGGCGAAATCGCCCTGCGCATTCAGCGCGCCTGCCGCGAACTTGGCATCAAGACCGTGGTCGTGCATTCCGAAGCAGATGCAGATGCAAAGTATGTGAAGTTAGCTGATGAGTCGGTGTGTATCGGACCTGCCGCCTCTTCCCAAAGTTATCTCAGTATCCCCGCTATCATCAGTGCGGCAGAAGTGACTGATGCCCAAGCCATCCATCCCGGTTATGGTTTCCTTTCAGAGAATGCGGACTTTTCCGAGCGTGTCGAGAAGTGCGGTTTCGTCTTTATCGGACCGCGTGCCGAGACCATACGCATGATGGGCGACAAGGTCAGTGCCAAAATCGCCATGAAGAAAGCTGGTGTGCCCTGCGTGCCAGGTGTGGAGGGCGCGCTGCCGGATGATCCAGCAGAAATCATCAAAATTGCACGCAGTATCGGTTATCCAGTCATCATCAAGGCTTCTGGTGGCGGCGGCGGACGCGGTATGCGTGTGGTACATACCGAAGCGGCACTGCTCAATGCTGTGACCATGACCAAGACCGAAGCGCAGGTAGCGTTTAACAATCCCATGGTCTATATGGAAAAGTTCCTTGAGAACCCACGCCATATCGAAATTCAGGTGCTGGCTGACCAGCACGGCAACGCTGTTTATCTGGGTGAGCGCGACTGCTCCATGCAACGTCGTCACCAGAAAGTATTGGAAGAAGCGCCTGCGCCATTGATGGATGCGAAAATGCGCAACAAAGTAGGCGAACGTTGTGCCGAGGCTTGCCGCAAGATCGGTTACCGTGGTGCGGGCACTTTCGAGTTTTTGTATGAGAATGGTGAGTTCTTCTTCATCGAAATGAACACCCGTGTGCAGGTGGAGCATCCAGTGACGGAGATGATTACCGGTATCGACATCGTGCAGCAGCAGATTCGTATCGCTGCGGGTGAGAAGCTGCCGTTCCGTCAGCGCGATGTTCAGTTGAAGGGGCATGCCATCGAGTGCCGTATCAATGCCGAGCATCCCTACAAATTTATTCCTTCACCAGGGCGCATCACGACCTGGCACACGCCAGGCGGTCCCGGCATCCGTGTTGACTCGCATGTATATGCGAACTATTTTGTACCGCCGCATTACGACTCGATGATAGGTAAGCTGATCGCCTATGGCGACACGCGCGAGCAAGCGATGGCGCGTATGCGTACGGCGCTGTCCGAGATGGCGGTGGAGGGCATAGATACCAACATTCCACTGCACCGTGAGTTGTTACAAGACGCGGCCTTTATCCGTGGCGGCACCAGCATCCATTATTTGGAAGAACGTCTGGCTGAGCGCAACAAGGCCAAATAATGGCTTGGTTGACTTTGATTGCAGACACCGACGCGGAGCACGCAGAGGCATTGAGTGAGGCATTGCTAGAGCGCGGTGCCTTGTCTGTCGACCTGCTCGATGCCGATGCCGATACCCCGGACGAGCAAGCCATCTTTGGCGAACCCGGCGAACCGCCTCCCGGTGTTTGGCAGCACAACCGCATCAGCGCATTGTTTGATGAAGACATGGATGTGGCAGGAGTGCTGCAAGCTGCCGCAGTGTCGATAGGCTTGCAGTCGGTGCCGGTACACCGTGTAGAAACCTTGGAAGATAACGATTGGGTGCGTCTCACCCAGTCGCAATTTGACCCTATCCCCATCTCACCGCGTCTATGGATAGTGCCGACTTGGCATACTCCCAGCGATCCGGCGGCGATTAACATCGTACTGGATCCTGGCTTGGCTTTTGGTACGGGCAGTCATCCCACTACGCGACTGTGTTTGCGCTGGTTGGATAACCATATGAAACGTGGCAGCAGCGTGCTCGACTATGGTTGTGGTTCAGGCATTCTTGCCATCGCCGCACTGAAGCTGGGTGCAGCGAGAGCCGTTGGTGTGGACGTGGACAGGCAGGCGGTCATCGCCAGTCGCGATAATGCGTTGGCCAACCAAGTGGGTGCCGTCGAGTTCTTCCTTCCCGATGCTGCACCTAAAGCAGAGTATGACCTCGTTGTGGCGAATATCCTTACTAACCCTCTGCGCATGTTGGCGCCATTATTGGCCAGCGCGACGAAGCAAGGCGGTGAGATTGTGTTGTCCGGCATCCTGCAAGAACAGGCGGAAGATGTGATGGCAATCTATGCACAGTGGTTCGACTTGAATCCTGCTGTGTTTGAAGATGGTTGGTCTTGTCTTTCCGGACGCAAGCGTTAGGCACAGCAAGATGGATGGAACAACACGCTGCCCACACTGCGAGACTCGCTTCAAGATTGGCGTAACGCAGTTAGAAGCGCATCAAGGCATGGTGCGCTGCGGTAAGTGTTTGCAAGTGTTCGATGCTCGATCAGACTTTCTACCCGATCACCCCAGTCCGCAGCTGGAGCTGGTGATGACTGAAGTTGTCTATCCAATAGCAGAGTCTGAAGTTACCCTTGATACGCTAGGTGCGGTGGAGCAGCAGGCAGTCAGCCAAATCGAACCGATTGCTGAAGAGATAGCCGCTACATCTGAAGCCATCGCTGTCGCGCCAGAACACGAGCATGCTTTAGATTTCGTAACACCGCACCCACCTATTCATTTAGCGCAGGCTGATGCCAGCCTCGCAACGCGGGACAATGACGATACACTAGACGAGAGCATCAGAGCCGAGCAGCCCGCAGAGACAGCGCCAGTGGTTAGACGCACAAGGACATGGTTGTGGGCAACTGCTGCGGCACTGTTGACCGCGTTGTTGCTGGGACAAACTGCCTATATGTGGCGCGCTGATATTGCTGCGCGCCAGCCTAGCTTAAAGGGGCTTTTTCAACAGTATCGCGTGCTGTTGGATTGCAAAGTCGAATTGCCTACAAGCAATGAGTTGATGAGCATAGAGTCTTCCTCCCTAGAGGCGGATTCAACTGACAGCCGACATATCACCTTAAATGCGCTGTTGCGCAATCGCGCCAGCTATACGCTCGCATATCCAGAGTTAGAGCTCACCCTCAACGATAAACAGGACAGTCCATTAGCACGGCGCATTTTCAAACCGGCAGATTATCTGCCCTCTGCCGAGCACGAGCAGGTTGGTCTGCAAGCCAATCAAGAGTTGGTCATCAAGCTATTACTCGACACCACCGAGCTCAATCCTAATGGATACCGTCTGGCGGTGTTCTACCCACCCAAACACTAGCTCCCGCTCTATCAGACGTGCGCTTTAATAGCGCAAGCCTTCCATTTACGGCATCATTTTGCGCGAAATGAAATCGTGGTAACTACGCGGTGCTCGCCCCAGCAATGTGGCAAATCCGTGTGCGGATGCGGTGTTGCCTGCGGCGAGCATGGCATAGGTGTCACTGCACAAGGGGGCAGCAGGAATGAAGTCGCCTAGCTTGGCTATAACGCGCACTAGCAGCCTAGGCATAGACAGATGCAAGGCTGGACGATGCTGCAACTGTTCGCGGTAACTATCCAGCATGCCACGCATGGTAGTCGGCTCGCCCCCCACTGCGGCGACGACTTGACTGCGTGCATCGGTAGCCGCGAGCCATTGCAAGACAGCCGAGCAGAGGTCATCGATATGCACAGGTTGGAGTTCCTGCACGCCGCCCATGGGTAGAAATTGGATCGGCAGTTGTGCCAATTTTTTGAACATCTGCGCACTTGCACCGTCCTCGCCATAGATTACCGAAGGGCGCAGGCACAAGCTGCGTACTTGGTCTGGCAGTTCAAGTAGCGCCTGTTCGGCCAACAGGCGCGTTGTGAAGTAGGGTACGTTGACACCGCTGTCGATACCCAGCGCCGACAGATGAACGATGCGTTTCACACCAGCTTCCGCACACGCGGAGAACAGTGCCAGCGGTGTGTCGGTATGCAATTTTTGCATTGGGTTGGCCGAGTTGTCACGCAACACACCGACCGCATTAATGACCACGTCTATACCCTGCAAGCGTGGCAACCAGACCGCTTTGCGGGTGTCGTTGCAAAAGTCGACTGCAATGTCGTCCGCATGAATCGGTGTGCGCACGGCACGAACGACGCGATGGTCCGCCTCGCGCAATGTTCGGGTCAGATGCCGACCGACGAAACCTGTTGCACCACAGATCAGGATTTTCAAAATGGACTCCGAGTAAGTTGCATTAGATGGCGCAACTTCCAGACTTCGCTAGAGGTTGCAAAACACGCCAGTGCAAAACGAATTTTTGTGCGACCGGATTTAACGTCATGGCAGCAATGGTAATTGCGACAGTTATTTCTGCCAATACAGGGCGCGCTCAAACCCCAAGTGCAACATATTTAGGAGAGAATGTTGCATGAGTAAAATCTACACACAATTGAGTATTGAAGAGCGGACGATGATTCAGACGCAGTTATCGCTAGGGTTCAA
>Ga0172372_10005788_pt1 | contig 17076 bp, 17 predicted proteins | sample LakKiv5m_2_FD_114544 | JGI IMG/M metagenome (GOLD analysis project Ga0172372, IMG submission 114544) | Freshwater microbial communities from Kabuno Bay, South-Kivu, Congo - kab_092012_9.5m | ecosystem: Environmental > Aquatic > Freshwater > Lake | place: Democratic Republic of the Congo...
CAATATACATTACATAAACATCCGGAAAATCGAATGGCCTTAATCCTTAAGATTATTATACATGTGTTATACTAAAATAGCTAAAAATTCATTAATTATTGATTTCCAATATTTTATAAAATTTCATTTTAAATTTATTTTTTAAAAAAAATTTTTTTATGAAATTTTTTATCATCTAAAAAATAGTTATAAATTGCATTTAATTTTTAATACCATAAACAAATTAATTCTGCATGAAAGTAAAAATTAACATTGTGATAATCATCTTTTTGATCACAAATCAAATATTAGCACAAACAAACCCTGCAATAACTGCTTGGTTACAAAACAATACAATAATGGGAAGGCATTATGTAAATGGAAATTCAACTCCTATAAATGATAATGTTTTAGCAAATACTCAAACCGTTCAATATTCTTCCAACTCTGTTTATGTTTCTACCAAAGGGATACCAGCTTATATAACTGGTCCGTTTTTAGACGGAAACCCTTCTTTGGCAAGCAATCAAAATGCAATATTTAAATTCCCATTAAATCCTGTTCAAAACACAGGAACCTCAACTGCAACAACAGGCGGTAATATTGGTGTTTTTATTAATGGCGTTGCTTTATTTGATTACAGAGATGGTGTGGCTTGGAATGCTACTTCAAATGCATTATGTGGTGGCCCTGGAAATCCTCCATGTCCAGGGGGACCTGGAGCATCAATGGACTGGAACAGAGATGCAATAGTAGCTGAAAAAGCCGGTTTTGATTGCTCAAAAGGACATCCTGCTATGGGTAATTATCACCATCACCAAAATCCTTCTGCCTATAAATTAGATTTAAATGTAATTTCGACTATTTGCAATTTATATGATGCAGATGGATTGTATGCTATTGATTCTACTCAACATTCCCCTTTAATTGGTTACGCTTATGATGGATTTCCTATATATGGTGCATACGGCTATAAAAATACTGATGGTACCGGTGGAATAACACGAATTAAATCTAGTTATCAATTGAGAAATATAACTACACGTTCTACTAGTCCTACTGGGCAAACTGTAACAACAGGGCCGGCTGTAAGTGCAACTTACCCTCTTGGTTATTTCCGTGAAGATTATGAATTTATTTCTCATCCGAATAATCAAGATTATTTAGATATACACAATGGAAGATTTTGTGTTACGCCTGAATATCCAAATGGAATTTATTGCTACTTCGCAACTGTTGATCAAAACTGGAACTCAGCATATCCATATGTTGTAGGGCCAACTTATTATGGGGTTGTAACTGCACAAAAAGTAACTTCAATTACAGAAACCGTTACTACTTATACACCTTCGTTAACCGGAATTGAATCTATAAGTTTAAATGAAAATGCAGTTACTGTTTTGCCCAATCCTGCAAGTGATTTAATAGCCATTCAATTAAAAGGAATAAATAAAGAAACGGTACAAATAGAATTGATTGATTTGACTGGAAAAGTAATTTTAAAAACTGAAATATTTCCCGGAACTACTATTAGTTATTTAACTACTGAAAGTGTTTATGATTGGATTTATCAAATTCGCTTAAGAAACAACACAAACGAATGGATTAAGAAAGTTGTTATTAATCATTAAACAATGGTTATCTTTTCTTGTAATCTTTGCGTTTCAGTTTAACTTTATCATATAAAAAAGATAATTCATTAATGATTGCTTTATAAGGATAAAACTAAATTAGTAACTAAGGGTTAAACTTTTTTATCTAAAACTATTAATATCTTATTTACTAAAACGGTATTTTGTCATGATTTTTTTAATTAAAATATAGCATGTAATATTTCGAAAAATCAAAAGCAACTAATATTTATCATTTTCTCTACTGATAAAAATCAGTATATACCTATCATTGCCTTTCTATCTTCACGCATCAAGAGCAATGCAGGAAGTAATAGATTCAATACAAGCCAAGCAAATTACAAAATGTCATCACTGTGGTGATATTTGCTCTTCTTTAAAAATTGTTTCATCAGGTTATCATTTCTGCTGTGAAGGTTGTAAAATGGTATATGAAATCCTTTATGAAAACAGTTTGTGTGAATATTATGATCTCGAAAAAAATCCGGGCATCAAACAAAAATTTAAAGTTCGTGATGGCAAATTTGCCGTATTAGACGATGAAACCATTCTCCAAAAATTCATTTTGTTTAAAGATGATACCTCATGTAAAATAGAATTTTATTTGCCGCAAATGCATTGCAGTTCATGCGTTTGGTTACTAGAGAATCTTTATAAATTAGATAAAAACATTATTCAATCTCAAGTAAATTTTTTAAAGAAACACATTACTATTCAGTTTCAGCATAAACAAACCACCATTCGTAAAATTGCTGAACTGCTTGCCAGAATAGGCTATGAACCACATCTTAGTTTAAGTTCGGTTAAAACTAAACCAAAAATTAAAACATCAAAAAGTACCTTAATTAAAATTGGCATTTCAGGGTTTTGTTTTGGAAACATAATGTTGTTGAGTTTTCCTGAATATTTTTCTATTCAAATGACTAATGAATCTTTAATATATCAATTATTCAGTTACCTGAACTTAGTTTTGGCTTTACCTGTTTTCTTTTATTCAGCATCCGATATTTTTATTTCAGCATTTAAAGGATTACGGGAAAAATTTTTAAATATAGATACCCCAATTGCACTTGCCATAATAATTACGTTCTGCCAAAGCATCTACGAAATCATTACACAAAGAGGTACAGGCTACTTAGATAGCATGAGTGGAATTGTTTTCTTTATGCTTTTGGGTAGATATTTTCAAAATAAAACATATGATGCTTTGTCTTTTGATAGAGACTTTACATCTTACTTCCCACTTGGCGTAACAGTAATTGATGAACACGGACAAGAAAATCAATTAGCTGTTTCGAAATTAAAAATTGGTGACCGACTTAAAATTTTTAACGATGAAATTATTCCTGCTGACGCGATATTGTTTAAAGGTAAAGCAAAAATTGATTATAGTTTTGTAACTGGAGAAAGCGCACCTGTTGATAGAAGTATTGGTGAAATTATTTATGCAGGAGGCAAACAAATAGGCCAATCACTTGAACTGGAAGTGATCAAAGAAGTATCTCAAAGTTACCTTACGCAATTATGGAATAATGATTCATTTCAATCAAAAAAAGATGAAACTAAAACATCTTTTGTACATGACTTGAGCAAACATTTTACGATAGTTTTATTTTCAGTCGCTTTACTCTCTGCTGCTTATTGGTATAAAAATGATTCTTCGAAAATATTGGATGCAGTAACCTCAATACTTATTGTTGCTTGTCCATGTGCACTTCTCTTAAGCGCAACATTTACGAACGGAAGTATGCTGAATTATTTAGCAAAAAAAGGATTATATATTAAAAGTGCAAATGTTCTAGAAAAAATAAGCGACATCAACACAATTGTATTTGATAAAACAGGAACAATTACACAACAACATGAATCAAGACTAGAATATGAAGGTGTAGCACTTAATCAATTTCAGCAAGAAGCATTAGGTCTTTTGTTAAGGCAGTCTAGTCACCCTTTAAGCCGATTAATAGCATTAGATTTACCTTTAGCTTGTCAAAATAATATTCAAAATTTTAAAGAAAAAAAAGGTTATGGTTTATCTGCACTAATCAATGGACTATTTTTAAAAGCAGGTTCAACCAGCTTTTTGGATATAGAAAAAATTAATCAAATAGAAAATGAAGGAAGCAGAGTTTACATCAGTATAAATAATGAGTATTATGGTTTTTATAAAATAAAAGCAAAATACCGTAATGGTTTAAAAACTATTATTCGTGAACTAAAAAAAAAACATACTGTTTTATTACTATCAGGAGATAACGATAGTGAAACTGATAAACTGAGCCATTTTTTTGGTAAATCAGCAAAAATGCTTTTTAACCAAACACCACAGGATAAACTTGATTTTATTCAACAACTACAACTAGAAGGGAGAAATGTCATGATGGTTGGTGATGGACTAAATGATTCGGGAGCATTAACGCAAAGTCATGTTGGCATTGCAGTTTCCGACAACACTAATAATTTTTCACCTGCATGCGATGGTATTTTAGACGGTAAATCATTCTTTTTGCTAGATAAACTTATTTCTTATTCCAAACGTCAAAAGCAAATCATTGTAGGTAGTTTTATAATTTCAATATTATATAACATTATAGGTTTGTATTATGCAGTTCAAGGTACTTTAAAACCAGTAATTGCAGCAATTCTAATGCCTCTAAGTTCATTAAGCATTATTCTTTTCACTGTTGGCTTGAGTTACTTTTTTTCAATAAAAATTAAGAAACATGATACAAATCAGTTTTCTATTTGATTAAAGTCAATAGCTGAGTGCTACATTACAAATAGTTTCGCTGTTGTAAATCACTATCAGCATGGGAGTCATCATCATCCTCGTTATTGCCAGTTTAATTGTAGCACTTGGTTTTTTAGTTGCTTTCATTTGGTCAGTTAAAAAAGGTCAATTTGAAGATGATTACACGCCTTCTGTGCGTATGTTATTCGATAATGAGTTAGTAAAAGAATCTAAACCCGAATCAAAAAAATAAATTATGCAACTCGAAAAATTTAATTACGACAACAAAATTGTAAAATGGTTTGCCTACGCAACTATGCTTTGGGGAATAGTGGGTATGTTGGCAGGATTGGTAGCTGCTTTGCAGTTATTTATTCCTGCGTTTAATTTCAATCTGCCTTACACCACTTTTGGTCGTGTACGCCCTGTTCACACCAATGCTATCATTTTTGCATTTGTTGGAAACGGAATTTTTATGGGAGTTTATTATTCATTACAACGGTTATTAAAAACCAGAATGTTTAGTGATTTATTGAGTAAAATTCATTTCTGGGGTTGGCAATTAATCATTGTATTGGCAGCAATTACATTGGTATTAGGCAAAACAACTGGTAAGGAATATGCTGAACTGGAATGGCCGATTGATATTTTAATTACTCTTATTTGGGTAGTGTTCGGTTGGAACATGTTTGGAACAATCTTGCGCAGAAGAGAAAGGCATTTGTATGTTGCCATTTGGTTTTACATCGGAACATTTGTAACAGTTGCATTACTTCACATTGTAAACTCCATTGAAATTCCGGTTTCATTCTGGAAATCATATTCATGGTATGCAGGTGTTCAAGATGCTTTAGTGCAATGGTGGTACGGACACAATGCAGTTGCATTTTTCTTAACCACTCCTTATTTAGGTTTGATGTATTACTTCTTACCAAAGGCAGCTAATCGTCCTGTTTATTCTTACCGTTTATCGATTATTCATTTCTGGGCATTAATTTTTATTTATATCTGGGCAGGTCCTCATCACTTATTATACACTTCAACTCCCGATTGGGCTCAATCATTAGGAGTTGTATTTTCTATTATGTTAATTGCTCCATCCTGGGGTGGTATGATCAATGGTTTACTAACATTACGTGGTGCATGGGACCGTGTGCGTGAAGATGTAGTATTGAAATTTTTAGTAGTGGCCATAACCGCTTATGGTATGGCAACATTTGAAGGTCCGATGTTATCATTAAAAAATGTAAACGCAATTTCTCATTTTACCGATTGGACAATCGCACACGTTCATGTTGGAGCATTGGGATGGAACGGCTTTTTAACATTCGGTATATTGTATTGGTTAATCCCACGAATGTTCAGAACAGAATTGTATTCAAAAAAATTAGCCAACATGCATTTCTGGATTGGAACATTAGGTATTGTACTGTATGCGGTTCCAATGTATTGGTCAGGTATCATGCAAAGCTTAATGTGGAAAGAGTTTACTCCTGAAGGACAATTGAAATGGCAGTTCATGGATACTGTAAATAAAATGATTCCTTTCTATGCAGCACGTGCAGTTGGCGGAACCCTATTTCTTATCGGTGCTATCATGATGGTATACAATCTCATCAAGACCATTAAGGTAGGCAACTTCCTTGAAAACGAAGAGGCTCAGGCACCTGCGTTAGCAAAAGATTATGAAACACATCACTCTGAGCACTGGCACAGATGGATTGAACGTAAACCAATACAGTTAATGATTGTAAGTTTGGTGGTAGTTGCAATTGGTGGTATTGTAGAGTTTGTTCCTACTTTCTTAGTAAAATCAAATATTCCAACTATTGCAAGTGTTAAACCTTACACGCCACTTGAATTACATGGAAGAGATATTTATATCCGTGAAGGCTGTTACACCTGCCACTCACAAATGGTTCGTCCATTCAGAAGTGAAGTAGTTCGTTATGCACCAAATGAAGGTGATGGTGGTTATTCAAAAGCGGGTGAGTTTGTATACGATCATCCGTTTCAATGGGGCAGTAAACGTACAGGTCCTGATTTAGCAAGACAAGGAGGAAAGTATCCTGACAGCTGGCATTTATTTCACATGTATGAGCCAACGCAAACATCTGATAATTCAATTATGCCACGTTATCCTTGGTTGTTTGATGATCAGATAGATGTTTCGAGTACAGTCGCAAAAATTAAAGCAATGAAACGTTTAGGTGTTCCTTATCCTGCTGGCTACGAAAATCAGGCAGCAAAAGATATGGAGAAACAAGCCAACGAAATCACACAAAATCTAATGAGTGATGAAAAAGTGAAACAGTTTGTAGAGGCTGAGGAAATTGAAAAATTAAATGACAGAGAAATCATTGCATTGATAGCCTACCTTCAGCGTCTTGGAAAAGACATCAAAGTAGAAATGAAAACAAAACAACCGGTTGCATCAAATCAATAATTAAAAAAATAAGTTATGAAGTTTATTAATTATTTAGAAAGTATAACAGGAGTAGGAATTTATCCTTTAATCTCCTTAATGATATTCTTTTTATTTTTTATTGGAGTTACCTGGTTTGTAATTAAGGGCAAGAAAGAATACTTTGATTCAATTGCTAATTTAACTGTTAACGATAAAGATTAATTTTTTTAAAAAGCACATTATGAGTAAACATAAATTATATCTATCAGTTTTTTTTGTTGTAAGTTCTTTTCTTACAGCATTTGCACAAGAGAGTACAAGTAAACTAAACAGTTATTTTTCAAACGGCATGTTTAATATTTTATTTGCTGTAATAGTATTATTATTAATCCTGATTGCCGTAATCGGAAATGTAATAAAAAATGTTTCTAAAAGTGATTACATTAAATCCAAAATAGAAAAAAACAAAACTGAACAACATTCCAAAACATCTGTTGTAACAATATTTCTTTTAATCTCAAGCTTTCGATTAAATGCACAAACTGCAACATCAAACTGGTTAATTGGTGGTTTAGACATGACAACCTTCTTTACACTTGTTTTTATTATACTTTGCGAAGTAGCAATTCTTGCAGTTTTATTAACTGTATTGAAACGTATTTTGAAAAGCGATAAAGAAGAAGTCATTAAAGAACAAGTTAAACCGAAACCGGTAATTGAAAAAAATATTCTGGATACGTTTAATGCTTCTGTAAGCATTGAAGATGAAAAAGATATTTTGTTGGATCATGATTACGATGGGATTAAAGAGTTAGACAATAATTTGCCACCATGGTGGAAATACGGTTTTTATTTAACTATTTTAATTGCAATAATTTATCTTTCCCATTATCACTTGGCCCTTACAGGTGATTTGCAAGAAGCTGAATATAACAAATCAGTAGCTAAGGCAAAAGCAGAAATTGCAGTATACATGAAAAATGCTGCTAATAATGTAGATGAAAATACGGTAACTCTTTTGTCAGGTGAGGATATTCAAAAAGGAAAAGAAATTTATATTGCTAATTGCGCTGCATGCCATGGTAAATTAGGTGAAGGAACTGTTGGTCCAAATCTTACCGATAATTATTGGTTACACAACGGTGGGCTTTCCGATATTTTTAAATCCATAAAATACGGATGGGTGGATAAAGGGATGAAGTCGTGGAAAGAAGATTTATCACCAGTGCAAATTGCACAAGTGAGTAGTTTTATAAAATCTATAATTGGAACTAATCCGCCAAATGAAAAAGCGCCACAAGGCGAATTATATAGCGAAACTCTTGTTCCAAACAACGACAGTACGCTTTTAGTAAAAGATTCATTATCGGTTACAGTTGTTGATTCATTAAAGAAGTAAAATACTTTCAGTTCCCGACTTCGTTCGAACCGTCATTGTACAATCATAAAGTAAAAGTGTTAATTGGAAGCACAAGAAAATAAAGACAAAGAATCCTTTCGTGATTCCATCGCAACAATAGACAAGTCAGGTAAACGTGTTTGGATGTTCCCTTCACAACCACATGGAAATTACTATAATTATCGGAAGTACTTAAGTTACGTTTATCTCTTTGTTTTTTTTGGTTTGCCATTTATTAGTGTAAATGGTAATCCTTTATTTCTTATCAATATTCTTGAACGAAAATTCATTTTGTTTGGCGTAATTTTCTGGCCACAGGATTTCTTTGTGTTCGGAATAGGCATGATTACTTTCATTGTTTTTATTGCATTGTTTACAGTAATCTATGGTCGTGTTTTTTGCGGATGGGCATGCCCACAAACTATTTTTATGGAATTAATTTTCCGTAGGATTGAATATTGGATTGATGGGGATTTTAACTATCAACGTAAATTAAAAGATGCTCCCTGGAATGCTGATAAAATTATAAAACGATTTAGTAAATTTTCTTTATTTTTTCTTGTCTCCTTTTTAATTGCAAATACCTTTTTGGCCTATATCATTGGTAAAGATGAACTATTCAAAATAATTAATGCTCCAATTAGCGAAAACAGAGGGACATTCATTTCATTGCTAATTTTTACGTCTGTGTTCTTTTTTGTTTACTCCTGGTTCCGTGAACAAGTTTGTTTAATCGTTTGTCCTTATGGAAGAATGCAAGGTGTACTGCTTGATCCAAATTCAATTGTTGTGGCTTATGATTATGTACGTGGAGAAGATCGTCATAAGTTTAAGAAAAACGAAATAAGAATGGGAGGTGATTGTATTGATTGCGGGTTATGTGTAAAAGTTTGTCCAACAGGTATAGATATTAGAAACGGGACGCAGTTAGAATGTGTTAATTGCACGGCATGTATGGATGCTTGTGATAACATTATGGATGGTGTTGATATGGAAAAAGGATTAATTCGTTATGCATCTGAAAATGGTATTCGTAACAAACAACGTTTAACATTTACTAAAAGAATGCTCGCATATTCTATTGTGCTGATTTTATTATTAGGATTAGAAACATATCTTCTTGTTTCGCGTTCGGATTACGATGCAACTATTATACGTGCAAAAGGAATGTTGTATCAAGAGCGGGATAACAATGAAATAAGCAATCTATTTACCATTAAACTCATGAATAAGACATATGATAGCTTACCTGTTCAATTTAAAGTAAAAGAATTTCCTAATGCACGAATTGAATGGATAGGAAAAAATTTGTACACAAAACCGGGCGATATGACACAAGGAGAATTCTTTGTTTTTGTAAAACGTGATCAAATTAAAACAAGAAAAACCAAATTAAATATTGAACTGTACAGTAATAATAAAATAATTAAAACTGCTAAAACAACTTTTTTAGCACCTGTTAAATCAAAAAAAATAAACACATGAACTGGGGAAAAAAAATCGTAATACTATATCTTTCTTTTGTAGCATTGATAGCTACATTGGTAGTGATTAGTATGAATCAGGAAATTGAACTCGAATCAAAAGATTATTATGCTCAGGAATTAAAATATCAGGAAAAAATTGACGCATTAAATAATACGAATACATTGAATAGTGAACTTAGCTATGAACGAATTCAAAATTCTCTTGTAATTAATTTCCCTCAGGAACAAAAAGAAAAAATTACTTATGGTGAAATCTTATTCTTCTGCACAAGCGATTCAGAAAAAGATAAAAAAATTGCATTATCAATTAACGAAAACAATAGTCAATCTGTTTCGCTGAATCAATTACAAAAAGCAAAATACACTGTGAAAATCAGTTGGAAATGTAATACTAAAAATTACTTTAAAGAATTTCCATTTACTTATAAATGACAAGCATAATCGCCGCTATATTACTTGGATTAGCAGGTAGTCTGCACTGTGTGGGCATGTGCGGGCCAATTGCATTAGCATTACCCATTCATCAAGCAAATTATTTTAAACGAATAATAGGTGCGCTATCTTATAACTTTGGTAGAGCAACAACATATGCTTTATTAGGAGCAATTATTGGTTTATTTGGGCAAGGACTAAATTGGATAGGTTTACAGCAAATCGTTTCCATACTATTAGGTATATGCATTTTATTATACTACATCATTCCTGATTTTTTTTCTAGAAGTAAAATCAATCAACTGTTTACGAAACAAATTTATCGTTTAAAAAACGCACTTATCCCGTTTTTAAAAAAACGAAATGTAAGCGCTCTATTTATTGTTGGTACATTAAATGGCTTACTTCCATGTGGTTTAGTTTATACTGCATTAGTTGCGGCAATAGCACTTAGCGGAATTCAGCAATCAATGAGTTTTATGTTTTTTTTCGGAATGGGAACACTTCCATTCATGTTAAGTATAATCGTATTAAAAAATTGGATTACTATTAAATTTCAAAGTCGTATCAATAAATTTCTACCAAGCTTAATGATTATTATGGCGGTATTACTCATTTTCAGAGGTCTGAATTTAGGAATCCCTTATGTCAGTCCGAAAATAAATAAAGATGAAAAAGTGAGTTGCCATTATTTAACCGTTGATTCAACAAAAGCTCATGCATGCATCCAACCAAACGATAATAAACTTGTAACAAGAAACACAAAACAATCAAATAAGAAACAATCAAACAATGTACTGGCCAAAATTAAATAATTCAAAAATAAAACACCGAGTGTTGGAAGCTTTAAGTAAAAATGCCAATTATAGAAGCGAATACATATTAGGAATTCCTGCAACATATTTAGATACGGAAATTTTTTATGACGACGCACCTTTTTTAAAAGACGCACCTTTCCTATCAACATTAGTTGCAAATCCAAATCACATTGGTTGTCATACATTGGGCGATGAAAACGAAGCCATGTTTACAGGAACTCAGGAAATTGAACGCGATGTAATTAGAGTTTGTGCGGAAGAAATTTTTAAAGCCTTGCCAAATGAGTATGACGGTTACGTTGCATCAGGAGGAACAGAAGCCAATATACAGGCGCAATGGATTTATCGAAATTATTTTGCTGATGAATTTGGTGCCACAAATAATGAAATAGCAATTGTGTTTTCCGAAGATGCACATTATTCAATGACCAAGGGAGCTAATCTGCTCAATATTGATGGAATTAAAATTAATGTCGATAAACAAACACGTGCTATAGATATACATAACCTGGAAAAATCAATCAATAACGCACTAAAATCCGGAAAAAAATATTTTATTGTTGTTGTAAATATGGCAACTACCATGTTTGGAAGCGTTGATGATGTTGAGAAAGTGGCAGATTTATTCAATGCGCTTCGTTTAAATTACCACATTCATGTGGATGGTGCTTATGGCGGATTTATTTACCCATTTACAAATCCAGATAATCCATTTTCTTTTAAAAATAAAAATATCAGTTCTTTCACTATCGATGCGCACAAGATGCTTCAAGCACCTTATGGAACAGGAATTTTTTTAGTGCGAAAAAATTTAATGCAACATGTTTGTAACGATTCTGCTTCGTATGTGAAAGGAAAAGATTATACCTTAGTTGGAAGCAGATCAGGAGCCAATGCAGTTTGTGTTTGGATGATTTTACATGCACATGGCTCAGTTGGCTGGTCATATAAAATGAATGATCTCATGGAGAAAGCCAAAAGTGTTTGTGATTCATTGGATGAAATGGGAGTGAAGTATTTTCGTAATCACTATTTAAACATCATTGCCATTGAAGCAAATCAGGTTGATTCAGAATTGGCAAAGGAATTTTTTCTTGTTCCTGATACACATGAAGAACAACCTGAATGGTATAAAATAGTATTGATGCCTCATGTAAAACAAGGCATACTGGATTTGTTTTTACAACAATTTAAAGTGAGTTTGCAACGCAAAAATTTACCGAAAGTGTAATAATAAACCATGAATTTAATTTCAAAATACAATATTCCTGTTCCTCGTTATACAAGTTATCCAACAGTGCCTTTTTGGGATAACCAACTAACAAGTGAGGCATGGTTAAAAAATGTAAAGCAAACATTTCGTTCAAGTAATTCAAAAGAAGGAATAAATATATACATTCATTTGCCTTATTGCGAAAGTTTATGTACTTATTGCGCATGTAATACCCGAATCACTATTAATCATGCAGTAGAAAAGCCATACATTGAGGCTTTGCTTAAAGAGTGGGAAATGTATTTAAGTACGTTTGATGAAGTTCCTGTAATCAAAGAAATTCACCTTGGTGGCGGAACTCCAACTTTTTTCAGCGCAGAAAATTTAGCAGTTTTACTTAATGGCATTTTATCAACTTGCAAAGTGAGTAAACCTCATTTTTTTAGTTTTGAAGGACATCCTTCCAATACAACAGTTGAACATTTAACAACACTTTATCAATTAGGTTTTGATCGAGTTAGTTTTGGCATACAGGATTTTGACAACAAGGTGCAATCAGCTATTAACAGGCATCAAACTATTGAAGAAGTAAAACAAGTTGTGGAGAGCGCACGAAAAATTGGATATACTTCAGTAAATTTTGATTTGGTGTATGGTTTGCCTTTTCAGTCAAAAAAATCCATGGAAAATACTTTAAAAAAAGTAGTTGAATTAAAACCTGAACGAATTGCATTTTATAGTTATGCACATGTTCCATGGATTAAACCCGGTCAGCGAAAATTTACTGAATTGGATTTACCTATTGAAAATGAAAAGCGAGTTTTATACGAATTAGGCTTGCAGTATTTTTCTGAAGCCGGTTATCATGAAGTGGGCATGGATCATTTTGCACTTACCGAGGACGAACTTCTGCAGTCATCGCGTAAAGGATTACTACATCGCAATTTTATGGGATACACCGCAGGTAAAACTTCTTTGATGATTGGCTTAGGAGTTTCTGCCATTGGTGACAGCTGGACAGCTTTTGCTCAAAATTGCAAGGTAGTTGAAGAATATATAAAATTAGTGCACGAAGATAAATTGCCATTTCAACGCGGACATCAGTTAAGTGCTCAAGATGTTTTTTTAAGGAAACACATTTTAAATATTATGTGCAAAGATCAAACTGATTTTTCTGCAAATGAATTCGGACAATGTCTTTATTCAAAAATAAAGGAGCGATTATCAGAGTTAATTACAGATGGTTTAGTAGTTATTGAAAATAACCATTTACGAGTAACTGAAACCGGAAAAGCTTTTTTAAGGAATATATGTTTATGCTTTGATGAGCGTTACCACGAACGTGAGGTAAAAGAAAAAAAATTTAGTCAGGCTATTTAATATCATATTATATAGAGATTTAGAACTTAAACATTTTAAGATTTAATGATGTGATATATCAACTTCTTTTAAATAAATAAAGTAGATGAACATCAAAATGTTTATTGAATTTAAAGTTTCAAAAATGTAAAAACAAATTATTAATTATTAGAATTCATAGTATTTTTATTAGGATTTTAATATTACAATTAATTATGAAAAAAAGCTGGAAAGAAAAATTACAGAGCAAAAAAGAAATGCAAATAAAAAAAGTAGATTTTGATTTTGCCGATATAACAGCCGGAAGTACTATGTTGATTGCAACTCCTGAAGCTGTAAATGATTATGTAAAACAAATCCCAAAAGGCAAAACTATTTCTATGAAAACATTGAGAAATGATTTAGCACTTACTTATGGAGCAGATACTACATGCCCTCTTACAGCGGGAATTTTTTTGAGGATTGTTGCAGAAGCTGCTTACGAAGATTTTCAAAAATCAAACAGCATAAAAGGAATATCACCATTCTGGCGAGTAATTGATCCAAAAAGTAAACTTGCTTCCAAGTTAAGTTTCGGAAAAGATTTTTTAATAGAACAACGCCAGAAGGAAGGTATTGAATAGCTAGTTTAATTATCTTGAAAAAAATTACTTTGAATAATAATTTGAATGTAATTTGTAAGTTATGCCTACTTGCATCATTGGTCCACCAAAACCACCTTCTACATGAACTGCAAAGTCTTTACTTACAAAAAATCTTCCCCCAATTGATAACCTAATTGCAATAGGTAAAATATCATTTATAACATCATTTGTTGTTAGATATGAATCTCTTGTGGTATAATTAAATTGTTTATAACCAAACCCTGCAGTACCAAAAGCATCAAATCGATCACTAATATTAAAGTGATATCCTAACTTTGTTAAAAACCTAAGTTTTGTTACTGTTGCTTGATAGGTTGTATCAGTTGCAGGTTGAGTTGGATTTATAGGGGAATAAAACTTTCTAACATATTCTAATGATTGAGTTGCATATGTAAGCTCTAATCCAATACTATAAATATTATTTAATTGATAATCAGCTCTAAAACAAAGATGATTAGTATTTGTTATCGTTCTTTTCTTAGATGTTTCTGAAAATATATCTAAACCAAAAAATGCTGCCTCCCTTATTGGTACAAATGGATAACCATAAGAAAATTCTACTAAATAATCATCTTTCACTAAAGGCGATTGTTCATCGGTAATATTAATACCATTTTTATAAATTTTTGGTTTACCATTAATGAAAACAGTATCCTGAGCCACTAAATTTAAAGTTAAACAAAGATTGAGAAATATAATTAATCGTATTTGTGTTTTCATTTGGCTAAAAATTAAATTTATAATCACAATATTTTAAATAAGAAGTGGTTAAATGTTTTGATTAAATTTAGATTAATTTTTAAATTTTAAAAAAAAGGAGCCATTTTTATGGCTCCTTAATTTAATAAGAAATATTGATTACTCTCCGGTTACTTTTGTAAAATAAGTTTTAGAAAATAAACCACCTTTTACTCCATAATCAACTGTTGAAACTTTTTTAATACCACCATTTTTTGCAGCAGTTGCAATACTTACATCAATATCTTTTGCAATACCAAACCAAACTTTCTTTTCAGCTATTCCAACTTTTACGGATGAAGCCTGTGTTGCAATACCAGGAAATGTTACCATACAAGATGTAGTAAATAATGATACCACTACAGTTAAAATTATTATTATACTCTTTTTCATAATATTATATTTTTTACTAATTATTCTCCAGTTACAATTAATTCTTTTTTGATAAAAAATAAATAGTTTGTTGTTTTAACATCAACTGTTGCAACACCCCCCTTTAATTTTCCATTTCTTGCAGCTTCAGCAACACCATAATCTTTATTTAAGTGAAGCGTTCCAAATAAAATTACAGTTTCTGACGTCCCAACTTTATTCCCAATCGGCGCAGCTGATGCTGTTACCGGGCTAGTTACTGAACATGATGAAAGTATTGCTGCTATAGCAATAACACTTACTAATTGATAAATTTTTTTCATAAATTTTATTCTCCTGTTACTTTAACTGCAATTTTACCTGAAGCATAGTATTTTACATCTACCGTTGCTATTTTTGTTATCCCTCCTTTTTTTGCTGCTGCTGCAATTCCAATATCATTATCTTTTGCAACTGGGCTAGACTTTATATAGCCTTCTTTTGTTCCTAAAGGATTCCCTGTAACTTGATGACTCATTGCGACAACACATGAGCTCAAAAATAATGGCAGCGCAAAAGCAGTAGCCATAAATCTTAAAATTTTCTTTTTCATATTTGTTATTATTTAAAAATATTTAATAAAAATAATTAATTATTTTATTTTTTCTCTAAAATATATTCAAAATAATAAACAATAAATCAAGACATAAAAAGATGCATTTCATGAATGTAAATTTTTATTTCACAATACAATAAATTTTTAAACCTTTTATGTTTTCCAATTATTCTTAAATTCGTTCACTTAAAAAATATAAATATCATTTATGAGCAAATTAATTTTAGCCAATGACGGCATCGATGCAAGCGGAAAAAAAAGTTTAGAACAAGCTGGTTTCACTGTATTAACAGATAAGGTAAATCAAGAGAATTTAGCAAATGAGGTTAACTCGAAAAATATTGTTGCGCTTACTGTGAGAAGTGCAACCCAGGTGAGAAAAGAATTAATCGATGCTTGTCCCGGATTAAAAGTGATTGGTCGTGGTGGTGTGGGAATGGATAACATTGATGTGGAATATGCCCGTACAAAAGGATTACAGGTAATTAATACTCCTGCGGCATCATCCAACTCTGTTGCTGAATTAGTATTCGCGCATTTATATAGTTGTGTACGTTTTTTATACGATAGCAATCGTAACATGCCACAACATGGTAACACAAAGTTTGAAGAGCTAAAGAAAAAATATGCAAAAGGAGTTGAACTCACCGGTAAAACCATTGGGATCATTGGCTTTGGAAGAATCGGACAAGCAGTTGCAAGAATTGCATTAGGTCATGGCATGAAAGTATTGGCTTATGATCCATTTGTAAAAGAAACCGAAATTAAAATTGATATTCACGGAACATCAGGCATTAGTGTTAAGTTAACTACCGTAAGTATGGAAGATGTTTACAAACAATCTGACTTCATAACACTTCATGTTCCGGGTGGTGAACTTATTACTTCAAAAGAATTTGAATTGATGAAGCAAGGAGTAATTTTAGTGAATGCTGCGCGTGGTGGTGTTATTAACGAAAGTGATTTAATCGCTGCCTTAAATAGTGGTAAAGTTGCGCATGCAGGGTTGGATGTTTTCAAAGGTGAACCTCAACCTAATGCTGATATTTTAAATCATCCTAAAATCTCGTTAACCCCACACATTGGTGCTGCTACGAACGAAGCCCAAGAACGAATTGGAATCGAGTTGGCAGAAAAAATAATTGATGCATTGAAATAATTTTGAGCCATGGCTACAATTTTACCTTTCAGGGCAATTCGCCCACAAGCAGATAAAGTACATCTTGTAGCTTCTCGTTCAGTTGATGGTTACAACACTGCCGATTTAAAAG
>Ga0172372_10005789_pt1 | contig 17071 bp, 15 predicted proteins | sample LakKiv5m_2_FD_114544 | JGI IMG/M metagenome (GOLD analysis project Ga0172372, IMG submission 114544) | Freshwater microbial communities from Kabuno Bay, South-Kivu, Congo - kab_092012_9.5m | ecosystem: Environmental > Aquatic > Freshwater > Lake | place: Democratic Republic of the Congo...
ATTCAAATTATTGACGGCAAGGACAAGGAGCGGACTCCCCATGCCCTGCCCGAGATTCTGTCCAAGGCTCTCGCGGTTTCGTTTGACACCAATGTGGGTCACGACTTCCTTGAGGACTACGAGCATCGCTACGAGTTCTACCACAGGGTGGAGAAAAAGATTCCGTTTGACTTGGAGATGTTCAACACCATCACCAAGGGTGGCATATCTCCAAAGACTCTGAACATTATCATGGCAGGATGTGTTAGCCCTGATACCAAAGTTCGGATTAGGTATCGAAAAGGTAACTCCAAGAACCATGACCAGATTTGATGCGATGAATAATGGCACCGCTTGTAACTCTGTTGGCTTTTGCAGCAGCAGTTACGGATTCGTAAACGGTGGTTCCATCAGTCACTTTCCTTTTTCTCTTGCTAACCATCTTATTGCCAAGATTAGACTTGATTGGAGAACCAAATATGAAACCCTTACTCAAAAACTCTTCCCATTTTTCGGGGGGGACTCGGTGAAAGGTTTTAGTTTTGGAAGTGGGATTATACATTGCCCGCTTTCCTTTGTGGGATTTTGCTCCTCTGGATGCTCTCTCTTTCCGTCCTTCCTTGCTGAACCAATACTGAAAAGTCTTATTTTTCTTGACGCTTGCTTTACCACCAAGAGAGGCATAGTATGACAACTTTGTTTCGTCAAATATCCCTATCTTTTCTTTCATCTGCTTCTCTATACCTTTCAAAATCCAGTCGCGTTTGTTTACCTGATTGTCTGAATGAAACATACCAATCTTATTTTCAAAACACCAACGACCTATTTCCTTTCTCATGGCTGAAGTCAAGTTTCCACCAAGCATATGGTATGATCTCAAGTCATTTGGATTTTTGTGTATTCTCCACAACAGATAGTGGGCAATCTTATGTTCTCTAATAGTCAAATAGGTAATATTGCTGTTGTCATCGGTTCCTCCACTATGTTTTGGAATAATGTGGTGACGATGGATGTTCTTGCTTTTTTGGTGTGGTCTGGCTTTTCTCTTTTCGCACAGATTCTCGTATATGGTTCTTGATATGGTCATAGCCGTTTCTCCTGTTCCTGCCAATACTATGTATAATGTGGAGACATTCAATGGAATGGATTGAAGAAGAAGTTGAAATATCTGCCGTTGAAGGCTTGCTGAATAGCGGCTATGAGGTTGAAGTTGACTCTCCTGACGGATGGGTTGGAGTGAACTTCTATATTCACAAAGGAGATTTTGAAGAGTATGTTCTTGAATGTGAAACAGGAGAGCGAGTTTCATGCAATGAAGCCCATCTGTTTGAAACCTACTCTGGATGGGTATCTGCAAAGGATTTGGTGGATACGCAGCCTTTCCCTGTGTTGACATCTCATGGTTTTGTCAGAAGCAAGGTGCAAAAGAGTGGAAAAACCATTCCCATTGTGGACATCAATGTGAACCACCCCAATCACAGGTATTACACCAATGGAGTGTCTTCACATAATACGGGTGTGGGCAAAAGCCTGTTCATGTGCCACCATGCCGCTGCGTGTCTCATGCAGAGCAAGAATGTGCTGTACATCACCCTTGAGATGGCAGAGGAACGGATCGCGGAACGCATTGACGCAAACATCATGGACATCACGATGGACGAGTTGCAGGACTTGCCCCTTGAGATGTACGAGAAGCGGCTACTGTCCTCCACTCGCGGTGTGAGCGGAAAACTCATTGTGAAGGAGTATCCCACCTCATTTGCAAATGCAAACCATTTCCGAATCCTGTTGGACGAGTTGCGGCTGAAGAAGCAGTTCACACCTGACATCATTTTCGTGGACTACATCAATATCTGCTCGTCTGCGCGGTTCAAGCACGGCAACAACATTAACTCGTATGGCTACATCAAGGCTATTGCGGAGGAGTTGCGCGGCTTGGCAATGGAACGGGATGTGCCCATCGTGAGCGCAACACAGGTGAACCGTGCGGGATTCTCGTCCACGGATGTGGAACTCACGGACACTTCCGAGTCCTTTGGCTTGCCCCACACCGCAGACCTCATGGTGGCACTCATCACCACCGATGAGTTGGAAAAGGCGGGGCAGATCATGGTAAAGCAGTTGAAGAACCGCTACAATGGCAAGGCAGCAAACAAGAAATTCATCGTGGGGCTGAACTACGCGAAGATGAAGTTCTACGACATTGACAGCGAACTGTCGGAAGACCTGATGGACGCAAACATCAAGAAGGGCGAGGGTGACGGCTACGGCGCAGGATACGGAGCCAAGGACTTTACCGCGAAGTTCGGCTCCAAGCGTGACACAAGCGATTGGAATATATGATGAAGACAGCAATTATTACTGGCGTGAACGGACAAGACGGCTCTTATCTTGCAGACCTCCTGATCTCCAAGGGCTACTATGTAATTGGATTGAAGCGGCGCACATCGCTCATCAACACCGAGCGCGTAGACCACATTTACAACGACTCACTTTCAAACTCGCAGTTCAAGATGTGCTACTATGATCTATCAGACGCAGGAGCCATCGCCAATCTATTGGTAAAGTACAAGCCCCATGAGGTGTACAATCTTGCGGCACAGTCCCATGTCGCGGTTTCGTTTGAAGTTCCTGAATACACCAGTGACGGCATTGCAGGTGGAACACTAAAGATACTTGAGGCTATCCGTGCAGTAAATCCACAAATCAAGTTCTATCAGGCTTCGTCTTCTGAAATGTACGGAGACTCCACTGATTACGACAGCCTTGGCTATACTGAAACCAGTCGCATGATGCCTGTGTCGCCGTATGCAGTAGCCAAACTCCACGCGCACCACATGACCCGTGTGTACCGAGAAGCGTACAATCTACACGCAAGTTCAGGTATTCTGTTCAACCATGAAAGCCCACGCCGTGGCGAGACATTTGTGACTCGCAAGATCACGATGGCTGCGGCTCGTATTGCACAGGGCAAACAGCACAAACTGTTCCTTGGCAACATTGATGCGAAGCGCGATTGGGGATTTGCAGGTGACTATGTGGAAGCCATGTGGCGTATGCTGCAACAGCCGCAGGGTGATGACTATGTGGTGGCTACCAACCGCACCCATTCTGTGCGTGAATTTTTGGAAGTAGTATTTGACCATGCAGGCTTGGGTGATTACACCAAGTATGTGGAAATCGACCACCGCCTGTTCCGTCCAAACGAGGTTCCATATTTGCTTGGCAATCCTGAAAAAGCCAAGCGGGTCTTGAAGTGGGAGCCACAGCATAATATGATCACGCTTGCGAAAATGATGTACGATTCCGATTACAAGCGAGAACAAGCCAAGCCGTAATGTCCACCTACATTGACAAAAAATACATCAATTTGGTATCTCCGCAGTTAGAACGATTCAAGTGGAAGAGTTCTGAAATAGCAAATATGAGGTGTCCCCTTTGCGGTGATTCACAGCGCAACAAGACAAAGGCGCGTGGGTTTTTCTTTCCAAAGAAGAACGACTACTTCTACAAGTGCCACAATTGCGGTGCAGGGCATTCGGTGTACCGCTTCTTGGAAGCCGTGGCTCCTGCACTCGCACAGGAGTACGCCCTTGAGCGGTGGCGCAACGGCGAGAACGGCAAGAGCAACTATGTAAAGCCTGAAGAGCCGCAGATTGCCCTGCCACGGGCGCAGTTGCGGTTGCCACGGGTGGATGCGCTGCCGCCAGAGCATCCTGCGCGAGTGTATTTGGAGTCGCGGCGGGTTCCCCACCTTGACCGTTTCTATTTTTCAAATGCGTTTGGTGATTGGGTGCGGTCCATTGACGATACATACACCACACTTCCGAATGACGAGCGTATCGTCATCCCATTTGTGAACAAGGCAGGAGAACTGGTTGCAGCGCAAGGACGCTGCTTGAGCGGTTCAAAGAACGCCATCCGATACATCACCGTCAAGTTTGGCAAGGACGGTAGAGCAATCTACGGTGAGGATCGGTTGGACTACTCCAAGAGGATTTATGCAGTTGAAGGTCCAATCGACTCTGTGTTTCTTGACAACGCTGTTGCTCTTGCTGGCAGCGAACTCGCCCACGCCACTCGGCTTTTCAGTGATTGCGTTGTTGTTTACGACAACGAGCCTCGCAACACGGAGATTGTCCACAAGGTTGAAGCCGCCATCCGTGACGGCTACACCGTATGCGTGTGGGCTGACAGCGTAGGCGAAAAGGACATCAACGACATGGTGCTTGCGGGGCGTTCACCGCAGGAGATACAGAGCATGATTGACGAATGCGCTTGCAGCGGACTCACCGCCTTGGCGCGGTTTTCACAATGGAGAGTGCGATGATTGAAAATATACAGGTTTTGGACAAGGGATTCGTGCAGTATGTGGACCATATGGGCGATGACTTGACCATCGTGAACGCTGCTCGGGTGTCCTTCAACAAGGAGAGCAGTTGGGACGGGGAGCAGCAGTGGACAGGTGCAATCAGGGACAAGGCGTTGAGCGAAAAGGATCAGAAACTCATCTCATACCTTGCGAAGCACAAGCACTGGACTCCGTTTGCCCACCCGCAGATCACCCTGCGGATGAAGGCTCCAATTTTTGTTCGCACCCAACTCTTCAAGCACAAGGTGGGACTCACGGAAAATGAAGTGAGTCGCCGCTATGTAAGCGATCCACCGCAGGTGTACATTCCTCGTTGGAGAGGCAAGCCAACCAACGGTGCAAAGCAGGGGTCTGAGGACTTCATGCCAATTGACGAGAAATACAATGACGCAAGCAGGCATTATTCAATGTGCGTTTCCGATGCCCTGTATTCGTACAGAACGCTTGTTGAAATGGGTGTGGCTCCTGAACAAGCCCGTGCAGTGCTGCCGCAGGGAACCTACACGGAGTGGTGGTGGACGGGTTCGCTTGCGGCGTTTGCGCGAGTGGTGGCGCAGCGCAGCGACCCACACGCCCAATGGGAGTGTCAGCAGTACGCCCACGCAATTGGCAAGATAATAGAACCGCTTTTCCCCCACTCTTGGGCGGCTCTCACACCTAGCCAGCCCACATAAATAAGGGGATGACAGACCGTCCCCATTCAAAACAGCCCACAGAGCCACGCCGAACTGCCGCTATTTCAAGTGGTGAGTTCGTGTCTGGTTCCGTATTTCAATTAGTGCGCGAAATCCGTGGTTCCGCGTACTCTGTGGGCGACCAGTTCATGCTTATTGAGGGCGAAGACTGCCACGACCCCAATGTGCTAATTCTTGGTGGAGTGGGTGAAAACTACTTTATTGATCCGCACGGCAAACCCCTGAAAATTGAAGCAGGGGACACGCAGATTGATTCCATATTTGAGTTGGTGGACACCACCCCACAAGAAATTCTTGAAGAAATAGATGAGGTGGACGCTCCTGTTCGTGTTGTCACGGAAGACCAATTCAAAATCTTCAGAGAAGGTCTTGCAACGGTTCTACAGGAACTAGCCACATCGCAGCGCAATGGTGAGCGTGGTGATCGTGGTCCTCGTGGATTCACAGGCGTACAGGGTGATCGTGGAGATGTGGGACCGCAAGGACCGCAGGGCGAGCGCGGAGAAACGGGGGAACGCGGTGAAAAAGGCGAACAAGGCGAGAAGGGCGATACGGGTGAGCGTGGACCGCAAGGCGAGCGCGGCGAACCTGGTTCGCAAGGTGATCGTGGAGAAAAGGGTGAACGGGGAGAAACGGGAGAGACTGGAGCGCAAGGCGTACAAGGTGAACGGGGACAGCGCGGCGAAGCGGGTGAGCGCGGAGCGATTGGTTCGCAAGGATCGCGTGGAGAACGCGGTGTTACTGGTGCTGCGGGTGCTAACGGTCGTGTTGGGGCTGCTGGTCCGCGTGGCGAAAGGGGCGAAGCGGGTGCGCGTGGTGCTGATGGCAAACGCGGCAAGGCTGGCGCAAAGGGCGCAAAGGGTGCGAAAGGCGACAAGGGAGATACTGGCGAGTCTGGAATTGTAACAGCGGAATTTCCGCTTGTATACGATGCAGACAAGAAGCACATCAAAATAGACGAAGAGCGTCTTGACCGCATACTGAAGAAGATTCTCAGCGGCAAGACCGTATCACAGACAGACATGGGCTGGCTTGCGTCCACTGGTGGTGGCGGCAAGGTGGCTGTGTACTACAACGGCACAAAAATCACCCCTGATGTTCGCGGGATAGACTTTACTGGTCCTGGTGTGGCATCGGTCACTAAAGTGGGCGGCAAGGTCACGGTAAACATTCAGGGCGGTGGCGGAAACACGAACTTCTTCTATCAGCAGACTCCTCCAGTAAGTGGCGTGACCGTTGGCTCTCGGTGGATGGACTCCGACAACGGACAGGAGTACATCTACATCAATGACGGCAATACCGAGCAGTGGGTGCAGCCAAGCGTTTCCAGCATGGTGTCTGCCACGGTAAACACCGTTGTGGGCATCACGGATGCTGCGTATTCATCAACCGAACTTGACTACTACATCGGCATCAGTTTCGCGGGTGCAGTCACCGTTACACTGCCTGAGTCTCCCGCAGCAGGACGAGAAGTGGTGGTGAAAGACGAATCGGGACACGCGGGTGATGGCATCAATCGTGCCATCACCATCGTGGGAGCAGACGGAGAAAAAATAGACAACCAGAACAGTGCGGTGCTGAACATAAGCAATGGTGCGCTGCACTTCATATACCGTAGCGGGTGGAGAATCATATGAGTTATCTTTTCAACAACAAGGTTGGGTTTGAGAACGGTGCAGTTGACGCTTTCGGCAAACTGCAAACGGTTCAGCCGTTCACGCTGTTTGACTCACAGCACCGATATGTGGAGAACAGCAAGTGGGATACGGCTGTGGCTAATGGCGGAACTGCATCTCACAACGCAGACGAAAGCGCGGTGCTGCTTACCATCGGAATTACCGCTGGCGCGTCTGTGATCCGCGAAACCCGCCGCGTGTTTCCGTATCAGCGAGGCAAGTCTCTGCTGTCGGTGAACACATTTGCCATGAACAGCGGCAAAGCAAACCTAACGCAGCGGGTAGGGGTATTCGGTGCGGAAAATGGCGTGTACTTGGAGCAGGGCGGAATGTACGGTGTTTCACTTGCGTTCGTGTTGCGCTCCAATGTCACGGGAGCCACGGTGGAAACCCGTGTATACCAAAACGAGTGGAACGGCGATGTGCTGGACGGCAGTGGTCCGTCTGGCATTACCCTTGATGTAAGCAAAGCAAACATCCTGTTTACCGATGTGGAGTGGCTTGGGGTGGGATCTGTGCGGTGCGGTTTCTTCTTTGAGGGTCGTCCCGTGATTGCCCACACCTTCCACAACGCAAACAAGAACACCAGCACCTACATGACCACCGCAACCCTGCCGCTGCGTTACGAAATCTTCAACGGCAACACCGCAGGCAGCGGCAGCACCATGCGGCAGATATGCTCCACGGTGATTTCGGAAGGCGGATATCAGGGACGGGCAACCCGCAAGAGCGTTGGAGTGGGATTCACCGCATCGGGGGACATGAAAATCCTGTCCTCCGCGTCCACATACTACCCCGTTTTTTCGCTTCGCCTGAAGTCCAGCAGACGGGACTCTGTTGTGGTGTTGTCGGAGATGAATATTGTTGCGGCTACAAAGGGGGTGTATCACTACCGCCTGTTGCTGAACCCCACCCTCACCAACCCGTCTTGGGTGGACACAGGCGGAAGCGTGGAGTGGGATCGCTCTGCCACGGCTTTCTCTGGCGGCACGGAAATACAGGCGGGGCTGATGACGGAAACATCAGAAACAATACTGTCAGACATAACTGATTTCAATACGCAGTTTGGAAGAACCATCGGGGGCACAGGGGACACAATCACGCTGGTGATGGCTTCTCATGGCAACAATCAAACGGTTGCCGCTGAAATGGGATGGGAGGAATTGGTGTAATGCCACTGGATTTTCCCCCATCTCCGTCACCCAATCAGATTTACACTTTCTCGGGAAAGTCGTGGCGGTGGAACGGCGAGGGGTGGGAGAGTTATTCGTTTACCACCTCCGTAGGAGCAATAGCAGGCACTCCAAACGAAGTGGAAGTGTCCGAGGCAGGGGGCAACTACACGGTTGGACTGCCAAGCAATGTGGTGATTTCAAATACGCTGAGAGCGGAATATCTGAATGTGAACGGCGGGGGAACCTTTAGCGGAAGCCCCGCAGGAGTCACGCTTTCAAGCACAATGGGGATATCTGGCGACCTAAATATAACTGGACGCCTTTTGGTGGATGGGCTGATTGTCAGCAAAACAGGCTTCAGCGGTTACACGGCGAACGCCGAAATTGAACCCATTACCGATGTGGATCTAGACGGGGGAGAATTCTAAATGGCAATTATTCGCATCAAGCGCACCACAAGCAGCAACCTACCCACAGGGCTTACCTTTGGCGAAATGGCTTTTGTGCAGGGAAGCGGAGAAACTGCTGACCGTTTGTATATTGCTGATAGTTCTGGTATTACTTTATGGATCGGTGCAGAAATAAACCCCTCGCCAGCAAGTTGGACAGATGATGCAGCAAAAACACAACTGGCTACCAACTATGCAGTAAATCAAAGAATCAGCGAACTATCCACATCATTCAACGGACTAACTGGTGCAGTTCAGGGTGTTTCAGCAATGGGAGCCACCGCTGGTACTTGGAAAAAACTGTCAGTGGCTTTCACAAATAGTAACACCACACAGGGCGCAACAGGATTTGTGAATTTGTTGGGAACAACATGGGCAGAAGCAACCACAACAAATACAACTGTTGGAGGACTGGCTACAGGATCAAACATCACGGGCAACAGCGTTCTTGAAATACTTGAAAAAATGCTGTTTACATTTCAGTCCGCCTCTGTAAGCAGCCTTTCGGTGGGTAGTTTCAGCAGTGGATCACTTGAATTGGGTCAGACTGCTGCCAGCAGTGGAACACGAACGGTTACCTCTTCCGCTACCAATACAACCAACATAGATGCAGAAGGCTATTCTGTAACATATTCGCACACAAACACTGCCTCTCCCAGTGGAAGTGGCAGTGGAACTTTCATGGGTGCCACGGCTTATGCTGCCTCCAAATCTAATGTTAATCTGTCTACTAATATCCGAAGCACAACAGTAGGCTCATCGTTTACATTCACAGCAAATGTAAGTGATTATTCTGCATGGGTTGCATATGGCTCTCCTCTTCCAACATCTCTAGGAGCAACCGCAACAACAACGCAATCGTGTACATGGTATTCTAGATTTTATTGGGGAAAGAGTGCAACTGACGCACTAACAGATCCATCAAGTCTTGCTAGTGGTTCAAGCGGACTCAATGTTTCTTCATCCTCGTTTTCTCCGAGTACATTCACTATCACAGACACCACCACTGGTTATCTGTATCTGTTTATTCACAATTCATATACACCAACGCAAATCCGTTTGGACAATTCTAATGGAGCATTGCTTGGTTTAAAGGATCTGACACAAACAGGAACTGCAATAATTGGCACGGTTCCCACAACAACGGTAACAAATTCTCACGGTCACTCTGCCACATACAAGGTATATCAGAGTGCATTCACGCAGGCTGGTGCATTCACCCTTTGGGTCGGATAACGGAGTAACATATGCCTACTTACATTTCGGGGGCGCAAACAGTAACTTCGTTTATCGCTCCTTCAACTGTTGAAGACACATTTCCTACTCACAAACCAACATACGGACTTGGTGGGGTAAGAACTGTTGGCACAACTGCGGAAATGGAAGCCATTTCTGTTATCCGCCGCGAAGAAGGCATGATTGTTTATGTGAGCGGAGTCACTGCTTACTACGCTCTGATCGGAACAACAGCAAACAGTGGGTGGACAACAGGATTTACCTTTGGAAAAAGCGTAGAAACTATTACAAATTATGTGACTTCATTCAACGGACTAACTGGTGCAGTTCAGGGTGTTTCGGCGGCGATTGCAGGCACAGGAATATTTGTAAACGCTGCTACTGGATCAGTAACTATCACCAACACTGGTGTACAGTCTTTCAATGGCAACACTGGTGCGGTCACTGGTGCATCTCTTGGTGCAAACACCTTCACTCAACTCAACACATTCAACGGTGGAATCACGACCGCGTTCATCTACGCATCGACTGGTTCCACATTCAATGGAACCCTGCAAGTAAACGGTGGTTCCACATTTGAGTCACTGGCACGGTTCACTGGTGGAATAACCACATCAGGCATCTACGCATCAACAGGTTCTACCTTTGGAGGAACCCTACAAGTAGTTGGTGGATCAACTCTTGCTGGTCGCGTTGATGTTGGTGGTGTTCTTGATGTGGTGGGTGGAACCACATTGGAGTCCACGCTTGATGTGAGTGGTGCTGCTAGATTTTTGGCGGGGATTACAACCACCACCCTTGATGCTTCGCAGGCAATACGCGCCAACGGCGGTCTGACTGCTTCTACCTTTGATGCGTCTGGTGCAGCCAGATTTGCTTCAAGCGTAACTGCAACTGGAGTTGTAACTGCCAACGGCGGTCTGACCGCATCCACACTTGATGTCACAAATGCAGCACGACTAAATGGGGGAGTGACGACCGCATCAGTAGATGTGACGGGTTCTTCCCGATTTGTCGGCGGTGTCACCTTCAACGGGACAACCGACCATGCTGGCGTTAACCGCTTTGCGGGTGGTGTCACCTTTAACGGCACAGTTGACGCAGCAGGCGCAGTGCGACTAAACGCAGGGGTTACTGCTTCTACTATTGACACCACTGGTGCTGCCCGATTCAACGGTGGAGCAACAGCATCAGCAATAGATGTTATTGGTGCGGCACGATTTAGTGGAGGCTTAAGTGCTTCTGTAATCTATGGATCGGGTGGTTCTACCTTTGCTGGAACACTTCAGGTTAGTGGTGGATCAACTCTTGCTGGTCGCGTTGATGTTGGTGGTGTTCTTGATGTGGTTGGCGGAACCACATTGGAGTCCACGCTTGATGTGGGTGGTGCTGCCCGATTCAACGGTGGTGCTACCGCATCTGCCCTTGATGTGAGTGGAGTTGCTAGATTTGCTGGTGGTTCAACATTCAGCGGAGCAGCGCGATTTGCCGCAGGAATCACCACAACTACATTGGATGCCACAGGAGTAGTCAGGGCAAGTGCTGGTCTTACAGCGTCTACGCTTGATGTGACAAGCACTTCTAGATTTGCTGGTGGAGCAACATTCTCTTCTTCAACCGATTTTGCGGGTGCGGCACGATTTGCGGTTGGCTTGACATCAAGCGGTGATGTGGTTGTAGGGTCTGCTGGAACAGTTTTCAATAGCGGTGGAGATGCCACCATCGGCGCAACTCTCACCGTGAACGGGAACTTTTATGTTCAAGGAACCGTAACAACTGTCAACCGCACCGATCTTTCTATTGACGACAAGATTATTACTCTAGGCAGAACTCTTAGCAGTGATTCGCTTGCTGACGGAGGCGGATTGGTTTTAAAGGGAAGCAGTGACAGAACCCTTACATGGAACGATACTGCCGATGCGTGGACAAGCAACGACAACTTCAATGTTGCAAGCGGAGGTGTTTACAAGATAAACAACACCACCGTTCTTGCCTCTGGCATGATCCACGGGCTGAGTGCTTCCGCTGGCAGCATCAGCGGCGGCACATGGGCAGCAAACATCATTGGTCTTACCTACGGCGGATCAAACAAGAACTTGACGAGCGTTGGCGCGTCTGGCGGTGTGGTATTCAAGGACGGCACGGGACTGTCTATCACCTCCGCAGGCTCAAACGGGCAGATTCTGCAAGCCAATGCTTCTGGTGCGCCCACATGGGTGAATCTAACAAGTTTGAGCGGTCTAACTGCGGACAGCGTGAAGATCACCGACCGCGACACCACTGCGGGAACAGTGTACCTCACATTCACAACAGACGCAGGAAACGCAATGAGCCTGTTCATCGACAAGTCATCGGGTGTTACCTACGATGCAAACACAAACACCTTGTCGTGTACGAAACTTGAGGCAATGGTCGATGGCGGTGTCTTCTAAATAGAGCGGAGGAAACATGAGTGAACCTAATTACAATGAGACTATCGTGATACCACTGCTTCAGAAAAAATTTCAAGAACTGATGAATCAAAATCTTGTCCTTGAAGCCAACCTGTTGGTAGAAAAGGAGAGGAACTCTTATTTGCAAAAGCGATTGGACTCCTTGAAACCCAAGAAAAAAAAGGAAGAGTCCGTGGACGGAAACACTTTCTGATCGCACATGGCAAAGATCATCACCAAACACAGCACCACACCTGCCTCTGCGCCGTCTGGATTGACGGTTGGAGAGTTGGCTGTAAACCTTGCTGATCGTGATCTGTATGTTGGTGGAACCGCAGGCACAACATATCTCACAGGTGTAAAGACTTACAACGGAGTCACGGGTGCCGTGCAGGGAGTTTCGTCCGCAAACGGATTGACGGGTGCTGTTACATTCCGCGCAGGACAGGGAATTACTCTGTCCACCAGTGGCAACGGAATATCGTTTGCGGTGGACTATCAGTTCGGTGGACAGACCTTCCCCACATACGGTCCAGGTGGTCCAACCGCTGCGGGTGTGGACATCATGCTGTTGCAGCGCAAGAGTGGAACAGGATCGCCTGCAAACGAGATGTACATCCACAACATAGCAAACCTGTTTGCCCAGTTTGTGCCACAGTACATACCCATAGTGAGCCGTAACGGAGAAGCAGCAAGCACTGGATTTGGATTCATAATGACGGGTGTAGGTGGAGATGTTGAAGTCAGTTTCGCAAGCCAAATTGAACTAATATCCCAAAGCCTAACAGCGGTGGACGGCGGAACCTACGCCTAAATACACCGAGAGGATATAACGCATGGGCACACAGATCACATTCCGCCGAGGCTCTTCCTTCCCCACACAGGGGTCGGGAATCACACTGGCTGAACCAGTATTTGAAACCACGCTCCACACCTTCCATATCGGGTTGGGCTACGGTGTCACTGCGGAGTGGGTGGGTGCGCCCATCAGCGGATTGAGCGCGGACATCGCGGCAGGCATCACCTACAAGATTCCCACTGCCGCTTCGGTGCTGAACTACATCAGCGGGCTGTGCTACGGAAACACGGGTGCGCCCACCATCACGCAGTATGTGTCGTCCTTTAATGGACTCACGGGTGCGGTTGGTGGTGTGTGCGCTGCTCAAGCCAACACCTTCACGGCTGTGCAGACATTTACTTCTGGAATTTCCGCTGCGGGTGGAATTACCTTTAACGGTACACTGAATGGGGCAACCGCCACATTCAGCCGCCTCACGACACATACTGCTGGAATGAGTGGCGACATCAACATATCGTCCACCAACGCTACGGGGAATATGTATCTGCTGATGGCTAGGGGCGCGGGTGTCACTGCTGTGTTCATGGACAATACTACCACTCCACTGGTGTATCAGGCAGCGGGTGGAAACCTTGGACTCAAGGGAATAACCCTCAACAGTGGCAACGACCTTCTGTACATCACGCCCACACAAATCACCGCAACAAACACAGTAAATCCATCCAGTTCGACCTTCTACTTTATCGCTGAAGGGGGAAATTACCTACAGAGTCCAACCCTGTCTGCGATTGGTGACCTAAGCGCACAGAACAGCGCGCTGTGCTTGAATGTAGATCCCGCAACCCAAACGCTTACATGGGGTGATGGTGTCCTTTACACAGGTGTGACATCTGGATATTTTGGAGTAAACCGAAGCCCTAGTGGTATGTGTGCCGATTACGCGGTGGAAGTAAACAGCCCCACTGGCAAGGGCTTGCAGTTGATCTACAACGACTACACTGGTGCTGCTTCCAACTGGGTAAACATGGATGTGAGCAGCGGCGGCAACTACACCGTTCGCCCGAGCGGTGGGCTGGCTACGGTCACAGGAACACTGAATGTGTCTGCTGGTGTTTGTGCAGCAGGAGGAACATTCACCGCATTGACGGTGTTTTCCGCAGGCATCTCTGCCTCTGGCGGCACATTTGGTGGAACTGTAACCGCACCAACACCCGCTGTGGGCACCAACAACACACAGGTGGCAACCACCGCATTCGTGCAGAGCGAGATTGTGGCTGATGCAGTCACGGGATTTAATGGACTCACAGGTGCTGTTCAAGGAGTATCGTCCGCAGCGGCGGGAACAGGCATCAGCGTCAGCGGTGCAACTGGTGCGGTCACCATCACCAATACGGGTGTGCAGTCGTTCAACGGACTCACTGGTGCGGTCACGGGTGTCACTGTCGGTGGCGCAAACACCTTTACTGCATTGAATTCCTTCAACGCAGGAATCTCCGCTGCGGGCGGAACATTTACTGGTCAAGCACGATTCCTTGCAGGTATATCCGCATCGGGTGGTGTGACTCTGGCAGCCAATTCTGCTCTGAATTTTTCTGGACTCGGAAACATAGAATCAATCGGATCCAGTTTGGTTCTTGGTGAAAACAGCCAGCGGGTGTACATTGGAGATTATCAGGGTTTAGGCAATGGCACCCATATGCAGTTCAGGGACGGTACTTCTACCATAAACATTTTTTCTCCGTATGGAGCAGTAAACATTGGAGACTATGAGGGCTTGAACTCGGGTGCATACATCCGCGTAGACAACCTCGATGGTACGATAGAAGTAATTGCAAGTCCATATACGGCATACACCGGCAGTTATGACCACAGTTCCATCAGTGGTTTTACTTTTTCATCAGTTTCAGGAAACATAAATTTCACCGCCCCGCTAGTGGGCGCAACTGCCAGTTTCAGTCGCCGTGTCACATTCTCCGCAGGCATCTCCGCAGCGGGTGGAATGACTCTCGCAGGATCGTTCCAAGGGTCTACGGCGACATTCAGCGGTCTTGGTTCTTTCTCTGCGGGAATCAGTTCCGCAGGAGGAACCTTCAGCGCACTCACAAGATTCACTGCGGGAATTAGTGCTTCTGGTGGAGCCACATTTGGTGGCACGGTTGCGTCCGACACAGGCTACCGCATCACCGCAAACGCCATCAACGCACAGACAGGAACCACATACACATTCCTTGAAAGCGACAACGGCAAGATTGTCACCTTCAACAACGCTTCCGCCGTTACCGTAACCGTTCCAACAGCACTGCCAGTGGGCTTTAACTGCACCGCCATTCAGTTGGGTGCAGGACAGGTGGGCTTTACCGCTGCGTCTGGTGTTACTCTTAACAGTTACGGCGGATTCCTGAAAATTTCAGGACAACACGGAGCCGCAGCAATCATAGAGTACTCCACCAATATAGTGAATATTTCTGGAACACTTTCAACATGATTCCATCATATAAAACGGGAAGTCTGTCTCAAGTATCGACACTAAAATCCACCACAACAATATCTACTCCTGGTGCAACCACATACACGGTTCCGTCAGGAGCAAGGTTCATGGTGGTTGAGTTATGGGGAGGCGGTGGAGGCGGCGGATCTGGTAGAACCGCAGCAAGCGGAAGGAATATTATTGGTTTCGGTGGTGGTGGTGGTGCAGGCGGTGAGTACTGTAGGTTCACTTTCCGAGGGAATGGAAATATACAGGCTGGTGATGTTCTAAACCTTGTGGTTGGAAGAGGTGGAACCGCTGGAATAACCCCGAATACAGGAAGAACTGGATCAGCAGGAGGAAGTACTACTCTAGTTTCCCATATGAGAAACGGTATTACCCTTTCCAACAACGGGATAACACACGATACACAAGCATATCCGTCCTCTTACGGCTTGTTCTACTCTATAGTTAGTGCTGGCGGTGGCGGTGGCGGTCCTGCAAGTGCAATTCCCGCTGGAGGCGGTTCTTTCAATGCTCCTGCTTACGACATAGAACAAGCAGACGCAAGAGTTTACGGTGCAAACGGATTAAACAATTCAGGATCAGCCAGCATCGAATCGATCTCTCGGGGTGGAACTGGTGGTGCGGGTGGTTCGGGTGGTGCAGGAGGTACTGGTGCAACTTTTTCAAATGGTTATGGTTCAGCAGGAACAGAACCAGGTGGCGGTGGTGGCGGCGGAATGGGTTCAGGTTCAGCCTCTCAATCAGGGCAAGCCGTAACAAATGGAAACACTGGTGCAAACGGTCGCATAGTCATACAGGTGTACGGATGAACAGAATAACAGTAAACATTCCTGTTGGTGTGTGTGGCGCATTTGAAATTCGCAAAGGCACAGGCACATTCCAAGAAGCACAAGTCCAAATCTACCAATCAGAACACCACAACCGATGGGAAAATGAACCACACGGAACATACACTTCGCTGTGGTGGGATGGATTTGGTTCAGTCATGCAAGACAGCGCACAGGAGTACATGGAACACCAACACCTATGGGACAATGCTCATGGTGATATTCTCATCGGTGGGCTTGGAATTGGATTGGTGAATGAATACCTTATCACCAAGCCTGAAGTAACATCGGTAACCATTATTGAAAAGTATCCTGAAGTGATTGATCTTGTGTGGCAACACTGTGCGCGGGATTTTCGTTTCATACTTGTGCAGGCAGACGCAGAAACTTGGGTTCCGCCATCAGGATCTCGGTGGGACTACGCTTGGTTTGATACATGGCTTGGAAACAATCCCATGAACCGCGAAGAATACGAACAGTTTGTGACCGCAAAGTATTCTCAATACTGCACAACAGTAGCAGTGTGGAAGAATATTTTTCCGTGGATGCAGGGGTAAAACCAAATACTCAAGGCAATACTTTAGAGGGGCGCAAGCCCCTCTTTGTGTTATGCTCTGCTCTACATACTCTACCCAACAAAAGGAGTTACACATGAAGCGACTGCCCACTCTCTACCAAGAGTTTATACACTTGTCCCGTTACTCTCGCTGGCTTGAATCCGAAAAGCGGCGAGAGTCTTGGGAAGAAACGGTGGATCGCTACTTCCGCTTCTTTGACGAGCATTTCGCAGACAAGGGCGTGAAACTAAATAAAGCAGTACGAGAAGAACTCCGAGATGCAGTTCTCAACCTTGAGGTAATGCCGTCCATGCGGTCGCTGATGACCGCAGGCGAAGCACTCAAGCGCGACAACACCGCAGGCTACAACTGCTCGTACA
>Ga0172372_10005793_pt1 | contig 17067 bp, 10 predicted proteins | sample LakKiv5m_2_FD_114544 | JGI IMG/M metagenome (GOLD analysis project Ga0172372, IMG submission 114544) | Freshwater microbial communities from Kabuno Bay, South-Kivu, Congo - kab_092012_9.5m | ecosystem: Environmental > Aquatic > Freshwater > Lake | place: Democratic Republic of the Congo...
ATGTATGACCCGCCCCGTGTTTGCAAGGGATTCTTCGAGGGTGTGGCTTGTCGGTCTGCGTAAATGTATCCGGCCTGTCATTGAGGAGTGCAAGTCCTCTGGCCATGATGGAGATCCGCGCATGTCAGGCCTCATAAATGGGTCGGTCTATGACGACCGTTTTTTTGCGCCAGGCTCAAGACATGTGGGCTTAACCGTACCGCCATCCTCTTCAGTTATCCGTTGCAGAACCCGGTGAGAAAGTTGTTACTGAAAGACTTCCGTTTAGGCAGCTGCCGCGGCGGCCTCCGATCGGTATATCTCGTTCCTCGCAAGCACTGCCCAAGCGATTCGCGCTAGCTTGTTAGCAACGGCGACAACGACCACGTTTTTGTGAGCCCGTTGCTCAAGCTGCGTCATCCATAAGCCGAGCTCATGATTTTCCCGATGCAGGTGCCTGACCAGTGAACGCGCGCCGTGGATTAGCAGACGTCGGACGTAGGGGTTCCCCCGCTTGGTAACCCCCAGCAGCCTCGACTTGCCTCCGGTGGAGTGCTGCTTGGGCACCAGTCCGAGCCACGCCGCCAACTCTCGGCCGCGTTTGAACGCCGCCGCGTTACCGACGGCGGCAACGAGAGCGGTCGCGCCGAGTGGACCGATACCAGGCACTGTGGCGAGGCGGCGACAAAGGTCGTCTCGTCTAGCGATCAACTCCAAATCTTCGGTGCATTCATCGACGGCGGCCTCAAGGCTACTCCAGTGCTCTGCCATCCGATGTATAACGCGTCGCATACGATCTGAGAGGCCGTTATCCGGCTCCGAAAGGATTTGCGGCAGTTCGCGTTTTAAGACGCGACGCCCTTCTTTGATTGGTATTCCGTACTCGATTAGGAACGCGCGAATTTGGTTAATTGTCGCGGTTCGCTGTGCGACGAGTCGATCGCGTAGCCGGTGCAACGCTTGGACATCGAGTTGCTCGTTCGACTTCACATTGACGAAGCGCATCGTCGGTCGGGTAACCGCCTCGGCGATCGCCTCAGCGTCATTGAAGTCATTCTTTTGGGACTTCAGATATGGCTTGACGAACTTCGGCGCGATCAGGCGTACGTCATGTCCGTAGCGCTGAAAGGCGCGCGCGAGATGCTGCGAGCCAGGACAAGCCTCCATGCCGATCAAACAAGGAGACATCTTGACCATATGGCGCATCAGTTGTCCCCGGTTGAACTTATGTCGGGCGATCGGGTTTCCTGCTCGATTGCAACCGACGAAGTGGAACCAAGTTTTGCCGATATCTAGTCCGACTGTTTTGATATCCATGATGACCTCCTTCCGCTGCGTTGCTGGGAGCGCCCATTATCGGCGCCCGAGGAACGGGGCGGGTCATTCCATAAATGGTTATCTTCCGTTATCAAATATTGGTCCGCTTTGAATCTGTTGCGGACCTTATTGCTTGAAGAGCTCTCAGCTCGCGACGGCCCATGGCTATGGAGGGGTACAAATGGGAATGGCGGAAGTGCGCGAATCAGCTGCGGAAGACGGCATACAGCTCTCGACAGACGGCCAGACCGAACCGCTTGCACTGCTGGTCGATTCCGACCCTTCGGCCGTCGAATTCATGGCCCGCGCACTGTCTCAAGCCGGCCTCGGGGTTCTGATCAGCGACCGCATATCCGGGCCCGACGGGGCCTCAGCGTTGCTGCGCTCCAATCCGGCGATCAATGTTGTGGTGCTCGACCCGCAAACAGTTCCCGGCCGAGACAACCTGCAGGATTTGCAATCCTCCGGGCTGCGCGACGATGTGCAGGTGATTCTGGTCGCTGAGCCGGTCACCCTCGCCCGCTACACGCAGAGCGCGCAAGCGGAGATCGCTGATTTTCTGCCGAAGCCCGTGGCCCGCCGAACCTTGCTTCGAGCCGTGCTCGAAGCCCAGCGCCGGCACGCCTCGCTGCAAGAGCCGCTGCTGCAAGACGGCCGCCTCGCCCGGCTGGTTGAACGGGCCGTCACCCAGCAACCCCGGCGGCCCCCCGCTCGTGAGCAGTCGCTGGAAGTGCGCACGCTGCAGACCTTGGCCGATATTGACGACTGCCGCGCCACGCTGCTCGAAGGGCTGATCGAACCGGATGCCACCTGGAGCATGCTGAGCGAGCTGCTGCGCGCCAAACTTGCCCGACGTCGTATCTCGGTGACCAGCCTATGCCTGGCCTCGAAAAACCCGGTCACCACGGCGCTGCGGCGCATCGATCGGCTGCTCGAAGCCGAGTTTGTCACCTGCACCCAGGACCCCAAGGACCGACGGCGCAAGTACATCGAACTCACCGAGCAGGGCGAGCGGCGACTGCAGGAGACCTTGAGTGCGGTAGCCGACCGGTTTCGTGGCGAGGACACAACAATAAGTTGATGTGCTCGGTTGTCCCGGGTGCTTTTCCCGTTTTTCGGTTTAGAATCAGGGCCGAACGATAACCTTCCGCCCGGTCAAGCGGCCGCGAGCGGAACCAATTCCACAGAGGGGCATTGTCAATGAAGACACAATCAGCCGTCAGTCTCGCGGTGGCGCTCACGCTGCTCGCAGGCAATGCGGTCGCGCAAGAAGGCGAAGGTTTGGAAGAAATCGTGGTCACGGCCACGAAGCGCGAGCAAACGCTGCAGGACGTCCCTGTCGCCGTGACGGTCACGCCGGTCGAGACTCTCGAGCGTGCGCAGATCCGCACCATCTCCGATCTGCAGTCGATCGTGCCTTCGCTGCGCGTCTCGCAGTTGCAGACCTCGACGCAAACCAACTTCATCATCCGCGGTTTCGGCAACGGCGCGAACAACCCCGGCATCGAATCTTCGGTCGGTGTGTTCATCGACGGCGTCTACCGCTCGCGCTCAGCGGGCGCCATCGGCGACTTCGTTGATGTGCAGCGCGTCGAAGTGCTGCGTGGTCCGCAGAGCACGCTCTTCGGCCAGAACGCCTCAGCCGGCGTGATCAGCATCGTCACGCAAAAGCCCTCGCTCGATGAAGTGAGCGGCATGGCTGAACTCACCCTCAGCAACTACAACGGCCGCATCCTGAAGGGCAAAATTACCGGTCCCGTTGCCGACAATGTCGGCGTGAGCTTGAGCGGCAGCGTCAACGAGCGCGACGGCTACTTCAAAAATTTGACCGATGGCAGCCTGCTCAACGATCGCGGTCGTTGGGACGTGCGCGGCCAGTTGCTCTGGAAAGTCTCCGATAACCTCGAAGCGCGCATCATCGGCGACGTCAGCGAGATCGACGAAGTCTGCTGCGGTGTCTCGAACCTCTTCAACGGTCCGACCGGTGGCGCCGTCGCGTTCGCGGGTGGCCGCATCTATCCGGGTGTGGCAAACGCGCCCGGCCTGCCCTTCGATCGCGCGACCTACGTCAACAAGGAACCCCGCAACGCCGTCAAGAACAGCGGCATTTCTTTGAACCTCGAATGGCAGCTGACCGACAACGTCACGGTCACCTCCATCACTGCCTCGCGCCAGCAAGAACTCGACTTCGACTACGACTTCGACTTCACGAGCGCGGCGCTCGGCACGGTCAACCGCAACTTCGGTGACATCGGCACCTTCACCCAGGAACTGCGTCTCGCCTATGACGCAGGCGGCAAGGTTCGCGGCCTGCTCGGCGGCTATTACTTTGACGAGCGCGTGGACTACAGCAACGAGATCCTGATCGGCTCGGGCTTCCGCACCTACGCCAGCTTGTTGACCAACCCGACCAATCCGGCTGCAGCGCTGGGGACTTTCCCGGCACTCGAGGCGGCGTTGCGTTTGCCGACCGGTACGCTGTTCGCCGCCAACACCGGCAACCTCATCTCGACGATCCAGGACGCCGAGGCCTACACGCTCTTCGGTCAACTCGATTTCGATCTGACCGATCGTCTGACCGTGACCGGCGGTCTGGCCTACACCAACACCCAGAAGGACATCGACTACCGTCAGGTGTCGACCGAAACCTTCTCGGCGCTCAATTTCGTCGATATCGGCTTCGCGCAAATCTTCGGCGCGCTGACGGGTGGGCAGGCGCCCACCCCGGCCAACTTCGCAGCTTTTGCGGCGCAAGCGGGCTTGGCGGATGCCGCGAGCGTCCGTCCCTGCGTCCCCGGACAGCCGGCTTTCCCAGCCGGTCCGCTCTGCAACTCCTTGCTTGGTCTCTACCCGCTGCAGTTCCTGCATCCGGTGGTACCGTTTGCCGACAAGTCGGATGACAGCAAGACCACGTTCACGGTGCGTGCGGCCTACGAGTTCAACGACAACGTCAACGCCTATCTCGGCGTCTCGACCGGCTACAAGGCCACTTCGTGGAACCTGTCGCGTGATAGTAAGCCGTTTGCCCCCGCGACCGCTGCACGCTCGCCGCTCGGTAGCGCACTCAACCCGTACTACCCGCGCTACGGCACCCGTTTCGCCCGTCCCGAAGAGTCGACGGTCGTCGAGCTCGGCGTGAAGGGCCGGTGGACGAACTTTGCCGCGAACGTGGCCGTGTTCGATCAGGAGATCAAGGACTTCCAGTCCAACGTCTTCCAAGGCACGGGCTTCGTGCTCGGCAACGCCGGCAAGCAGTCGACCAAGGGTTTCGAGATCGAGACGCAGAGCCGCGTCACCGACGGTCTGCAGCTCGATATCGCCTACACCTACCTCGACCCGAAATATGATGATTTCCCGGGCGGCGAAGCGGTGGTGGTGGCGACCTGCTCGACCATCACGGCCTCGCGTCCCACCAATCTCACCGGCCAAACGGTCGCCGGCATCGCCGAGCACAATCTCTCGGCGGGTGTGACCCAGGGCTTCGAGATCGGCGAGACCAAGGGCTTCATTCGCGCCGATTACCAGTATCAGAGCAACGTCCAGACCGCCGAGAACGTATGCCCCGGCATTTCTTCTCGCCAGGTCAACACCCTCAACGCGAGCATCGGTTTCTCGCGTGATGGCTGGGACTTCCTCTTCTGGGGTCGCAACCTGAACGATGACGACTATCTGATTCAGGCCTTCCCGTCGGTGGCGCAGACCGGCAGCTTCTCGGGCTACCCGAACGAGCCGCGCACCTACGGCATCACCGTGCGCAAGAACTTCGGCGGCAAATAAGTCCTACTCGGACACGCCGGTTCTATCCAAGGGCGGTCGTGCGATGCACGGCCGCCCTTTTTTATGCCCCAGTCCATGCCTTGAGTTTTTACCGCCCGCCCGTCTCAAACCACTCTTCGGAACGTTGCGGAAATACAACGTATTCGGGTTGAGTATTTTTCCGCACACCTTTATGGTTGGAGGTCTGTCGCTCGCGTGATCGGGCGCACGTTTTTTCAATCAAAACATAGGGAAGGATCACACTCATGACACGCGTCAACCGCGGAGCCCTGATCGGGGCGTTCGTTGCGTCGGTGCTTGCGCAGGCCAGCGTGCTTGCGGCACCGCAGTCGGCCTCGTCGGCCCAACAATCTGCCTCCTCAAACGATGCCCTCCTCGAAGAAGTCGTCGTCACCGGTTCGCGCATCAAACGCGACCCCACTACTGCGCCGACGCCGCTCATCCAAGTGTCGCGCGAAGACGTGGTGAATTCGGGTCTCGCGAGCGTCATCGACGTGCTCGCCGACATCCCTGCTCTCTCGGGCTCGATCGTGCCCGAAGACACCACGGGTTCTGGCCTGAATGACGGCGGTCTCTCGCTGCTCAGCCTGCGCGACCTCGGCACGGGCCGCACGCTGGTCCTGGTCGATGGCAAGCGCCATGTGGGTTCTGCTGCCGGCTCGCTGTCGGTCGACATCGATACCATCCCGCGTCTGCTCATCGAGCGCGTCGAACTCGTCACCGGCGCAAACTCTGCGCAGTACGGTGCCGACGCCGTCTCGGGCGTGGTCAACTTTGTGCTGCGCCGCGACTACGAGGGCCTCGAGGTTGATCTCTCCAACGCGATGATCAACAAGGACGGTCAGACCAACAAGCGCGTCTCGATTCTGGGCGGCACCAATCTCTTCGGTGATCGTCTCAACGTCTACGGTTCGTTCGAGCACGAAGAAAACGAAGAGGTCCGCGACTCGGATGTCGACTGGCGCGGTGATGCTTGGGGTTTCCTCAGCAACGATTTCGACCCGACCAGCGCACCGAACGACGGCATCGTTGACAATCGTCTCGTCAGCGGACTTCGTAATGTTTCACGATCGCGTGGTGGCTCGCTCACGCTCGTGAACGACATCCCAGCTGATCCAACCCGAAATATTCCTGCCGGCGCAGGGCAGCAATGCACCACCGGGACGACGGGACAGATCAACCCGCAGTGTATTTTTCCAGAGCCTGGTAAAACCTGGCAGTTCAGCGACTCGGGTGCTGCTCGTCTTGCGAACTTCGGCACTGCGCGCAACGTCGTAGGACGCAGCCGTGCTCTCAACGTCGGCGGAGATGGACTGAACATCAACACCGAGTTCAGCCAGTTCAGCCGTCTACCCGAAGCTTCGGCTGATCGCTTCCAGGGCGGTTTCAACTTCAACCTCACCGACAACCTGCAATTTTTCGGCGAGCTGAAGTACGTTGAAGAAAGCACCTTCGACGAATCCCAACAGACATTCTTCGACATCGGCATCGTCAACCAGCCCGCGAATACGAACACTTCATTGTTCTCGACCGCTGCGTTTAATGTCGGTCTCGACAACGCCTACCTCGATCCCGTCGTACGTGCCGCGATCCTCGCCAACGTTCGACCGGTCATCAGTACGGCCGGTGTGCAGACGGGTACCGTGGCCGATCCGCGCGCGCGCCTCAGCATCTTTGGGCCACCGCGTACGCAGCTCAACGAAAAAGAGCTGTCACGCTACGTAGTTGGATTCCGCGGCAGTGCCGAATCACTCGGGTTCATCAACGACTTGAGCTACGAACTGAGCTACACCTACGGAAAGCTGGAAAACGTCAACTTCGAACGAGCGCTCGACGTTGTTCGCTTCAAGCACTCTGCCGACGCCGTAGTGGACACGGCGGGACGTGTGAATGGCCGCCCCGGCGAAATCGTTTGCCGCGTCAGGCTGCTTGCGGCCAACGGTATCGCGGTGATCAACCCGCTTACCGGCACGCCGTACGCTGCGACGGACCCGAATGTCGCGGGCTGCGTTCCCTCGCGAGTTTTCGGCGAGAACGGTTACTCGCAGGCGGCGGTTAATTTCTTCGATGCGACCATTGCGGTTCGCGAGAAGAATGAACAGCAGGACGCCCTCGGATTCATCTCCGGTAACCTTTGGGATCTGTGGGGTGCCGGGCCGATTGGTATCGCGCTGGGCGCCGAGTATCGCGAAGAGAAGACTGAGGGTATCGGTCGCTCGCGTGATACGGCAGGTCGCCTGCTTTTCCTGAACAGGGGCCCGGACTTCCCGGAAGCCAAGTACGACACCACCGAATACTTCGGCGAGTTGCGCCTACCCTTGCTTAAAGACGCGTTCCTCTCCAAATCATTGGAGGTCGGTGCAGCGTTCCGGTCGTCGGACTATTCAACGGTTGGTACCACGGATACGTACAACTTCAACGTCGTCTGGCGTCCGATCGACGACATCACGCTCCGCGGTACTCGCGGCAAGTCGGTCCGCATTCCGACGCTCGGCGAGAACTTCCGTCCGCCGACGCAGACGTTTGCGAACGGTCTTGTTGATCCCTGCAGTGCCACGGTCATCAATGCACTGTCGGATGCGACCGTCCGCGCCAACCGTCAAAGGAACTGCGTGGCGATCGGTATCCCTGCGGGCACTGTCATCACGTACACGAGCGGTGTGCCTGGTGCCAATGCCGGCAACCCGTTCCTGCTGCCGGAAACCTCGCACACGACCACCGCCTCGATGATCGTGACGCCGCGGTTCCTGCCGAAGGCGACGGTTGTCATCGACTACTACAAGATCACCATTCAGGACGTGATCTCGTCGGTGACGGCGCAGACGGCGGCCAACCAGTGCGTCAGCAGCGAGAACGTCAATGCGGCGATCTGCTCGACCATCACCCGCACCGGCGCTTCAGGGGTGGGGACGATTCCGCCGTACGGCATCGCCGACTTCATTCAGGGTTCGGTGAACTACGCCAAGTTGTACACGCGCGGCATCGACTATCAGATCCTGTACCGCACGGACTACGACGTTCGCTTCAGCATCAGCGGCAACTACCTGTTTGACTGGCGCCAGCACCTCGATATCTCCAACCCGGCCTTCTATGACCGGTTCGAGGGCTATACGGGTCTGCCGCGTACGCGCTTCTCGTTCACCACCGACTGGTCCGTGTCGAAGAACTTCAACCTGCGCTGGAAGGCCGACTATCAAGCCTCCCAGTATCTGTTGAACGTCAACACGCTGGCCGGTAACGACGATCTCTACGAGAACACCGCGTTCTACGAGACGGGCTCGTTCATCCAGCACGACTTCTCGGCGCAGTACGCACCGATCGAGAATCTCGTGTTGCGCGGCGGCGTGGTCAACGCCTTCGACAAGAAGCCCGCCAAGTGGCTCGGCAACACGTCGGCGGATAACTTCGACCTCTTCGGTCGTCGTTACTACCTCGGCGTCAACTACAACTTCTAAGTTCGAAGGCCCCGCAAGAGGCCAGATCAGAGGGCCCGGTCGCAAGACCGGGCCTCTTTTTTTGTGCCGAGGTTCGGACCGAGGTTTTAGACTGTGGGGACCATGACCGAGCCTCTGCCGCAAACCTCCGAGCATCACTGCTGTGATGGCAGCCGTCTCGTTTTGCGCGACTGGGTCCCCTCGACACGGGGCGTAACGGACGAGCCACACACGCCGCTCGTACTCATCGTCCACGGACTCGGTGAGCACTGCGGTCGCTATGCACGGCTCGCGACGCGACTGAATGCAGCCGGATATGCCGTGCGGGCTTACGACCAGTATGGTCACGGCGAATCGAGCGGGCCGCGCGGAGGGCTCGCGCGCGAGCTCCAGCTGGCCGAGCACTTGGGGGAGGTCGCGGCCGCGACACAAGCCTCACACCCCGGGAGGGGTCTTATCCTGCTTGGCCACAGCCTCGGCGGGCTGGTTGCCGCCTCGGCGGTGACGCGCGGCCTCGTGACGCCCTCACTGCTCGTGCTGTCCTCACCGGCTTTGGCCGTGAAGATGGCGGCCTGGCAACGCGCGGCGGTGCAATGGCTGCCGCGACTCGCGCCGAATCTCACCCTCGGCAACGGACTTGACCCGCGAATTCTTTGTCACGACCCGCAGGTGGTAGCAGACTACATCGCCGACCCGCTGGTGCACGATCGCATCTGCGCTCGGCTTGGCGCATTCGTCGCGCTCGAAGGCGAACGAGTGCGCGCAGCGGCGACCCGTTGGACCGTGCCGACCCTGCTGCTTTACGCGGGCAATGACCTCGCCGTCGACCCGTCAGGCAGCCAAGAATTCGCCGCCCGCGCTCCGCGTGATGTGCTGCAGGCGCAGTGCTTCGAGTCGATGTATCACGAGATTTTCAACGAGCCCGACGCCGAGCCCGTCTTCAGGGCCCTCGAAACAGCGCTCGCGGACGTGGCATGAAGAGCGTCCACAGCAGACAGGCAGATACCGCGACCGCGCCACTCAGCGCGGCGATGCGCACGGGTTCGGTCACCGTCGGCTCACCCGAATAAATACCGACGGCAGCCCAGACAAACACCCCACAATAGACGGCGCTGCGCGTCACCGCGCCCATCCAGACATAGATGCCGGTCGCCGCGCAGACGGTCGCCAGCGCCCATTGATCCATCGACAACCCGAAGGGATACCACTGCAGATCAAAGAACAGCGTCGCCACATTGATGAGCGTGGCCGAACTGATCCAGCCGAAATAAATGGCGAAGACGCCATCGACACAGAGGAACTCCGTGATCGTCGGCGCGGATAATCTTTGCAAGCGCGTGAAGATGACGATGAGCGTCGCCAGGATCACCAGCATCACCACCACGCTGACCGCAATCAACCGGTAGTGCCAGACGAAGATCCACGCCGCATTGCCGAGTGCGTTGATGAGATACGGAATCTGTATCTCCGCGATCCGTGCACGCAGGCGCGGCGCGCCGCGCCAGGCCGCGATGCCGAACGCCAGCAGGCCAAGGTAGATGACGGACCAGATGCCGAAGACATAGCCCGGAGGCGTGAAGCCCGTCGGATAAAGGTCGGAAAGTTGACCGGTGTTCAGGCCGTTGATCGGTACGATGTTGGCCGCGGCATTGACCACGAGTACCATGATCGTCGCGAGCAGGGGCAGGAAGGTTCGATCCATATGGCAACCTCAAGACGCGTCCGACCGGGGCGGTGGGCCCCCATCATACTCATACCGCTGCTCTGCCTAGGAGCTTGTTCGACGATGACCCTCGACGGCCGCACCATCGACACCCGTTATCGCAGCGCGAACCACGACAACCGGGTGCGCTACGTCATCATCCATTTCACCCAACTCGACTTTGCGCGCTCGCTGCAGGTCTTGACCGAAAATCAGGGTCAGCGCCGTGTGAGCAGCCATTATTTGGTCGATGTGGACCCGCCCGTCATCTATCGGCTGGTCGATGAAGATCGACGCGCCTGGCATGCGGGTCAGAGTTTTTGGCGCGGCGAGACCCAGCTCAATTCAAGCTCGATCGGCATCGAGATCGTCAATCTCGGCGACGATGCGGCGCCGGGCCGTGAATACATGGATTTCCCGGCGGCGCAGATCGATGCCGTCGTCGATCTCGTGCGCGATATCGCGCGGCGCCACGACATCCCACCGCATCGCATCCTCGGCCACAGCGACATCGCCCCGCAGCGCAAGACCGACCCGGGCCCCAAATTTCCGTGGCAGCGACTCGCCGAAGAAGGCCTGATCCCCTGGCCGGATCCGGCGGCCGTGCAAGGCGCGCTGCCGGCTCACGAGGCCGTGCTGCCAGGAATCGGCTGGTTTCAGCAGCAACTCGATGCCATCGGCTTCGAGGTGCCCCGCCACGGCGAGTTGGATGAAGCCACGCGTCGGGTCATCGCCAACTTCCAGATGAAATATCGGCCGGCACGCTATGACGGCTCGCCAGACGCTGAGACCGCCGCGCTGCTCGAGGTCGCGGGGCGAGCCAACGGTTGGCTGATTCGCGGCGCAGACGGCGCCTGGAAGCCTTATCGGGCGAATTGAGCCCCGGCGTCAGGACAGGGCTTTAGGGCACGGCTTTAGGGCACGGCGTCGAACGACGGCACGATGGTCGGAGTCGTCGTGCCGGTCGCCGGCAATGCGGTATTGCCGAGTTGTTCCGAGGCGTTGTCGCCCCAGGTCCAGGTGGTGCCATCGGCGCCGATGGCCGCCGCATAGGACAGCCCGCCGATCTCGAGTGCGATCGCCTGGCTGACGACGCTGACCGCAGCAAAGCTGTTGCGTGCCGTCGTGCCGCCATCGCCGAGCGAACCCGCATCGTTGGCGCCGCTCGCCACCAGCAGACCGTTGCTGTCGAGCACCAGCGTGCCGCGCTCGCCGGCGGCCACATCGATCGTGTCGCGACGCAAAGCGGTCGGCACGCCCACATCGCCTGGCGCGCCTGCACCGAGACCGAGCTGCCCGTCGGCGTTTTCGCCCCAAAGATAAAGCCCGAGGCGACGGCTGATGGCGGCCGATACGCCACCGCCCGCACGAATCCGCGCAATCTGCGTGAGGCCCGTGGCAACGGGCACCCTGCTCGGCTTGAAGCTACCGTCACCGAGCTGTCCGGACACATTGGCGCCCCAGGCCCAGACACTGCCATCGGCGCGCAGCGCGAGCGCGTGGCTGTTGCCCGCGGCGATCTGTACGACATCCGTGAGCACGCTCACCTGCACGGGCAGCAACGACACCTCGCGGGAGTTGTTGCCGAGCTGACCGAGATCGTTCGCACCCCAGGCAAACACGCGCCCATCGTCGAGCAACGCCAAAGAAAACTGTCGGCCTGCAGTCACCGCGATCGCCGGGCGTGGCAACGTGACCTTGGTGGGCGCCGTGCGCGAGAGCGAATCGCCGACACCCAATTGGCCGACGTCATTGAGACCCCAGGCATGCACCTCGCCGTTGTCGAGCAGCACCAGCGCCTGCAGGCCGCCCGCCGCCACCTGCCGCGCGGTGCGTCCCGCAGGCAAGGTGACCGTGCCGATCGAGTCGCTCGGCACACCGGTCGTACCATCGCCGCGCTGGCCATCGACGTTGTATCCCCAGCTGGCCACCGACCCGTTGCTGCGTCGTACCAAAGTGAAGGCCGCCGCCGCAGTGCCCGGCTTGGCGAGCGCGACTTGCGCGACCGCCGCGGGCAGTGTCGCGACGGCACCGCCCACCACCCGCAGCGTGGCAGCGTTACTGCTCACGCTGCCCAAAGAATTGGTGATGCTGACGGAGTAACTGGCGTTGTCATCGGCGAGGGCTGCCGCCTCGATCCGCAGGACACGGCCCGTAGCACCCTCGAGATCGCTGCCGTTACGACGCCACTGATAGCGAAGATTGCCGCCGAGCGCCGTGACCCCGAGTACCACGGCATCCCCGGCAATCACCGTCTGCGAGACAGGCTGCACCGTGACGGACGGCGCCGCGAGCACCGTGAGCGTCACCGCACGACTGCTGATCACTCCGCCCGGATTGCCGACCAGCACCGAAATCAGCGTGCCGTCATCGGCCGCCGCTGTGGCACTCAACGTATAGGTTGCCGAAGTCGCGCCACTGATGGGTTGTTCGTCGCGCAGCCATTGGTACTGCAACTGCTCGCCCGTGGCGGCAACCGTGAAAGTCGCCGAGGCGCCGACGTTCACCGTCTGCGCCACCGGCTCGGTCGTAATGCTCGGACCCGCCTTGACCGTCAAGGTCGCATCCTTGCTCGTGATCGAGCCCTGCGCGTTGGTGATCTTGACCGAGTACTTGGCGCCATCATCGGCCGCCGTGACCACAGGGGTGATGTAGATCGCCTCGGTCGCACCCGCGATGGCGACGCCGTTACGAAACCATTGGAAAGTGAACGGCGGCTTGCCCGAGGCGCCGAAGTCGAACTTGGCGGCCTGGCCGACAAAAACCGTTCGATCCTTCGGATCCTCGCTAATGGTCGGCGACTCAGAACCAGCGTTTGAGAGGCAGCCGGCGAGCAGCAGCATAGTGGCGAGGAGCCCCGCGACCAGGGGCAGACGATTCAGGATCGTTGAGCGGTACATCCGCCCAATTCTAGCCGAACTGGGATCTAGCCGAACTGGGGCTTGAGGGCGCCGAGCGCACCAATCGTGAACAGCAGCACCCAGAGCACCACCAGCGCCCACGTTGCCTTGACCATGAGGCTACGGAACTCCTCGTTGTCAGCCGCCGTGGCGCGATCCGCGGCGATCGCCGGTATCGCCGAACGGTAGGCCTCGCGAATGTAATGTCGCACGAAGATGCCGCAAACCATGCCGCCCGCGAACAGCAGCACCTTGAGCGCCAGCCAATGCGTCGGATAGGGCCAACCGGTGAAGAGCGACCACAGAGCACTGCCCGCGAAGAAGGCCAGCAGCACATAACGAATCCACCAGTCCCAACGCGCGAGCATGGCCGCCTCAGGCGCCTTGCGCCGCCAGTGCACGAGCCACATGAACCAGAACCATAGCGCCGAGACGATCCACAGCGCCCACATCGCCACACCCTCGATCGGCACCAAGCCGAGCATCGCGGCGAGCGTGAAACCGAGCGGCACCGACATGATCATCGCATTGCGCACATGCTGGTCGACATCGAGCAGAAAGTCCCAAAGACGCATGCGCTCGACACCCGAGAGCGAGGTCGTGCGCGCGATGTAATGCGTCAACGCGTTGATCACGAGCTCGCTGCCGAGCCAATAGCCCATCACGAGAACATGGGCCCAGAGAATGAGCGAATAGGACATGGGCAGCATGGTCGCCCCGGCGTTGTATGCTGCGCAATAGCGGGAGACAACCATGGTCGTACACAAGACGTTTTTCCGAGGGGTGCTGTGCCTGCTCGCGCTGGCGATGTCGGCATTGGCTGCCGCATCGACGCCGCAACCGACGCTGCTGCGCGCCGCCCTGATCGTCGAGGACGCAGCGCGCTCGATCCGCTTCTACGAGCTGCTCGGTTTTCGCACCGAGCTTGATCAAACCAACCCGCGGCGGCCGGAAGGCAATCACTTTCCCCTGAATGCCGCCTCGACACAGACCCGACTCGTGATCATGGCGAGCGCCGCCGGCGAAGGTGGTCGCATTGGACTCGTCGAATTCTCGAAGCCCACGCCCGCCGACAATCGCGTCGATGCCGCGCGCACGGGTCGCGGTGATGTCGTGCTTGTCTTTGATGTGGTCGACGCCGAGGCGATTCACCAGCGGCTGCAGAGTGCCGCGGTAGCGATCCTCGAGCCACCCCAGGTCTATACGTCAAAGAAAACCGCCGCCGACGGCTCGCCGCTGCGCGGCAAGGTATTCCACGTGCGCGACCCGGACGGCTATCTCGTCGAGCTGCTCGAGGCGCCCAAACCAGCGCCCTGAGCGTCACGGATTTGCGCGCCGCGGATCTGCGGCATCACGCTTGATCGAGCGCTGCGCGACGACCCGAACCGGGCGGCATGCAGGTGAAGGTGATCGGCTGCGCCACGGTGGCTAATTCTTTGAGCTGTGTCTCGCTGCGAGTACCACCGCCCCGGAGAGCCCAGTTGCCATCCGCCTGCAGAAGCGCACTGTGCGCCGTACCGTTCACCGTGACGCGGGCGATGAGATCGCAGGCCCGGCGGGGCGTCACGGTGAGCGCCTGACTTCGCAGCAGCGCGAGTCGATCGTCGATGGCGCTACCGGCACCGGGACGCCAGGTCACCTGCTGTCCCATCACCGGCAAATAATCCGCATCGAAAGCAAGCACGAAGGCGATGACCTGACGACGCGTGACGTCAGCCGGCGGCGGAAAAATAAAGACCGGGTCACGGAAAAAATTGTCGAGCGTGTCGACCGCGCCGTCGTGGCTGAAACCGAAACCGCGAATCTGCGCGCCGCTCGCGGCCGCGTTGTCGGCACTGAAGCCGAACATGCCCACCTTGGTGTACATGTTGCGCAGCTGCGGAATCTTGAAATTCTCGGTGATGCGGCCACCCTCGAAGGTCATTAATCCATTGGTACCGAACTGCCCCTCGGTAGGCCGCAAGCGATGACAGTTATCGCAAGAACCGAGCAGCGTCGACGGAAAATTAAGATAAAAGCTGCGTCCCGCCGCCTCCTGATCGGTGAGCGAGTTGTCGAGCGCCCGCACGGGATTCGGTGGCACGGCGAGCTGCATGACGAAATCCGTGAACGATTGCATTTGCGCGGGCGTCAGCACGGTCTCGCGGCCGAGCAAGGCCACGAACGCACCGTTGAATTCTTTGAACGCCGCCTCTTCGAGCGTCTCGGTGCTGCCACGGACCACCGCACGCGTCGTGCCCGTGCGATCACCGCGCCAGTGCATCGGGCCATTGCCCTTCATGCCGCGCAGGGTCTGAGTGGTCATCGGTCCCTTTAACGGGTGAAAGCGCGGGGTGGTGCGTGGGCTCAGCGGCAGGTAGGCGTTCGGATTGTTCTGCATGCGATCGTCGGGATTGCCGAGATCCCAGGCGAGATGATCGAGATCGCCGAACACGTGGCAGCTCGCGCAAGAGACCGTCCCGTTGGCCGAACTCAGCGTCGCGTCATACAGAAAACGTCGCCCCTCCTTGACCACCGCGCTCTCGGGCGAGAAGAGGCTCCGTGTCGAGAGCACAGCGCGATTGGCGACATCGACCACACTGACCGCGTGCGCGATCCGCGAATAAACGAAGAGACGCGAACCTGCCGCATTCAGCGCAAGACCCGCGGGACCCGCGGGAACTTCGATCTGGCGCGAGGCATCGGGTGTGTAGTTGCCCGAGATCAGGGAGGCCGTCGGCAGCGCCGCGACCTTGCCGGAGCCGAAAGCCGCGGTGAACAGCGTATCGCCGCTCGCGCTCAGCACCATGGCGGTCGGCTGGGCGAGTGAACGAGCTTTCTCGGCGGCCGGAAGACTTGCGCCTTGCGGCAGAGCGAAATCGACATGAGGATTCAGGTGCACTGCGGCCACGGCACCCGAGGCAGGCGTGATCACCGAGATGCGGCTTTCGGCAATGCGACCACGCACGCTGCTGTTGCCGCGCCGACCCGAGCCTTCGAAGCGGATTTCGTTGAAGGCCTCGGTGTTGCTCACGAACAATCGTCCGTCGTTGCCCACCGCGATGTTGAATAGCGTCGTGCCCACGCCCGCGAAGCGCGCCGTGATCGAGGGTGTCGCCGCCGTCGCATCGATCGAAAAGACGTCTTCGTCGGGCAGCGTGAACTTGACCCGATTCGACCAATCGGTGCGCGCCTCGTCGCGCCAGGCGCTGCCGTCCTGACGCACGATCAAACCGGTCGCCGGTGCCTGCACACCGTCGACGCTCGTGCTGATGCCGGGCTTCGGCGTGTTGAGTGCATCGCGATGCAAAACCGTGGTGCGATTGCCGGACATGAACGCGGCGGCGTAAACCGTCCGCCCGTCGTTGCTCACCGCGAGCGCGCGCGGCACATCCGCCGGCAAGGTCAGCACGGTCACCGGCTTGCCGTTCAAAGATTCGTCGAGTTGGTTCGCATCGAACACCCAGACATCCGCACGACCCGTGCCGGGCGTCGTCAGCGACGCCGAGGTGAACCCCGGCCGGTTTTGACCGCGGTTTGCGGCAGTGACAAAGGCCCGCTCGCGGTTGCTGCCCGCAAACACCACATCGCGAGGTTCATCGCCGACCTGCAGCGTGCGTAGCACGCGCGGCGTGCCATCGAGACGTACCACACTCACCGAGTCGGAAAGATGATTCACCACCCAGATTTCATTGGCGTTGCGCTCGGCGACCGCCACCGGCTCGAGACCCACGCTGACGCTGCTGACGAGACGCAGCGCGTCGTTCTCTACGGCATAGATTTCGAGGCAATTCGCCGGCGCGTTGGCGACGAACAATCTTTGACCATCCGCCGAAAGCGCAAGCGGACGCACGGGACCGCTCTCGAACACCGGAACGCTGTTTGGCGTCGCATCGGCGGTCAGCGTGTCGACCGAAGTGCCGCACTGCAGCACGGCGCGTTGCAGGGTTGCCCCCTGGATTTGCTCGAGAGGCGGCAC
>Ga0172372_10005794_pt1 | contig 17065 bp, 24 predicted proteins | sample LakKiv5m_2_FD_114544 | JGI IMG/M metagenome (GOLD analysis project Ga0172372, IMG submission 114544) | Freshwater microbial communities from Kabuno Bay, South-Kivu, Congo - kab_092012_9.5m | ecosystem: Environmental > Aquatic > Freshwater > Lake | place: Democratic Republic of the Congo...
CTATTCCTAATCACACACGGTGATGTGTTTGATGGTGTTACCCGTCTTGCTCCGTGGTTGGGATTTCTGGGTGACAAGATGTATGATGTTGCCCTATGGTTCAATAATTATTTTAACTTTGCTCGCAGAAAGCTAGGCTTTGGCTATTGGAGTTTGAGTAAGTTCCTCAAAGCACGTGTTAAAAAGGCCATGGGCTTTGTGTTCAAGTTTGAACTTAACATGTTACAGTATGCTCAGAAACGAGGATACGATGGTGTTATATGTGGGCATATCCACACACCAGAAATTAAACACATTAACGGTATGATCTATATGAATGACGGTGATTGGGTTGAAAGCTGTAGTGCCCTTGTAGAACACTATGACGGACGATGGGAAATTGTCTACTGGAATGAAATAGTTTAATGCTATATGTATATAAGATCAAAGTATAACAAAAACATTGATTTTCAGTGTTTTTTATAATAAAATAATATAAATAAATTTACCGCTGATTTATACTTCAATTGCGAGCGGCTAAACATGCTAAAGGAGATTATAATGTTTGAACGATATATTCACGACGAATACGAAGTAAGTCAAAAACAAGTAACAACAGAGCAATGGGGTTACTTTCTTAACAATTTAACCACAGTAGATCTAGACAGTCTAACCACAGGGGTCTTAGAATTTCATACAGACTACCTAAAGGAGGCAGTATGATTGTAGTATTGTCTGCACTATTAGGTATTGGTATAGGCATACTGATTTCTGCGATAGGTTAACCAAAAGGCTCTTGACGGAGCCTTTTTTCTTGTATATAATTTATACATGCGCTAGAAGCTGAATGAATAGCAAGAGCTTCTAAAACTCAAGGTAGTGGGTTTGATTCCCACCTAGCGCACTATACACTAAATACATTTTTAGGAGATAACACAATGTTATAGATTGAATATAGTTGTAAAGATGTAGTATTTCACTTCAACAAAAAGCACTTAGAAGATTCCTCTGTACCTATGTGGGTACTCAAAAGCCATGGTGTTACATTTTACGTTAATCACGTAGACGCTAACATACCGTGGACAACCAAAGAAACTCCAGATAACGATCACACAAAAGGTAGCCTTAAATTTAAGGACTGTAAACTCAGTATTGATCGCGATAACAATGCCACGCTGACTAAGTTGGGCATATTAGATAAACGTTTACCGCATCCGTTTATTGCTAATCGTATTATTGCTGGACGTAACAGCCAATTCTACATAGCACTTAAGAACGATGAATTTCAACACAGCGAAATTAAGTACGTAAGCGGCGGCTGCGGCAGTAGCTTTGTTATTTGCGATTTACTTGATAAAAACGAAGCCCTAATTGCCGCGTTAAAATATGCTGGACAGTTTAGGTTGTTGGTGCCCAATGAGAAGTATTACTTTGACTATGCTACTACAGATGAAATTTATGAGTATGATGACGAGGAATTTGATCATGAAGATTTGTATCAAGCATAACGAACTACGTGAGTTTCAGCAGATAATCAAAGACAATAATATTCGTCATGGTCCGTTCCATAAAGACTATAAGGGCTACACCATTGACATATTAGAAGCTGGTATAACTGAAACTTATCTTAGGTTGAAGTACGCAGAAATGTCCAACTTTTAGTTGGACCTATATAACTAATCTGTATAGAAAAACCATTGATTTTCGTTGCAGTGCAATATATAATCTACTAAATATTTTAGAATATTTAAACAGTTGGATGCCGCAAGGGCGGGTCCAACACCGTAAACTTGCTTAATAAAGGAGATCATTATGTTTACAATTAATACAGTAGTTGACACAGCGGTTAAGAGCGCAAAACAAAGTTTGTCTTATGTACCAGATGCGGGCGTTAAGAAAGAAGCAGAAGCTTTAATCGATGCACAAGCTGCTTACGCAAAAACAATCTATAATACAGGTTTAGAATTTTCTAAATTAATTGTGGAAAGTTTTGGTAAGTATGATGCTAAGTCATTGGACAAATACTTTACATTTGCTAAGTAATCTAACTTAGCATAAACAAAGCCCCTGTTGGGGCTTTTTATTTGACAAAAATTTCTTGACATTTTATTTTATTTCTGTTATTATAATAAAGTTAACACTCGTACGATAACTTATATAAGGAAATTTTTAACATGTTTGATTCAATTGAAATTCGTAAAGTAGCAAATGGTTTTATCGTTATCTTAAACACAGAAGATGATGCACATGAATATGTATTTGACACTAGCCGCAAAGCTATTAAATTCATTCGCGAATACGTAGAAGCAAAGAGCACAGTGACCGCATAATTTTGACATCGAAATTAGCAAAAATAAATAGTTTATAGCAGTAAATTCGACAATTATTGGAGAAATCGATGTCAAAAACCGTTCTGGTGACCGGTGGTGCGGGCTTTGTAGCACACCACGTTATTCATCACTTATTAAAAAACACAGACTGGAATATTGTCAGTCTTGATCGCTTAGACTTTAGTGGCAATTTAAATCGTTTGTCTGATATGATGAACGACTTCGACGCTGAAACTAAAAAGCGTGTACGTATTGTATTCCATGACCTACGTGCTGAACTTAACCCAATGGTGCGCCGCGATATTGGTAAAGTAGATTACGTTCTACACTTAGCTGCAGGTAGCCACGTTGACCGTTCAATTGAATATCCTATGGAATTTGTTTGGGATAACGTAGTTGGCACAGGGCACATATTAGAATACGCACGTAGCATTGATAACTTAGAGCGTTTCATTTACTTCTCAACAGATGAAGTATTTGGCCCAGCACCAAACGGCGTTAACTATGGTGAGCGTGATCGTTACAACAGTTCAAATCCATATTCAGCAACTAAAGCCGGCGGTGAAGAACTAGCTGTAGCGTTTGAAAACACTTACAAAATGCCTATATATGTAACACACACTATGAACGTGTTTGGTCAACGTCAACACCCAGAGAAGTTTATTCCAATGTGTATTCGTAAGGTAAATGATGGCGAAAGTATTACTATTCACAGCGACAGCACACGTACTATTCCAGGTAGTCGCCACTATATCCATGCGGCAGACGTAGCTGATGCTATGTTGTTCTTACTACAGCTTGATCCTAATGTTCAATTAGTTGAAGACTACGGTGGAGCAAAATGTCCTAAGTTTAACCTAGTTGGTGCTGAGGAAATTAACAACCTAGCTCTAGCACAAATCATTGCTGATGTACAAGGTAAACAACTTAAGTATGACATGGTAGATTTCCATAGTAGTCGTCCGGGACATGACCTACGCTATTCATTAAGCGGCGAGTACATGAAATCATTAGGATGGGTACCTCGTGTAGCACTTAGCGAACGTATTGGGCAAGTAGTTGATTGGACACTGGCTAACGAACGCTGGTTGAGAGTATAAGGACTACTATGAAAAATATCGTATTACTAACTTCAGCATTATACACTAACTATGGTATCTACAATCCACAGGAACGTATTGCTCAAACACTAGCAACAGCTAAAAGTGCTAAACAATATATTCCTGGTGCTGTGGTTATTTTAGTAGACAATAGCAAAGTTGATGTGCAAAATGATGATAGTTCCGAGTTCAATGAATTAATTGATCTAGTAGATTACTATATTGACAACAGTGATGATGCCGACATTCAATACTTCCACAACAACGTTCAAAACTACGACATTGGTAAAAACGCTATGGAAGCCATGGGTCTGCATAAAGCACTAGTTTACATTAACAGTGACGAAACACTTAAGTCTGAAATTGAAAGTGCCAACCGCGTGTTTAAATTAAGCGGTCGTTATCTAGTAACTGACAAGTTTGATATCACTAAGTTTGATAATGCAGATACTAAAGGTAAGTATGTGTTTAAACGAGCACAACCTGCTTGGATTCCACAAGCTGACACTGGTGTAACAACATTATTGCAAACACGTCTGTGGTCATTTAGTCCGGACCTGTTAGAACAGACTATTCAGATGTATCAAGGGATTATTCAAAATATGTTTAACATGTTTAACAATCAAAAATATATTGACAATGAGCATTCGATGAGTAAGTTTATTCCTCGCGACAAGTTGGTTGAACTAGATATTGTTGGCCTGATGGGAAATATTGCCCCTAATGGGATGATGGTAATTGACTAAAAATGTTTTAGTCATTGGTGGTGCTGGGTACATTGGGTCCAGACTTCGACTAGAGCTAGCTAAGTCATATATAGTAGACAGCGTTGACTGCTGTTGGTATAACTGTGATGAGACTAGTCGTAAAATAGATTATGCTAAACTAACTACAAGCGACATAGAAAAATATGATGCTGTAGTTTTGTTAGCAGGTCACAGTAGTGTGGCTAGCTGTGTGGGTCCTATTATGGACCCATGGCTTAATAATGTAACTAATTTTACAGAATTACTTAAGAAGCTAACTGGTCAAACACTTATCTATGCTAGCTCGGCAAGTGTCTATGGTAATAGTACCCCAGGCGAGCTACACAAAGAAAGTAGCCGTAAGCCATTTATTCCAGTAAACAACTACGACATTACCAAGTACGCATTAGATCTAGAAGCTGTTAAGGCCATAGACAATGGCATGGATGTTGTCGGTCTACGCTTTGGTACTGTCAACGGCTGGAGCCCTTACATTCGTACAGACGTTATGATTAATGCCATGTACGATACTGCTACTCACTACAATGAAATCAAAGTAACAAACAAACATATCAATCGTGCCCTATTAGGTATTGGTGATTTATGTTGTGCAGTAGAAACAGCGATTAAAACCCCCAAGCCAGGCATCTACAACCTGGCAAGTTTTAATACCACTGTAGAACAAATTGCTACCACTGTAGCCGACAAGTTAAGTGTTAAACTAACTGATCGAGGCAACACAGCAAACGCTTATGACTTTGGCTTAGACTGTGGCCTGTTTGAGAGAAGATACAACTTTACATTTAAAGATACACCTGCTACTATAGTAGATAGTTTGATTGATGGATATAAGTCAAGTAAGCTAGGTCGCAGAGATAATTTTATGATATATCAATGGGAAAAAGATTATGGAAAACGCTAAAGAATTAAAAGAATGCCTATGCTGTGGTAGTAAAAATTTGTCAATGACGTTAGACCTGGGCGTGCAACCTATGGCTAATAGTTTCTTAGTTAACGAAGCCGACGAAGAACTAACATTCCCATTAGTGTTAAATCTTTGCCGCGACTGTTTCCATTTACAACTAAGCCACGCAGTTAATCCAGATTTATTGTTTAAGAACTATTTGTACGTAAGTGGCACAAGCCAAACACTACGTGACTACTTTGATTGGTTTGCTAAAGAAACTCTTGCTTATTTTGACGAACAACCTAAGAGCGTATTAGACATCGCATGTAATGATGGTAGCCAACTAAACAGTTTTAAAGCATTGGGCTTAAAAACTTATGGGGTTGATCCTGCTACAAACTTACATGAACTAAGCTCAAAAGAACACGAAGTTATTTGTGATTATTTCACTCAAGAACATGTAGCACATTACATGAATCGTGTGGATATTATCACAGCGCAGAACGTATTCGCACACAATGACTATCCGCTAGACTTCTTAAAACAATGTCGCGCTATTATGCACGATACTAGTGTGTTGTTTATTCAAACAAGCCAAGCCGACATGGTACGTAACAATGAGTTTGATACTATATACCACGAACACTTAAGTTTCTTCTGTGCTAACTCAATGAATGAACTTGCTCGCCGTGCAGGCTTATACTTAATTGACATTCGCAAAACACCTATCCATGGCAACAGTTATATGTTTGTGTTTAGTAAACATCCGGGCGACACTAGCAAGGTTGATGCGTTCTTGTTAGATGAACGCAACGCTGGCCTGAACACTCCGGCAACTTATGTTGAGTATGCTCGCAAGGCACAGAAAGCAGTTGATGATTTAAAAGAAACTATTTTTGCTTACCGTGCTGAAGGATTTGTTGTTGCTGGCTATGGTGCAGCAGCTAAAGGTATGACCTTAGTAAACTTTGCAGACATTCATTTGGATTTTATCATTGATGATAATCCATTGAAACAAGGACGCTTCACTCCGGGCACACATGATCCTGTAGTAGGCATTGATATGTTGGATGAATGTAAAGATATGAACATTGCCTTTGTTCCGTTAGCTTGGAATTTCTTTGATGAAATCAAACGCAAGATCAAAACAAAACGTGATAATACCGATGATGTATTCATTCGTTACTTCCCATCAATCAAAGTAGAGTAATGCGCACAGTAGTATGCCACTTCTATAATGAAGAGTATATGCTACCGTGGTGGTTGCAACATCACCGTTGGGTATTTGATCATGGTATTATGATCGATTATCACTCAACTGATCGGTCAGTTGAAATAATCAGAAATCTGTGCCCATCATGGGAAATACGCACTACTAAAAATCAATATTTTGACAGTACTGACGTGGATAACGAAGTAATGGATATTGAACGAGGGTTAGACGGGTGGCGAATGGCACTCAATGTCACGGAGTTTTTGTACGGTAACCTAGACCATTTACCGAGTGATTCGGGATTTGCGCAGTATTTTATAGGTAATTACGTGTTTGTTGATCTAAAGGACATGGCCAAGACTGGAGAATTACCTATATTAGTTTCTGACAGGCCGTTGCACGATCAACGTGTATGGGGCTATGATGAATTCCAAAATAAAGGTACATCCAGAGGAGGCAATATGGCTCGTATGCATCGGAGTATACATAACTATCCCGTAGAATACACACCTGGACGACATTGGGGTAATGGCAGACCTAGGTCGTTTAATGACTTAGTAATATTTTATTACGGTTGGGCCGACAGTAGTGAACCCGGTATTAAAAGAAAAATGCAGATACAAGATAAAATGTCAGCAGCCGATAAAGAAATGAATGCAGGCAATCACGTGGGGACTTATGAAGAATACCTAACGCGGTTTGAAAATCAGAAAAGATTTGCTCGTGATTTACGTAGTGAAATTATCCCTATATTAGATCACCATATTAGATGCTCAGGACAACATTGGTAATGAAGAAAACAATACTATGTCATTTTTATAATGAAGAATATATGCTACCGTGGTTTTTAAATCATCATAAACAGATTTTTGATCATGGTATTATGATTGACTATCACAGCACTGACCGTAGTGTTGAGATTATTCGAGAACTTTGTCCTACATGGGATATTGTAACAAGTCGCAATCCAAACTTCCAAGCAGACACCATTGACTACGAAGTTATGGACTTAGAAAAGTCCATCGACGGGTGGCGCATTTGTCTTAACGTAACTGAATTAATGATTGGCGACTATAGCTTAATGGACGAAACCCCAGGCAAACAGTTATTATTGCCGAGTATGTTTTATGTAGACTGCGACCGTGAACGAGCAGTGGATACTAGTATTCCGTTGTATGAACAAAAGACCGACGGCTTTGACTTTTGGAGTGAATACGTAACTAGCAGACCTACTAGCAACTTCAGAGAACGCAGAGCTCGCAGTTTGCATAATGTGCCTGTGCAATACCCTGTGCCCGGCAGACATTATGAAGAGTATAATTCAAAAGAATTAGTAATCTTTTATTATGGTTGGTGCCCGTTTAATGATGACGCACTAGCACGTAAACTACAGATACAAACGCAGATCCCCTTAATTGATCGTCAGCGTAATTGGGGATTCCATCACATTACAAATAAAGAAACACTAGAATACAGATTAGAGCGTGAGTTTATTCCACGCTCACGAGATATGAAAGCGGAAACAGAATATTATGTCAATAAACACAAAAGTTTTTCAAATTTACTATAAACCAGAGCTAGTTGCGCACTTAGATCCTGCGTTTACTCCTTTAGATAACACAGCCAATCCTCGTCCAGAACTGCGTGAGTGGTACAACTGGGACCAAGAACACGAGAAACGGTTAACTGAAGGGTTGGACTACTGGGGGTATGTTAGTTGGAAGTTTAAAGAAAAGACAAACCTGACAGGACAGCAGACTCTAGATTTTATTAATGCGAATCCTGGATACGATGTTTATTTGTTTAATCCTTGCATTTTAAATGAAGCGGTGTTTGCTAACAGTTGGGAACAAGGTGATATCCATCATCCTAACATTAGTGCAATTGGTAATAAGTTTTTGTCCAAATTAGGGTACAAAGACGTTGATGTAAAGTCGATGATTTTAGATCGTAACAAGACTGTGTTTGCTAATTATGTAGTTGGCAATCGAGACTTTTGGGTACAGTTTATGGAGTTTAGCCGTAAACTATTTACAGAAGCAGAAAAAGATAGTATATTTAACGACGAAGTGTTTGGTGCTGGACGTAGTAATTATGCTCACGACAAAACGTTGCCTAACTTTACGTTTTTAATTGAACGCCTGATTCCTACATTTTTAGAATTAGAAGGGTTTAACAGCATAGGTTATACTTATAATGACCCTAATGTACTATTGCAGAAATACCATCCATATTTTGGCGATATTAGGTCACTTTCCGACCTAAAAATGGCAATAAATCGCTATGAAAGTGACGATTTGTACAATATTTGGAACTATTATAGGACTAAGCTGTTACAACAAAATCAAGGAATTTTAGGGTTAGAGTAGTTATCCTAAATCTAAATTAGTTATATATGTATTAAAAGGTAGTCGTAGAATGATACATATATAACGTTCGGAGGAATCATGAATGGTACAAACTACACAGGAGAAATATTACTGTGCAGGGCGAGCGTGTGACAAGAGAGAAACATGTCACAGACACACAAGTAGTATGGGAGTGTCTAACGCAGGTTTTAATGATTATGATTTAGTAATGATCCGTGAAATCCCAAAGCCCTGTCAATTTTTTATAGACCGTAATCAAGCTGAAGGTCTACAGCCAAAATAAATCAATTAGTAAGACAACACTAACAGGAGGAAAAGTATGAGAGTACTAATTACCTGGGCAATAATGTCCTTATGCGTAATACAAACAACCTTGGTAGAAGCCAAGGAAAAGAAACCAACAGTAGATACCCAACTACTATGCTTGGCAAAGAATATCTATTATGAAGCAGGGTTAGAAAGCCGTGAAGGCATGATCGCTGTAGCACAAGTTACAATGAATCGTACTGAAGATGATAAGTTTCCTAAAACTGTTTGCGGAGTAGTGAATCAAAAGACTGCGATAGAAAGACCAGAAAAGGTAGTTAAGACAACTATTATTAAAGGAAATTTTATCAGGACTGAATCAATGATAAAAACTACTGAAACTGTTTGGCGCAAGGTCAGCGTATGTCAATTTAGTTGGGTATGTAACCCACCAGCACCTGTCAGATATGTGAGTGACCGCTGGGAAGAAAGTTTAGCAGTGGCATACGAAGTTATGTATAACGGACTGCGTCTACCTAGCGACGCTATGGCAGAGGCACTGTATTTCCATAATACCAGCGTTCGCCCAAATTGGGGGTTAGAGCGAGTAGCTAAGATAGGCAATCACATATTTTATAGCAACGAGCCTTCTCCAAAAAAACTGTCAAAAAATCCTTGACAAATAATCAATAAAGTAGTATAGTTATAAATAATATGTGTGCGGGGGACAAAATTTCTCGCACACTTTTTATATCTTTTACAGAAAGGTACTACTATGTCGGACACATCAGAATTAGAACTATCACAACCGGTGTATAATCCTACACCAGAGCAAATCCAAGCACGAATCGATCAAGGACCTGTATGTCAACCGGGCGATCGAGAATGTGTTACCCGCTGGGTACAGGCATTTTCAGACTGCGAATAATCATAATTTAAATCTACCATTGACCTTGGTTAATAAATACTGTACATTAAGTATATCGACTAAGGGGTTTTCAAATGACAGTAGATTTTCAACGAATCGAAACATGTCACGTTGTACACAAACCATGGGGCCAAGAAACATGGTTACAAGGTGGCAGTGAAGTATATCCATTTGCACTAAAAGAACTTATTCTTAAAGCTGGTTTTGTTACTAGCCTACAAGTTCATCAATACAAATCAGAATCCATTCATCTACACAAGGGCAACGGTGCGTTAATTTATTTTCCGTATTATTTTGACTGCGATCGTTATCTGGCAGGCGGCTATACCGCAGAAGATATTGCGCACATCAAAAGCCAACTAATTACACAGGAACTTGCTCCGGGTGCTGTGTTCCATACACCTCCGGGTACAATACATCGCATGGTAGCCTACGATGACCTACACTACACTGAAGCAAGCACTACACAATTAGATGACGTTATCCGCTTAGAAGATTCAGCTAACCGCGGACACGGAAGGATAGATTCTGAACATGAGCAACACTAATTTAACCGTTTTGATCCTGGCCGCAGGTTATGGCCGTCGCATGGGACCGTTTAGTCGAATGGTTCCTAAAGCACTTGTACCATATGATAATAAACCCCTTATTAGTCACATCATGGGCAAGTTTGACGCCGCTACCACAAAGTTTGTCATAGCTTGTGGCCATATGGGTCAATTGACTAAAGACTACGTTAGCGAAGTACACGCAGATAAGAACGTAGTGTTTGTTGATATTGACAACTACGCAGAAGGCGATACTGGTCCTGCCACTACTATTCAAATGTGTGCTGAACATATTCGCGGGGGATTCCTTTGGTTAGCCTGCGATACATTGTTTGACTTTGACATTACAGACAAACTAGATCACAACTGGATTGGTGTACACCCAGTTGATGCTGCAATCGCGCAAGACTACTGCTGGGTAGAGCGTGATGGAGAAACTATTACTCTGGTACAAGATAAGAAACCTAGCAAAACAGCAGTTGATGCTTTTATTGGCTTAATGTACGCTAAAGATGACGACTATTTAGATAACTTGTTTTCGGTTAACGCTAAAGAAACACCGCAGGGATTTGAGGGCTTAGATCTTAAAGCACATACTGTTCGTGGATGGAAAGACTTTGGCACATATCAAAAGTGGGAAGAGTTAAGTGCTGAATTAGTTGACGTGAGTTTTCCTAAACCAGACGAACTATTCTACTGCGATAACAGACAAATTATTAAATTCTGGCCTAATCCTAAAGCCGCTGAAAAACGAGTAGCACGTGCCTTATGCAATCCACAGGCGATGCCTACTAATATCCGTGCCCGAGGCCCATTCTTAATTCATGACTTTGCAGATGGTGATATTGTCTACAATCAATATAATGTAGACTTATTCCATAAGATGTTAGATTGGTGTCGAGATACTCTATGGACCGATGCTCCACCAGTCGCCGACGCAGACATTGATCACATGCTGATCTGTCGTAAGTTCTATTATGAAAAGACTATGGAACGTGTTGATATGTTCCGTGCTAAGTATCCTAACTGGTCAGAGCCATGTGTAGTTAACGGAGTTGAAGTTGATACTATTAATCACTACTTAGAACAAATTGATTGGGCATACCTATGTACAGAAACACGTTGGAAATATGTACACGGTGACCTACACTTTGACAACACAATCTATGATCCAACTACAGGCAAATTTACTGCCATTGATTGGCGCACTGACTTTGGTGGTGAATTATACGGCGATCAATACTACGATCTGGCAAAAATGTTAGGCGGCCTGTGGTTGAGCTATAAAGACGTTAAGTTTGAACGTTTTGGTTATAGTGAATTAAATGACTATGCAACACTTGACGTACCTAGTGTCTCTGATGCTAAACTATACGAAGCTGTATTAAAAGATTGGGTAGATGCAAACGGCTTAGAATGGAAGAAAGTTAAACTGCTAGTGCCAATCATTTACTTGAATATGAGCCCTTTACACGAAGCACCATTTGACAAGTTCTTGGTAGCACTAGCACAGTTACACTTTAGCAAGGTATTATAATGTATAAACGTTTTATTATGGATGTAGATGGCGTACTAAATGATGGTATGCTCTACTGGGGTGTAAATGGCAAACCATTTAAGGCCTTTGGTAATTATGACCACGATGGCCTAAAACTTCTACGTGATCACGTGGCGATTGAATTTGTAAGTGCTGATGAAAATGGATTTGGCATTACACATAATCGTATTGTTGAACATATGAAGTTTCCGTTGACTATGGTTAAAGAAAAGGATCGCTTAAACTTTGTATTAGCCAAAGGTGACCCAAGTGAAACTATTTTTATGGGTGACGGTCCTTACGATGCGAAAATATTTCCGCACGTAGGATTAAGTATTGCTCCAGCACAAGCGTGGAGAACTGCTAGAGAACGAGCAGATTATGTAACAGAACGTGAAGGTGGAAAAGGCGCAGTAATGGATGCCTGTATCTACATTATGGATAAAATGGGAATTGAACATGGATTTTAGACTAGGATTTGGGCCAATGAGTCCAGAAGCAATTAAGGCAATTTGTACATACACTTATGATACAAAACGTCCGTTAATGATTATTGCTAGCCGCAATCAAGTTGATGCAGAAAGCGGATATGTAATGACAACACCAGAACTGCGCAAACTGTTAGACACATTACCAACAGACTATGTATGGATGTGTCGTGACCATTGCGGTCCGTACTTCTTAGACACAGAAAAAGGATTAGGTCTTAAAGCCGCAGTAGAAGCAACTAAGAAAACTATTGCCTACGACATTGAACAGGGCTTTGATCTAATACACATTGATACTAGCCGTGTAGATGATACCTACGGTATTGCTGAAGAGTTGTTTAACTTTGCTGTTGATTTAAATCCTCGTGTACGCTTTGAATTTGGCACAGAAGAAAACGTAGGTGTAGCCGCTGGTGCAGTTAAGTACCGTGAAGATGTAGCGTTTGCTAAAAACATGCCTAACTTAGAATTTGTAGTAGCACAAACAGGCAGTCTGTGTCACGAAGATCATCAAGCTGGTGAGTTTGATATTGACACAGTTCGTGACCTAGTACGTGTAGCTAACGAAAACGGTGTTAAACTAAAAGAACACAATGCTGATTACTTAACTCCACTAGAAGTACAGCTACGCCGTGCGGCAGGTGTACACGCTATGAATATTGCTCCACAACTTGGTGTAGTACAGACTAAACTACTCAAAGAACTTTGTTTAGCACGTGCTGGTGAAAACTTGTGGAACAACTTTAGTCAGGTTGTGTTAGCAAGCAATCGTTGGACTAAATGGACAGACAGTGACCAAGACGAACAAAAAGTTATTGTTGCTGGACACTACTGTTTTAACACACCGGAATATCAGGCAATCTTAGCGGCTCTTAGCCAACACGCTAACTGGGACGAAGAGATTCAAAAAGCCTTATGGCAAGTGTTCGACACATACACTACTAACTTACAGTTCTAATGATCCTATTCTATAACGTTAAAATCACTGATGTAAAAATGACATGGCCATATGCTGGAACAGTCTATGACCGTGCACCTTGGTTTCCTGTAAGCAATCGCTTTGATATTTTTAAATACTGCCTGGCTAGTCGTGCAGTTATGGCGCCTTTAGTTGACAAGTTTATATTCTACATTGACCTAGCAGAATTTAGTCCTCGTCAGGAAGAGATGCAGGCCTACATGGAATCGATTTTCCCCCTAGAAAAACTAGAAATACACTGGCATAGGATTGAACGTACTCGTAATTGGCGTAAACTATGTGAACAGTTTACTGATGATAATGAACTAATTTGGTATGAGGGCAATGATGATCATATCTTTATTGATAGTAATCTAGACATAATTAAAGCCGCACAGCAGACACTTAAAGCTGACACAGATCCTAATAGTGTAATGTACTACAGTCATTGGCCAGAACAAATGCGTATGAGTTTACTACACAACGGTGAACTAACAGCAGATGGTAACTTTATTAAGTTCACCTGGGACACAGTTGATAGTTTATTGCTAATGAAAGTATCACGCTTTAAACGCTACTGGCATGAAACAGACTGTGGTGAAGATAACATGTATCGCACTGACCCATTAGGTTGGCAGTATGGTTATAGTATACCCGGCACAGTCTATAGCCCAACACGTGAACTAGTTCGTCACTACGATGGTTACAGTCATGTTGGTAAACTCCTAGGCGCTATTGCTCCCCCACTATATGTACCTGAAGGCTTCTTTGAGAAAACAATGAGAGTACGGGTTGGATATCCTGAGCGTGTAGATGGATGGCAAAACTTATATTCTGCTGCAGAACGATTGTACAGTATCGATCCTCACGGACACGAAGCTCGTTGGTGTGTAGAAGATATTCCTCTATTCTGGAAAGACCATATCAGTGAGTTGGATGTTAATTTAGATCAAAACGTAGGATTATTACATCAGGCACGTAATGCTGCATTTTTAGCAATGACTCGTATTCCATTAAAAGCACACGGACATGAGTTTGGCACAGAATGCCACCCAAACTCATGGTTTAGTAAACATTTGTTGAGGTAGAGCATGGATAATATTCAGATAGTTTTTGATGAAGGTACAGATTTGACCAAGTGTGAATTTGCAATAACACTTAACAATAAGCCTATTGATTTTACCTACTCTGATAATATTATAAACATTGATTCTGATCAAGTTGTGTTTGGTATCAACATGTTACGAATCAAACGTGTATCACCTTTTGCAGGCACACTTAAAATTAATAGTTTCTTCCTAAACGAAACAGTCAGCAGACACACACTTTACCTAACATATTCTGAAGAGAATGGAGTTAAACGTAATAACACCTGGCTCGGTGATAGTGATCAACTAACTATCCCGTTTGGTAATCCAATGTCATGGTGGGTATGTGAGTGTAGCCAAAAAATCAAGTATAAATTATTTGGTAGTGACCTGTATAAAGACCACGAGATATTCTATCCCGAGCCAATGGAAATTAGTCAAGAGTTTCCTAGAATGATGCAGGACTGGTTTAAACACAATTTTAGCTTTCATGTTTATCACAAAGACGATCTTAAAACATTTGAGGCAAACAGACGTATACCATATTTTAAAATTGACTTTGACTATAATGAACAGGGGTTATATGACGAGATCAACAACGGCCTTGCTGTGATAGAACCAAATAAGCGAACACACAAGACTCGACAAGATTCTTATAATCGTAAAGATGCAGAAGGTATGCCTACCTATAATTCTGTTTGGTCAGTGTATGATACTGTATTACCTTGTGAACGAGGTGATAACCTGTGGGCTTGGAAAGAAACATCAGTGCCAACGAAAGAACAATGGCCAATTTTCCATAATTTGTTAGAACAAATTACCAACATGGGTATTAAAATTGCGTTCGTATTCATTAGTCAGACCTATGAGCATAGTTTTGTAGCACCACACGGTCACCAGGAAGAATATGGTTTTTACCAATTAACATTCCCCTTGGGATGGACCAATGAAAGTTACTTTAAAGTAGATGGAGTTGGTTTACTACCCACTGATACTGCTTTTGTAATTAACTCCTCTGATTACCTACACGGTACTCTAAACCCAACAGGAGACATCAGGTATGTTATTGGTGTTTGCTGTGAATTCCCCAATCCAGACCCTATTTTAGCCCGATTTAAACCCTATTAATTTTGGTTGACAACCTGCTTTTTTGAGTGTATAATGCTACACATACACTAACAACACAGGAGCAATAATATGTTTGAAAACCTAGTTAAACAAGTTGTTTCAATCACTTTAAATAATCCAAAAGCTGTTAAAGAGTTCTATCAAGGCACACTGTTTGTGGCTACTATTACGCCAGCAGAAGCAGTAGCAGTATGTGAAGCATTAGAAGCCAAAGTGGGCAAGATCATTATGAGCCCAATTGGCGACACTGGTGAATACGCTTACGATTTCATTTAAGGAGAGCAGTATGACCAATAAACACACCTGTTCCATCTGTAATTGTGAGTATACTGACGATGAAGGTGGTGTAGAAGGATATTTTGGTATACTTCCTGTACATTTTTGCCCATTCTGCTTTAGTAGTGTTATAGATATGGCGCAACAATATTTAGATATTCCTGAAGAATTCTCTTGACAAACTTACCAAAATAGTCTATAATAGCACTTGTTTAGTTAATAAGGAGTGCATTATGGGCTATGTAGTTTTCCAACACGGTAAAGAATACGGCGCACGTAAAGGCTTAGAAGGCCCATTCCATTACCTAAATGGTCGTGTACTTTACTATGATACCCAAGCGGGTGAGTATTACGATCCTACCACAGACTTCTACGTACCTAACGATGAAGTAGCAGAACTCCAGCAGAGCATTTTAGATGCTATTGCAAAATAACTCTTGACAAGCACACGTAGAGGTGCTATAATTACGGAACACTAACAAAGGAGCATAGACAATGACTGGTTTTGTAAAAATTAAAAATGGTACTTATCGCAATCAAACAATTACAGATGAAGTATTTCCACTAGTAAAGCAGTATCAGTTAGGCAGTAAAGGTGGTTTTATTACTGTAGATGGTACAGGACGCTTTGGCAAGGACAAAATACGTGTAAGCATCGCAACACCTGCTGAATATGAATTTGTAGACGCAACAGAATACACAGGGTTGACAGCGGCAGATGCTAAAGATGAGCATAGTGCGCAGAGCGACGAACAGCGAATGTCAGAGATTGCTGAACGATTTGGCATTTTAGAAAGTATGACTAAGGCAGCACTTAATGGGGAAATTAGGGCACTAATAGTTTCAGGCCCGCCTGGTGTAGGTAAGAGCTTTACAGTAGAACACGAAATTGAACGAGCTAACCTGTTTCAGCAGGTAGCAACACAAAAGAACAAGCACAATGTAGTTAAGGGTAGTGCTAGTGCTATTGGTTTGTACAAAGCATTGTATGAACATAGCGACGAAAATTCAGTGTTAGTATTAGATGACGTGGACAGTGTGTTGTTTGACGATGTGTGTTTAAATTTGCTTAAGGGTGCGTTAGACAGCGGCAAGTCACGCAAGATTAGCTGGTTGTTAGAAAGTCGTGTGTTGAAGAACGAAGACATTCCTAACAGTTTTAACTTTAAGGGTGCTGTGATTTTCCTAACTAACCTTAAGTTTAATAGCATTAAGTCACAACGC
>Ga0172372_10005797_pt1 | contig 17058 bp, 22 predicted proteins | sample LakKiv5m_2_FD_114544 | JGI IMG/M metagenome (GOLD analysis project Ga0172372, IMG submission 114544) | Freshwater microbial communities from Kabuno Bay, South-Kivu, Congo - kab_092012_9.5m | ecosystem: Environmental > Aquatic > Freshwater > Lake | place: Democratic Republic of the Congo...
TGCGTACATTTGGCCGAAATTAGGAGTTTGAAAATGGGCCGCGGTCGCAAGCCCACGCCGAAGCCGATTCTTCAGATCCGCGGCTCGCGGATTCGCGGGCCGCACAAATCTGGCATCGACGCGCCGCCAGGAATCCCGCCGGCCCCGGCGTGGCTTGGTGAAATCGCTCGCGAAGAGTGGGACAGAATTGTGCCGATGCTTGAGGCGTCGAAGGTGATGAGCCCGCGACACCAGCAGACGCTCGCCGCCTACTGCGATTCGTTGGCCGACATGGTGGAGGCAGACCGCGAACTCAAGGCCAACGGTGCCACGTCAATGGACGACAAGGGTAGGGTTTCCAATCATCCGGCGTGGACTCGGAAGCGAGACGCCCGCAATCAGATGCTGAAGTTTGCCGCCGAGTTTGGCCTCACGGCATCGGCACTTGCGAGGGTCACAACCGTTGAGCAGACGCAAGAAGCAGATGACGAAGACCGCCGCATGTTCGGTTAAGAAGCCGTGCGGCGATTGTGCCTCGTGCTTGGCGGTGCGGTTCTTTGAGAAGCACCTGACGCACGCCAAGGGCGAGCTCGGCGGCAAGCCGTTCCTGCTGGAGCCGTGGCAGCGTAACTACATCCGGGCCCTGTTCGCCCAGGACGGCGAGCGTCGCCGTGTGCGGACAAGCCTGTTGGCGATCCCCCGCAAGAACGGCAAGAGCACGCTGGCCGCCGGTATAGCCTTGCGGTGCCTGCTCGAGGACGAGCCGGGAGCCGAGGTCTATTCATGTGCCGCGTCTCGGGATCAAGCTCGCCTCGTCTTCGATACCGCGAGGATCGCAGTCGAGCAGTCGCCGGTGCTGTCGCAGAAACTGCGGGTCTACCGCAATGCCATCGTGCGAGAGAGCACCCACGCCACCTACAAGTCGCTGTCCGCCGAAGCGGGTTTGCAGCACGGGCTTTCGCCGCATGCCGTGGTGTTTGACGAGCTCCACGTCAGCACCCGCGAGATGTGGGAAGTCATGCTGTCGGGCCAGGGGGCGCGACGCAACCCGCTGACGGTGGCGTTGACCACGGCCGGGTATGACCGCAAGAGCGTGTGTTGGGAAGTGTGGAAGTACGCCGAGGCGGTCGCCAGCGGTGCCATCAAAGACCCGTCATTCCTGCCGATGATCTTTGCGGCCGATGCGGCGGCCGATTGGAAAAGCGAAAAGGTTTGGGCCAAGGCAAACCCAAACCTCGGCGTCTCGGTGAAGCTCGACTTCCTGCGGAGCGAGTGTGCCCGTGCCGTCGAGATGCCCACCTACGAGAACACGTTCCGGCAGCTGTACCTCAATCAGTGGACGGAGCAAGACCAGCGGTGGCTGCGGATGGATCACTGGGCACAGGGCAACGGTGCCTGCCCGGTAGACCTCGCCGGCCGCGAGTGTTTTGCCGGGCTCGACTTGGCCACGACGTTCGACACCACAGCCCTGGTGCTGCTCTTCCCGTTGGACGACGGCACCTTTTGGATTGAGCCGCACTTCTGGATTCCCAGCGACAACGCCCACCAGCGGGAGCGACGCGACAAGGTTCCGTATTTGACGTGGCAGCGGCAGGGTCACTTGGTCATGACAGACGGCAACGTCACTGACTTTGAGCATGTGCGGCGGGACATCGTCAACCTCGCCAGCAAGTACCGCATCCGAGGCATTGGTCTTGACCCGTGGAACTCGGCGCAACTCGGCCAGCAACTGCAAGGAGATGGCCTTGCCATGTCAGACTTTCGGCAGGGCTACGGCTCGCTGTCAGGGCCCAGCAAGCAGCTGGAGAACTGGGTGGTGGCCGGCAAGCTCAGGCACGGCGGCCATCCCGTGCTGGCGTGGCAGGCGAGCAACGTGGCCATTCAGCAGGACTCAGCAGCCGGCAACATCAAGCCCAGCAAGGCAAAAAGCACGGAACGCATCGACGGCATCGTGAGCCTGGTCATGGCCATCGGCCTGTGGCAGACGGCAACCGCACCGCAACCTGAGCAGTCCTGGGACATCGTCGCAATATGATCGCCGCCAACGAGACGCCCGAAGACAAGTCCTACCGAATCATCGACCTGCGTAACTCGTACAACGGCGACGGGTGGAACGACTCGCCCGCTCGAGGCCCGGCCGGCATCCGCATCACGCCCGAGACGGCCCTTCAGTGCTCAACGGTGCTGGCGTGCGTGCGGCTCATCGCCGAGAACGTCGCGACCGTCCCGCTGCACGTCTATCGGCGGCTGATCGAGGGTGGCAAGGAGCGGGCCCGCGAGCTGCCGCTGTATCGCATCCTGAACCAGCAGCCCAACGGCTGGCTAACGGCCTTTGAATTTCGCGAAATGCTGACGGCTCACTGCCTGCTCTACGGCAACGCCTACGCGGAGATCCGTAGCGGTGCGGCCGGTGCCGTGTCGGAGCTCTGGCCGCTGCACCCGTCACGCATGAAGGTCGAGCAGCTCGAGGACGGCAGCCTGCGGTATTGCTACCGCGAGCAGAACGGTCGCGAGACGATCTACCGGCAAGATCAGATTTTTCATCTGCGGTGGCTGTCCAACGACGGCGTTATGGGCATGCTGCCGATCACGCTTGCGCGTGACGCCATCGCCTTGGCTCAGGCCCTTGAGACGCACGGTGGAGCCTACTTCGGCAACGCCTGCCGGCTGTCGGGGCTTATGGAGAGCGACAACCCCATCACGGTAGAGACGGCCGAGCGGCTGCGTGAGCAGTTTGAGCGGATGCACCGCGGAGCAGACCGCGCTCATCGCACAGCGGTGTTGCCGCAGGGAGTGCACTGGAAAGACGTGCAGAGCACCAACGAGGCGTCGCAGTTTCTGGAGACGAGGGCTTACCAGACGATTGAGATTTGCCGGGCCTATCGCGTCGACCCGTCGTACGTGCAAGACAAGACGAAGGTGGGCTACGCAAGCCAGGAGCAGGCCGCCATTGACCTAGTGCAACAGACGCTGCTGCCGTGGTTCCGCCGCTGGGAGTCAGCGATCACTCGCGACCTGGTCGTGCGGGATGACGTGTACTTCGCCGAGTTTGACACTCGTGGCCTGTTGCGTGGCGACCTGGCGGCCCAGTCTAACTGGCTGCAGACGATGCTGAACACCGGCATTTACTCAATCAACGAGTGCCGCGAGGTTCTGAACATGAACCCGATCGGCCCAGACGGCGACCAGCGGTACATGCAAATGAACCTGACGACGATGCAGGGCATCGCGGCGTCGGCGAGCGTGGGCAACGCGGGCGACCCGATGCCGGCCGACAACCTGCCCGTGTCCTACGTGGACGACCTGCTGGACGGCCCGGACATGCCAAACGACACACCGGTGCGGCCGAGCGGGCCGGCACCTCGAGCAGCCAAGAAATCTTGTTGTCGTGATTGCGGCACCGGAGATGGTGGGTTTAAGAAAGGCAACACGTGCGGCAATGACGGATCAGGCGAAGGAGCATCGCCTGGCAGCGGAGGGTCTGGTGGCAGTAGTGGCGGCTCGTCGTCATCTGGTTCACAAGGTAAAAAAACAAAGACGCAAAAGAAAACAAAGAAAGCGGCTGGCGAGAAACCACACCCAGACCTTGCTGCGCCAAAAAGTAAGCACAACGTGACGTTGCCGGCTTCTAAAAAGAAAATCACGATTGATCAGGCGAGCGAGGCGCTTGATCAAATGGGGTACAAGCTCGGCGGTGCGGCATCAAATTTCGTAAAAGGAACTGGTTACGTTACTAAATACGCAGTCACTGATGGCGACGGCAATTCGGCGTCGTTGTCTTCTGGCGAGTTGCAAGATTTCGTGAAAAGCAACCAGGGGTAGTTTTATGAAACTGGAACGCCGAGACGTACCGCTGCCGCTGACCGTCGAGACGCGAGAGGACGGCAAGCCCGTCATCCGCGGCATGGCAGCCCGCTACAACGTCCGCTCTATGGACTTGGGCAACTTCACCGAAGAGATCCGCCCCGGTGCGTTTGACAAGGTGATGGCGGCCGAGGGCCGAAACGTCGTCGGGCTTTACAACCACGAGCCGAACTACGTGCTGGGCACCGAGCGGGCTGGCACGCTACGGCTGTTGGCCCGCGAAGACGGGCTCGGATACGAGATCGACCCGCCGCAGACGCGGCAGGACGTGATCGAGCTCATTCAGCGTGGCGACGTGTGGGGCTCGTCATTCGCGTTCACGGTCGAGCGTGACGGCGACGAGTGGACGACCGACGAGAACGGTGGGCACCTGCGATACATTCAAGCCATCGGTGGGCTATATGACGTAGGGCCAGTGCTTACGCCCGCCTACCAAGACACGAGCGTGGCCGTTCGCTCGCTGGAAAAGCATCTGCAGACGCACCGACCGGCGCTGACGCTGCCGGCTCTTCGACGGGACGCAAAGACCGAAAAGGCCATTCGTAGGTTTCTCAGGCAGCATGGCCACAAGGTCCGGTGACGTTTGCCCGCACTGCCGCAAGGCACGCCTCGGCGTGTACTCGCTGGCAGAAAAGGGTGGAGTGTGCACGCGGTATCTCCGCTGCCCGCATTGCCGGCAGACGGCAAAGCACGTCGTGAAGTCGTGCGAGATACGCCGCCGCTCGTTGCCTAGTTATGCAACAACCCGCGAGGCGTGAACTGCAAGGGTTCGCAGTGGCGGCCGTAGTGTGCAGGTAGGCAATCACGCCACCCGCACACAGGAGCCACACGCATGGCCGCCCGCGTCAAGGAACTGCTCGACGAACTCGCCTCTGTTCTCGCCGAAATGGGCGCTCTCGAGGACGAGGGTGCGGGCGAAGCTGAGACGGCGATGGAGGGCGACGAGAAGCCGGTCGACGAGGCCGAGCGTTCCAGCGTGGAGGCCGTCGAGGCCCGCCAGGCTCGCTACGACGACCTGCTCGCGAAAGCCGAGCGGATCAAGGCCGCCATCGCCAAGGCCGAGGCCACCGAGGCCCGCAAGGCCGAACTGCTCAAGGTTCTCAACCGTGCCGCCCCAGTGGAGACGACGGAAATGACCAAGCCCCGCATCGAGGCCGTGTCCTACCGCGGCTACAAGCCCGGCGTTTTCGCCTCGCCCGAGGTGGCGCACCGCTGCGGCCAGTGGCTCAAGGCGCTCAACGGCGACGTCCACGCCCGTCAGTGGTGCAGCGACAACCTCGGCATCGAGACTCGTGACCTCGGCGGCCAGGTCAACAGCCTCGGCGGATCACTTGTGTTTTCGGACTTTAGCGATTCGCTCATCAGGTTGGTCGAAACCTTCGGGGTGTCGATGAACCTGGCTCAGCGGGTCACGACGCAGAGCGACACCCTCCTGGTGCCGAAGCGTCTGTCGGGAATTACCGGCTACTGGATCGGCGAGAACACGACCATCACGACCAGCGACCCGACCGCGACGATGGTGCAGCTGGTGCTCAAGAAGCTGGCCGCGTCGACCCGCGTCAGCAACGAGCTCCTGGCTGACAACGCCATCTCGGTGGCGCAGTGGCTGGTGCAGGAATACGGCACGACCATCAGCGGCACCCTCGATGATGCCTTCTTCAACGGCACGGGCACCTCGTCCTACGGCGGCATCCGTGGCCTGGTGCAGATCGACGACGGCACGCATACCGCCTCGGTGGTGTCGGCGGCGAGCGGCAACACGACCGTCGCGACGCTCGACATCGACGACTACCTCAAGGCTCTGGCAGCCCTGCCACGGTATGCCATCGGCACCTCGGCGTGGTATATGCACCCCAGCGTGTATCACAACAGCGTGCAGCGGATGATGCTGTCCAGCGGCACGGTCGGCTCTGGCACTGTTGGGGCGCTGGCCGGTGGCAACACCGCGGCCAACCTTGCCCAAGGCACGCCCAACACGTTCCTCGGCCTGCCGGTCGTGTGGGTGCTGAAGATGACCGCAGCCCCGACCACGGGCACCATCGCGGCCTACGTCGGCGACATCTCGCTCTCGTCGATCATGGCGAACAAGGGCGACATGCAGATTGCCTCGAGCACCGACCGCTACTTCGAAGCGGATCAGACCGCGTGGCGCGTAACGTACCGCTGCGACATCAACCACCACAGCCTCGGCACCACGTCCGAGGCTGGCCCGGTCGTCGCCCTGAAGCTCGCCTGAACCTGACACCCTTCCCTGGAGAAACTGACCCATGAACCATGCAGCCGGTGCCAAGAGTGCGACCAAGGCGGCAGCGAGCGTCGCAGCGAACGCTACGCACTCGCACGAGATTGACACGTCAGGATTCAAGTACGCCAGCATCGACGTGGTCTACAGCCCGTTCACGGCTGCCACGGCGTCCTACGCCAGCGTGCTGAAGATCCAGGAGTCGGACGCCAGCGGCTCGGGCCAGGCTGACGTGAGCGGTCTGTCGGTTACGGCGGGTGCCGGCTCGACCACGGGGGCCAGCGTCGGCGCGATTGCGAGGTTCAACGTCGACCTGCGCGGCCGCAAGCGGTACCTGACGGTCGTGACGAGCCCCGGCAACACGGTGGCCATCGTGAGCAACGCTCGTTTGTCGAAGGCTGAGCAGCACGCTGTGACCGCCAGCGAGGCCGGCGTGAACAACGTCGCCAGCCTCTGACGCTTGACGTTACGACGAGAATAACGCCCACAGCGGGCGGCTGGGTTCGCCCCGGCCGCCCGTTTGGCGTTTACGGAGACACCATGAAAGTCAGAGTCGGCAACGTCGAGCACGAGCTGCGAGTTGAGGCGGCGTTCTCGATGCCACGCCTCACGTTCAGTGACAATTTCTTCTGCGTCATGCAGAGCCTGCTGCCCATCGGTATCCGACCCACAAAGTTCACCGGAGCGTTTTGGGAGCAGTGTCTAGATCGTGTCTTGCTCGACATGATCGACCGCACGGACTGGATTCTGACGATCGACTACGACAGCGTCTTCGAGGCCGACACCGTCCAACGGTTGATGACGTCCGCCATGGTCAGCGGATTCGACGCTGTGGCCCCACTACAGACCAAGCGGGACGAAGGCGTGCCGATGTTTACGCCCGAGGGGCACGACGGCAGTATCGGCCTGGTGCAGCTGCCCAATGAGTGGTTTGAGGCGGTTGTGCAGCCGGTGGACACGGCGCACTTCGGATGCACGCTGATCCGCAGCGAGGCTCTTAAGCGGACACCCACTCCGTGGTTTCTCGGCACGCCGCGGCCCGATGGGCACTGGGGCGACGCGCCAGCCGGAGAAGTGACGCGAACGGACCCGGACATTCATCTTTGGCGGCAGTTCAAGAAAGCCGGCAACACGCTGGGCATCGCTCCGCAGATCGCCATCGGTCACGCTGAGCTCAAGTTCACATGGCCGGGCCGGGATCTGAAGCCCGTCTATCAGACACCATCCGCCTACTGGAACGCTGGCGGCCGTCGCCCAGCGGAAGCCTGGGGATCACAAGAGCACGGAGACGCCAGCAATGCTGCTTGACCACGTCCGCCTGCGATTTCTTCGGCCCCACGGGGCGTATCGCAAGGGCGACATCATCGAATACCCGCGAGGCCCTGCCAAGTCGCTGGTCATCGCCGGGGCGTGCGAAATCGTAGTTGAGGACCGCCAGCTGCTCGAGGTCGCCATGGTAGAGCGGCGCGACGTGGAGACGGCCGACGCCCCGCGGCGTAGAGGGAGGAAGCCCCGATGAGATACCGCAGCCTTGTACGTGCGACCGAGCCCGCTAATAACCCGGTGACGTTGGCCGAGGCAAAAACGCACCTCCGCATCGACAGTTCCGACGACAATGACCTGATCTCCAATCTGGTCACGGCCGCGACCCGCTGGGCAGAGGACTACACCGACCGCACCTTCTGCACGACGCAGTGGACGATGCGGCTCGACTCGTTCTACGGGCCGGTCGGCAGCCCGGTGCAGTTTGGACTCAAGGCCGATGGACACAACATCGAGGGCCGGCAGGGCACGGTGCCCAATCTGGACATCGAGTTGCCTCGCCCACCCATGGTTACGAGTGGCACTGCTACGGCCGTCGCCGTGACCTATACGCCATCGCCTGGAGCCTCTACGGCGACGTTGGACGCCGCGGAGTACCGCGTGGACCGCCAGGCCACCCCAGGCGTGTGTCGCCCGCTATACGGCAAGACGTGGCCCTCGCACCTGGTCGACCAGAACAGCACGACCGTGACGTGGTGGGCAGGCTACTCCGCGACCGGCACGAGCGTACCGGCTCCGGTGAAGGCGGCCATCCTCTTGATCGTGTCGCACCTGTGGAGCAACAGAGACGCGGCGGTCGAGACGGCGTTGACCGAGGTGCCGTTTGGCGTCAAGGCCATGCTCGACACCATCCGCTGGGGGAGCTACCGCTAATGGCTCTCGCCGCCGGGGACATGTGGACGCGCATCACGATTGAGCAGCCAACCAGCACGGCCAATGCCGTAGGCGAGCCGGTGCTGTCGTGGTCTACGTTCGCGACGGTGTGGGCGGCAGTGGATTCGCTGTCGTCGCGCGAGACGGAGCGGTTTGCTGAGACGGTGGGATTTATGACGCATCGGATTCGGATTCGCTACCTGTCGGGGCTCACGTCCGCCATGCGGATCATCTATCGCAATCGGACGCTTGAGATCGGCCAGATCCTCGAGCAAGACCGGCTGTGGTCACAGGAACTCATCTGCACCGAGAAGAGGGATGCGACATGAGCCTGCTCGAAGCTCCCGAAGCGTTCCTGTATCAGCGGCTGGTAAATCGCACGAGCGTCAGTCAATACGTCAGCAGCCGGGTTTTCCCGCTGATCGCCCCGCAAAACACACCCCTGCCGCTGATCGTTTACCAGCGGACGGCCGTTGAGCGGCCGCAATCACTCGCTGGCAACGTCGGCAATCCCGTGGTGACGCTGCAACTGACCACCTACGGAACCAGCTACACCAGCGTGAAAAACATCGCCAGAGCCGTGCGGATAGCAATCGACGGGTGGACGGGCACCACGTCGGGCGTGACGATTCAGCGCACGACGCTTGCCAGCGAGGCTGACGGCGTCGACATGCCAGCGGACGACCAGATGCTGCCGTACTACTCGGTTCAGCAGTCGTTTGAGTTCCGGATCAACGAAACCTTGTCTACGCCGACAACCGTTCCCGGTGCACCGACTATCACCACTGCAGAAGATGGGGAATTCGTCATGTGGACTCCACCGGCGGACGACGGTGGTGCTGCCCTGACAAACTACCGACTCTACATTGACGGGGTTTGGGATGGCGCAAGCTACTCTGGAGATCCTCCACAAACGCAGTCCGTTGACCCTGCCGTTGGTGGCACCGTCGTGCGAGTCTCGGCAATCAACGCCATTGGCGAGGGTCCGCTGTCGGCTGCGGTAACGGTGACGCAATGAGCCGGCCCGTCGGCATGTCGTTTGATTTCCCAGACTTCAATGGACTTGCGGACAAGTTCCGCGAGTTGCCGAAGTCGCTGGCGTCGGCCGCTATTGGTGCCGGCGTAAAGCGTGCCATGAAGCCGGCCGAGCAGGCACTGAAGCAGGCCGTGCCAGTTGGTCCTACCGGCAACCTGAAGCGAGGCGTGGCAACCAAGGCCCAGCGATACCCTAAGACCGGGGCCGCCGTGGCTATTGTCGGGTTTCGCAAGGCCGGCTCGAAGGGGCCGCCCAAAGAAGGCACACAGCGTCGCAACAAAGCGTCCGACAAGACGCAGCACCAGTTCCTGGTGGAGTACGGCAGCAAGCAACGCAGAACAAAGAGCGGCGCAAACCGTGGACGCATGCCAGCCAAGGCACCGATTCAAATGGCGTGGCGGGCTGCCGAGGCGCAGGTCAAAGGACTGCTTACGTCTGAGATGAAAGAAGCCTACGAGCGAGCCTTGAAGCAACTGCCAACGTTCATGGCCGCCCGAGCCCGCAAGGGTCGGTCGTAACTGCAAGTATTCCCCAGGTCGCCGGTAGTGTGGAAGCAGGGCCAGAGCCCTATCTCACACATACGGAGCGTTGCAGATGGCAACCGATTCGCAGGGCAATACGTTTGTTTTCGCCGGCTCGACCTACACCGTCACCAGCGTCACCGTGACTCCGGGCGGCGACTTGCTGGACCAGTCGCACCTGGGGCAGGCAAGCGGCACAAACCGCATCTACCAGAGCCCAGCCCTCAAGGACGACGAAATCTCCTGCGAAGCGTTTGGCACCTCCGCGGCCGCAGTAGGCGCTGCAGGCGTGCTGTCGTTTGCCAGCGTGACCTACACCGCGACGGTGTCGTCTTCAAGCGTGGCCTACAGCGTCGGTGAGCTCGTCAAGCAGTCGCTCACCTTCAAGGTCAAGAGCTAACGACGGGAGGCCGTCGTGGCGAACGTATCGCAGGGCACGACCGTCACATGGGGTGGCACGTCATTTGGCGAAGTCGTGAGCGTAAGCGTGGACGCCGTAGAGGCCGACACGCTCGAGATCACGCCTAAATCCAACAAGACCAAGATCAAGTGGTACTACGCCGCTGATCGAGACAACGGCACCGTTTCAGTGACGTGCCGATCGACAACGAACTACCAGATCGCCAGCGTCGGCTTGACCGCTGCCCTATCTATAGGGTCGCCAGGCGTGTCGTGGTCGTTTCCAGTCGCCATCTACCAGGGCATGGCATGGTCGGCCAGCGTCGGCGAACTGCAGACGTACACCGTCACCTTTAAGCTCGGAGGTTAAATGAGCCTTGCCGACGACATCTTGAACGCCGACCAGTCGCAGTCTCTCAAAGTCACTGTGCCTGAGTGGCGCTGCGACGTGTGGATTCGCACGCTGCCCGTTGGCGACCTGCAGGCGTGGCAGCTGGAATGCCTCCGCAGCAAGGGCGAAGGCGTGGACGACTACATCAGTCGCTACCTTTGCCGATGCCTCGTCGATGCAGACGGCAAGCAGCTGTTTACCAACGATCAACTCAAAAAGCTCTCGGGCAAGGTGTGCAGCAGGCTGTTCAAGTTGGCGCAAAAGCACAACGACCTAGACGATGAGGAGATACAGGCACTCGGAAAAAACTAGCAGACCGGCCGCTGGACGCATTCCCGCTGCTGCTGGCCGGTCACCTGGGGATGACGGTGCGGGAGCTCGGGCAACGGATGGACATTGCCGAGTATCGGATGTGGCTGGCGTTTCATCGGTTCGTGAACCCATTGGGAGGTGAGTGGCGACAGACGGCCCGGCTCGCGGCGGCAGTGATCGCACCGCATTGCGGCAAAGGCCGCACGCCGCGAGAGGACGACTTCATGCCGATTGAGAAGCCGCCGATGACGGCGGACCAGATCGCGGCAGAGCTTGGCAAACTGAAATCACAGTAACCACCTATGGCGACGACACTAGCACTGGCGATGCGGGCAAGCATGTCGGCCGGCGGCGTCGTGTCCGGTGCGAACGATGCTGCCAAGGCCATGGATCAGATGGGCCGGCAGGCCGAAAAAACCGCCGGCGACATGTCAGTTCTAAAAAACGTTGTCATTGGTGCTGTCGCCATAAAGGGATTGCAGAGCCTAGCAGACGCTTTTGTGTCTGCTGGTCGTGCCGCTATTTCGTATGCCATGCAGGTAGCCGACAGTTACGACGCCTTGAACGACCTAGCAGACCGCACCGGCATGGCTGTCACGGCTCTTCAATCACTGCAAATAGCGGCAAAGCTGTCCGGCGTTGAGGATGCGTCGGCTGCCATACAAAAGCTAACGGTGGCGATAGGCCAAGCCGCAGAAAGCGGTAAGGCAGACGCCTTTTCAAAACTTGGTCTGGATTTCGAAAAACTTGAGGCTATGTCGCCTGACGAGCAGTTTCAAGCTGTGCAGCGGGCGATTGCGGCATTGCCGACTCATGCTGAACGTGCTGCCGCGGCGATGTCCATTTTTGGAAAGTCTGGCGTTGAGCTGTTGCCGCTAATGGACGAGAACTTGCAACAGATTGAAGAGCGGATGCAGGCTCTCGGAGCCACGCTTAGCGATGACCAAGTGAACGCGATTGACCGCATGAACGACAGCCTGACAATGGTGAAAAGCACGTTTGACGGCATTATCGGTCAAGTTGCCGCAAACCTCGCGCCAGTCGTTGAGAGTCTTGCCGAAGACTTTTTAGCGTTCGTGGAGTCTTTTAACGGAGGTGCCGGCGGGCAAGGAATCGCAGACAACATCTCTTCCTTGTTGCTCAACGTTGCTGACTACTTCGCAAACATTTTTGACAACGCTGTGGCTGGTTTCGACGGCTTTGGCGTCACGCTGCAACAAGTGGGCGCAGTGTTTGACTTTGTTGGCAACGTGTTCACGGCCATTGCCGAGACGCTGCGGGCGGCGTTCAACCTGTTTCAGATTTCGGGCAACTTGCTGGCTATGGGGCTGGGTAAGTTTCTGGAAGGCATCGGCAGCTGGGTGTCTAGCGACCTTGAGGCGTTTGGCAAGGACATGGCAGCCAATGCGGAACGCCAAGCCAACCAAAACTCTCGCGAGATGAAAGGCGCAGCGTCAAACGCGGCCACGGCTGCGAGCAATGCTTTATTTGGCCGTGCCGGCAGCCCATCCGCAGGCCCTGCAGCTCGTGCCGTCGCCAATGCTAGATCGCAAATGCGACCTGAAGCTAGAGCCCAACGAGAGGCCGAGCGGCGGGACACCTCGCTGGGCGCGGCGGTCGCCAAGGCCATGCGAAAAGCCGAGGCTGCTAGAAAACGGCAAGAGGAAGCCGCAAAGAAGGCTGCCGCCATTGACGAGGAGATCGGCGACAAACAGGCCGACATCGACAAGATAAACGCCGAAAAGGCCGCCGCCCTTGGTGGCAAATCCAACGAGGCCCTGCAGGCTAACGACGTTCGCAGCAGCCAAGGCATCGCTCAGTTCCTGGCTCTGGCCACCGGTCGCGAAGACCCGGCCATCGAGGAAAACCGCAAGACCAACGCGAAGCTCGAGGAGATCCGCAAGGAGCTTCGAGCACTGCAGCAGGAGAAGGTCGAGATTCTGGGAGCCGCTGCGTAATGGCCGTCAAGACATCCACCGAGCTGGCGACTGTCTCAGCCTCGCGCAGGTTCGGCGAAGCTCCGTCGTTTCAGCGAAAGTTTGTGGTCGAGGTGGATGACCCCACCACGACGCAGACGGTTATCGTCAACTCGTGCAACGTGAAGTTTTTGGACAGCCATCCAGAAGCGCTCTACGCCAAGGCGATGAACGTCAGCGTTGCGAACTACAGCGGCTCGCGCTGGCACTACGAAGTCACCTGGGACTACGAGCTGCCGAAGCAGGCCAACGCTCAAGACAACCCTCTGGTCAGGCCAGACATCTGGCGGTGGAGCACAGGCGGCCTACAGGTGCCGGCCCTGTACTACTTCGACGGAACCGTCGTCAACGCTCTGGTGAATTCTGCCGGAGATTTCTTTGAGGGCGCAACCACCGACATCAGCACGCTTCAGGCCAGCATCACCAGCAATCGGGCGACGTTTGATTACGCGCTCGCCACTGCTTTGACCAACACGGTCAACAGCGACGCATTCCTGGGCTCGGCCATCCACACGTGGAAGTGCTCAGGCATTTCTGGCACGCCGCAAGTTGAAGTTGTCAACGACATCGAGACGCGGTACTGGCAGATCGAAACAACCCTTGAGTACCGGCCCGATGGCTGGCCGCTGCAGTTGCCAGACGTGGGCTGGAACTATCTAGACGGCAGCGACAAAAAACGAGTCGTCGTGAAGATGCCAGGCACAAACGAGGAAGTCGCATCCTCCAACCCGCAGCCGCTGAACACGGACGGCACGCTGAAGACAGGGGCTCCCAACATCCTGATTCGTCGTGTGCATCGCGAAATCGGATTCTCAAGTTATTTTGGCACGCCTAGTTAGGAGTTTGTCATGCCCGACGTGAACTACACCATCAGTGCGACGCTCAACAAAGGGTCGCTGCAGCAAACATTCATAGCGGCCGGCGTGACGAGCGACATGTCTGCCTCTGGGCTGACGACGCTGACGGTGTCTCCGGGGACGAACGCTGCCGGCACGGTTGCGATCAGCACCGCGACGCTCACGAGCGTCGGCGTGTTCTTCGCTCGCAACCTCTCGACCGTTGCGACGGCAGCTGTGTCGTTCGGCCAGCTGTCTGCCGGTGCCATGGTTCCGACGGTTCGCCTGCTTGGCGGCGAGGCGGCCATCGGCCGGCTCAACTCCGGCGATTACGCAGCACTCAGCAACCTGACCGGCACGCAGCTGGTGATCAGCATCCTCGAGGGCTGAGCCATGGCGGACCAGGCTGCAAACAACGGCGGCGGCCAGGCGGCCGGCAAGTCGTTCGTGCAGTTCAGCCGGCCGGCAGCCCAGCGGATCGCCAAGGTCGTCCGCACGGTCGAGGCCGGCAACCGCAGTCAAGGCGGCGTTGTTTTCGACCACCCTATGCCCGGCGGAAACGTCTCTTTCCGCTCCGCGTCGTTCACGGGAACGTGGAACATCTCCAGCACGACGCCGAAGGTGGTTACCTTCACGTACATATCCGGCGGGACTGCTACGGCCAACGCCTATAACGACCTGATAAGCCTGCCAGACGCTGGCACCCGCGCCTGCGTAGTCGGCAAGGAAGGCACTGCCTGGCGACTCATCAACTGGCAGTGGAACATCGCCTACGCTGCGACGGCGGCAACGCTGACAACGACTTCGCTCAAGTTCACGACTCTGCCCGTGGGTGCCGTGGCGACATCGTCTACCAGTACGTTCTCGGTCAGCGTAGTGACGTGCTCAACGTCAACGGCATCATGACGTCACTCACACACAACGGCGACGGCCTGGTTGTAAAAAACGACGCTCTCGGAGTTGATTCTGCGTGCTGCTGTGATGGTGCCAGTGCGACATGCTGCACCGAAAACCTTTTTTGTAACACTTCAATTAATGTTGGCCCAGATTGCGTACCCACTGGTGCTCCTGGCGACGACGGGTGCATGTGCGATTTTTTTTGCTACACATCTTGCTTTGATTGTTGCGCCGAGGACGCCGCCATTTGCTGCACTGATAAGCCGATTCTTGACTCACTATGGCACGACATGGATGGGGCTCAAAAGATCTTACTCTCGTTACTCCAAATAAATTTAGCAAGTTACGCTGTCGATCAAAACGAGGCATGGCATGCAGTCATGCAATCTGGAACGGTCATTGATGGCTATTATCACACTGAGCAGTTTTGTAGGCTTTCGTTAATTCTTTGTCTGCAAGATATGGAGAGCGGACAAACGCCGTGGGTTGCTCAGCAGGCTCACCGCATTAGAGTTGTTTCGGTTTCGACGCAAGCCAGACTGGCGGCTATGCAATGAGACAGAGCGTGACTATTCACGATTTTCGCTGGGCAGCAAATGCCGCCGTATCGGCGTCAGTGCCGCCTCCTCCTGGCCCAGGAACCAAACTTAAGAAACTTTTGGCACGCATCGGCATCACGGCGACGCCAAACTGCTCCTGCAACGCTCGGGCAGCAGCGATGGACGTCAACGAGGCCCGCGAGCCAGGGTGGTGCGAGGCCCATCTGGAGGAGATTGTCGGCTGGCTACGAGAAGAGGCTGAAAAGCGAGGGCTGCCGTTTCTCGACGTTGCTGGCCGCATGCTCGTGCGACGAGCCATCCGCAACGCTCGGGTAGCCAGTTGACACCCCTGCCATAGTGCGGGCGAAGGAGGCCCGCCGTGTCGAGCGATCATCACCTCACGATCGACGGGAAGCGGTGGCTGATGCGGTTCACGCGCCTCACGGGCGATGCCGCCGGCTGGACTTTTTTTGACAACGCCAAACGTCCTCGCATCCTTATCGACGACAAACTCCGCGGGTGGACGCGGGTCGAGACGATTCTGCACGAGATCCTGCACGCGAGCCTCGGGCCGAACATCTCGGAAGAAGCTATTACCGAGGCCGCCAAGGTGCAGCGAAGAGTTTTGAAGATGCTCTACGAGCTCACGCCAAAGGAGCACGAGTGATGGTTCGCACTCGCGGAACATTTCGACGCAAGAACGCCAGCGACCCGTGGACGGTCGAGACGCTGCAAGGCGGCGTAACGAGGATTACGTTTGCGCGACGGCTCTGGGTGCTGCTCTCAAGCGATTGGCACTGGGACTCACTAGCGTGCCAGCGGGACAAGCTCAAATCGGATCTTGACAAGGCTCGCGAACTCAACGCCGCGGTGCTATCCATCGGCGACCATTTTGACGTGATGGGTGGCAAGTACGATCCACGATCTAACGGCAAGTGGGACATTCGCCCCGAGTTCCAGCGCGGCAACTACTTTGATGACATCGTGACGCAGTGTGCCGAGTGGCTTGAGCCGTACCGCGAGCAGATGGCACTGGTCACGCCGGGCAACCACGAGACGGCAGTGCGGAAACGGATGGAAACGTGCCTCACTACCAGGCTCGTGGAGCAGCTGCGGGCTCGTGGCAGTAAGTGCCGCACAGGCGGATACTCTGGCTGGGTGATGTTTCGCGGGCTCAACTCAAGGACGAACTCCGCTCTGTACCGACTGTGGTACCACCACGGCTACGGTGGCGGCGGCCCTGTTACTCGAGGCGTCATCGACTACAGCCGCTACCTCGTGGATGTGGATGCCGACTGCGTCCATGCGGGGCACGTTCATCAGCGGACGCTGATCGAGGCCAGTCGGCAACGACTTTCGCCCACCGGCATCGCCCGCATTCGACCGATTCACCTCGTGCGGTCGGCGGCCTACAAGCAAGAGTGTTTGACCGATGGCTGGGCCGTCGAGAAAGGCATGTCATCCCGGCCTATAGGCGGCTGGTGGATGCTGCTTCGATGGACGCTGGATCATTCTGAGCTACGGGCCTCGTTTCACGACTCGCCTCGTGACGACAACGACGACGTTTGACGCAAGAAATACGCTGCACGTTTTCTTACGAAAGGAAGCCGATGAGCCCGTCGATTGCAGAAGCCAACGCCGCACTCCGCACCGCCGTTCAGGCCCGCCGCGAGGCGCAGGCCGCCGGCAAGCCGGCCGAGGAGTGGTACGAGTCCGCAGACGAGGCGGGTACGAAACCTATGCCCGAAGAAGAACCGGCAGAGGTTTCGTCACAGCCGGCGCACGTCACGCTGGGCTATGACGCTGCGACGATGAAGGCAGCCAGCGACTACCTAGAGGATCTGTTTGAGTTCGAGCGCGACGGCATCCA
>Ga0172372_10005798_pt1 | contig 17056 bp, 14 predicted proteins | sample LakKiv5m_2_FD_114544 | JGI IMG/M metagenome (GOLD analysis project Ga0172372, IMG submission 114544) | Freshwater microbial communities from Kabuno Bay, South-Kivu, Congo - kab_092012_9.5m | ecosystem: Environmental > Aquatic > Freshwater > Lake | place: Democratic Republic of the Congo...
CGATGCGTGAATCGCTCGTGGCGTTGTCGGGCCACACCCATCGGTGGCTCGGTTGGTACCAGTACCGCGCGCTGGGGGCGTGCGCACTGGATCTGTGCGCGGTGGCGGCCGGAGTGGTCGACGCGTACCTCGATTGTTCGTGGAACGCCCACGGGTCGTGGGACTACCTCGGGGGACTGCTGGTGTGTCAAGAGGCCGGTGCCGTCTGCGTCGATCTCGAAGGACGTGACCTCGTGGCGCTCGAACATGACGATCGCCGCACGCCGATCGCGGCGGCCACTTCGCAGTTGCTCGACGAGGCCCTGGAGGCGAGGCGCGAGCTCGATCGCGAACGGCCGAGCAGTCGCTGATCGTCGGCGTCCGAGGGCCTTTCGGAGGGCCGGGACTACGCTGCTCGGTCTTCGGGCGTTTGGCTCAGTTGGCTAGAGCATCTCCCTTACAAGGAGAGGGTCGGGGGTTCGAGTCCCTCAACGCCCACCGATCGCGGCGCGACCGCGTGCGAGGAGTCGCCTTCGTGCTCCGGACTCAGCGGCAGGGAACGGCGGCCTTGGCGGAGTACTCCACCATGGGGTCGAGGTAGTTGGCGCGGAAGTCGGCCATCGCTGCGGGATCCTCGATGATCCAGCCGAACTCCTGGAGTTGATTCGGGTAGGCGTTCTGCGAGCCGACGTAGAAGGCGGCGTCGTCCACGGCGATCACCTTGGCGTGGTGTCCCGGCGTCTTGCCGTTGGGCCAGGTAGCCGCATCGGAGAACCGGAACGGGGCCACCACGAGGTTGGCGCAGGCCAACTCGGTGGCCCGCTGAGAGGAGCCGACCAACTTGGTGAGCCGTTTCATCAGCAGGTCTCGGGTGACCTTCGGATTGCCCCCGTACTGTTCCGACAGGTTGGCGGCGGCTCCCTCGTTCGACTCCACCACGGTCACTGCCACTCCCTCGGCCACCTTGCGCACGATCGCATCGACGAGCCGGACGTCGTAGGACGGATCGATGGCGCACGGGAAGATCAGGCTCTGTTGTGAGATGACGACCTTGCGCTGCGCCGCACCCACGAGCGCCCGAAGGGCCGTGTCGCTCGGGTTGTTGCCGTCCCACACGGCATCGCCGTTCATGGGGTTGGGGAGCGGCGGCAGATTGCAGCCAGAGTCGTTGCGGTCGGCGGAATCGATGCGCACGCTGTCGGCATTGCGGCCCGTGGTCCGCCCATCGGTGATGTAGCCGGCCCGACCGACCGCGAGCACCGTCGAGCGTCCCTTGGCCGGTCCCGGATCGGGTGCGCGGGTGCCGGGGCACCCACCCGGCCCACCACCCTTGGGCACGATGGTGATGTCGTAACTGAAGTCGAATCCGGTGTTGTCGCAACTGAATCGCCACAGGACATCGAGGAACCGGTGGGCGTTGGCCGCCGCCGGTCCCTCCACCTCCACGCCGATGTCAGTGATCGGATTCTCGGACTGCAGGTAACTGCGTGACCACAGGTTGATGCCCATGGCCAGCGCCACCGACGAGTCGGCGGCCACGATCTTGGAGTGATTCCACGAGTAGCCGTTGAACACCGGTGTATTCGACATCAGGGCCGCGACGACCGTGGCCCTCGGGTTGGCGGCCTGCACGTCGGCCTGCAGGCGCTCGAGCACACTGTCACTGAACGGCGTGGCGGGCGAGCGGCCCCACAGCAGGCGAATGGTGGGAGCGCGGCCAGCCTGTGCGCCTTCGGCGGCACCGTCGATGAGGGCCTGACGGAAGCCGCCGTCGGCGATGGCCGACAGGCTCGACACGTCGACCAAGGTCTCGCCGCTGGCCACGATCCGGCGGATCGAGTCGAGCAATCGTTGCTGCACGCCGGAGGAGTCGCAGCCCTGCGTCTGTCCCCAGCAGTCGGACGTGCGGACGAGGAAGGCGGGATCGCCGGTACCAGCACCCGGCAGCGTGTTGCCCGTGGTGACCTCCCACAGGACGCCCTCGCTCGAGTCGGAGCCGGTGGACAGTTCCATCTGTCGGATGGCGGTGGCCACGGCGTCGATGTAGGGCGTCCCGGCGTCGACAGCAGCTTGCCGAGCTGGCGTCGAGTCCTGCTCATTGCCGCACGCGGCCACCCCGAGTGCGATGACGGTGAGCACGGCGGCGAGGAGGGTGAGGGTCATCGGGCGACGCGCGGTCACCGAGTCATTGCAGGCCATCGACTGGATCCTTCCTTTCGAGTTGACAGGTCGTCACTTGAAGCAATTCGGGTGACAGGCGGGGGTGGCGATCGCCGTTGCGCCCAGCCTCGACAGCGCAACGACCACCTGCTCCTTGGTGAAGATCCCGACATTGCTCCAGGCGACTACGTTGAGTTCCGGTTGGCTGGCGCCGTTCATCGGAATCGAGACGCATCCGAGCCGGGCGACTCGGGCGACCTCGGTGCCGAGTCGGGTCGTGCTGATCATCGGTCCGTTGAAGTAGACGACCATTGTTGCGTTGGTGAAGTCGGGGTTGCCGGTCGAACCCTCGAAGGTCTTCGGGTAGGGGGGCCCACCGCACCCGTCGATCTGGAGGGGATTGGATGGGTCCGGAGGGTTGGTCGAACTCGGGGTCGTACTGGGGGGCCTCGCAGGATCGATCGATGACGGCGTCTGGTCGGGTGCTGGTGGCGTCGCCTTCGTCGACTCGGATGCGTTCGACGCCGACTGCTCCGCGACTCGGTCGCCGGAATTCTCCTTGGACAGGATGATGGCGTAGCCCCCGACGCTGAGGAGCACCACGGCGGCGACGGCGACGTAGAACCGCAGCGCCCGAGACCGAGCGTTGTCTGGGGGAGCAGGGTGCGGATCGTTCTGTTCTGCGTTCACGCGAACGGTTCTGCCTCGCCTCGAGCGACTGGAGATTGAAACCGGACTCTACCGACGGACGGCGCAGCCCTGAGGTCGGCCATAGTCTCGGTGGGTTCGCCGAGCTCGAGGGGCCCGGCCGAGGATTCGAGAGGGGATCGGGCGTCCGCCGCTGCGAGACCCGCCACGATCGACGAGGGGGACCGATGGAGGCATCGATGAAGGCATGGCGCGTGCACCGGTACGGAGAGCCGACCGACGTGCTCGTGCTCGACGAGGTCGACATCCCCGAACCGGGGCCCGGCGAGGTGCGGGTGAGAGTGCAGGCCATTCCGCTGAACCTCAACGACCTCGAGCGCATCACCGGCGGGAACATGATGGCCCGGCCCGAGTTCCCCTACAGCCCGGGCATGGAGGTCTTCGGCATCGTCGACGCCTGTGGCGCCGGGACCGAGCATCTCGACGGAGCCCGCGTGGCGGCCATCACCCGTCAGGCCCACGGTGGGTTCGCCGAGTACGCCATCTGCCCGGCGGTGGCCGCCTTCGTCATCCCCGACGACATCGCGTTGCCTGATGCCGCCGCGCTCCTGTTCCCGTTCCACCTGGCGTGGTTGGGACTGGTTGACCGCGCTGGGCTCCACGCCGGACAGTCGGTGCTGATCCACGCGGCGGCCGGCGGCTCCGGATCGGCGGCAGTGCAACTGGCCAAGGCCACGGGCGCCACCGTGTTCGCCACCGCCGGCGGCGCCGAGAAGGTGGCGCTGTGTCGAGAACTCGGTGCCGATGTGGCCATCGACTACACCACCGAGGACTTCGCCGAGGTGGTGCTCGACGCCACCGGCGGGCGCGGCGTCGATGTCGTGTTCGACAACGTCGGTGAAGCGGTGATGCCCGGCTCGTTCAAGTGCATCGCCTACGACGGGCACTACCTGATGATGGGATTCGCCTCCAACAAGGTCGTAGCCGACGAGCAGTTCGTCGTTCCTCGTCACGTGACCATGGGCAACTTCAAGTTGTGCGGGGTGCTGCTCAACTACCAGTCCGACGACATGATCGGACTCATCAAGCGCGGCATGGGCTGGAACGTGGCGCCGCGCGCGCTGGGCGACCGGGCCAACGACGAGATCGTGTCGCTGGTGCGATCGGGTGCGGTGCGCGCCGTGATCGGATCCACACCGTCGTTCGCCGAACTGCCTGCGGCGATGGCGGCCATGGGCGACCGGGCCACCACCGGCCGCGTGATCGTCAGCGGCGAGTGACGTCTCATTCGGGCGGGAGTGCGAACCGGTCGATGTAGTCGGCGAACTCGGCGCGCACGGCTGCAGGATCGATGCCGTACTGGTCGGGGGTGTAGTCGTGGGTGCCGTGCACGCCGGGCGGGTTGGCGGCGATGAAGCCCTTCATGCGCGTCGCACCCTCGTCGGTCATGGTCAGGTCGAAGGCGTCGTAGATCCGCTCCACGGTGGCGAACTGATCGGTGATGAAGTCGGAGAACATGACATCGAGGAACACGGCGTCGGGCCACTCGGTGGTGGTGCGGACCTCGACGCCGTGATGGATGGCCCGGGCCAGGCGCGGGATCCAGTCGGCCGCCACCGCATGCGGATCGACACCTTCACAGGTCTTGTTCCGCACGATGGTGGTGAGGCTCGCGTACGACGTCATCGACTTCACCGGATCGCGATGGGTGAACACGATGCGGGCTTCAGGGTAGGTGGCCAGTAGGTGCTCGAGGCCCCACAGGTGCGCGCCGGTCTTGAGCACCCAGCGATCACGACGGTCGAAGGCCTGCAGGTGCTGCAGTTGGCGGAGGTGGAACTCGTAGACACTGGCCCACGGCGCGCCGTCATCCACCCAGTCCTGATAACCCGGCACGAAGAACTGGTTGTGGAACAGCGGGGTGATCATCGCCTCACCCATCATGGTCACGCATTCCTGGGAGAGCTCGGCCCCCATCGGATGGATGGCCTTGAGTTCCTGCTCGTCGATCGGCGGGATGAGCGATGCACACCGAGCGATGCGAGGGTCGGTGTTCGACGTCTCGGCCCGGGGTGGAGGGGACGGGAACATCGTCTCCCACGTGAGCGGTGCGCGCGTATCGGGATCTCGGGCGAGGATGTCGTGGAGGATCGTGGTGCCCGTACGGGGCATGCCGATGATGAACACCGGTCGTTCGATCACCTGGCGGGCGATCTCGGGGTAGCGGGTGCGGTCATCGACGTACTGCAGTCGGTTGACGGTGTGGCCGATGGCGCGCTCGGATGCCACCATCTCACCGAGGGGTGTGAGTCGCGACTCGGTCACGAGCGAGTGCACGAACCGCTCGAGTCCGTCGGTGAAGGGCCCGTCACCGAGATCGTCGAGTCCGTCGGTGCGTCGAGTGGCCTCGGTCAGCACGGCGTCGGTGGTGAGTGTGGTCATGTGCTCCTCCTCCACAGGGTGATCGGTGTGACGTCGCGTGGTCCGGTATAGGGCAGCGGCTCGTCGGCGCCGGTGGCCGCAGCCCGGTAGGCCGCGCACACGATCTCGAGCACTTCACGACCGAACCGCACGTCGACGCTCGGCACCGCGCCGTCGACGACCCGGGCCAGAGCCTGGAGTTGGGCGACATGACCCAGCAGCTCGAGGTGGGGGTCGACGTCGTGATGGCATGGCGGCAGCGCCACGGGATCGCCGTTGTGTTCGAGATCGGCGGTGGGCAGAAGATCGGCGCGCACGACGTCGGTGTCGCTCGACACCTGCACGTCCCAGAGGCTGCTCGGTGATCTCCAGTCCACCTCCACCCGGGCCACTGCTCCCGAGGCGAAGCGCAACAGCACCTCGGCCCGGTCGTCCACGGCCAGCCCGGAGGCTGCGTCCACTGCGGCCCGCAGGCTGACGGGTCGGTCGTCGGGCAGGACCAGCAGCGCCAGAGCGATGCCGTGCGCGCCGAGATGGAACAGCGCACCGCCGCCACCGGCCGGATCGAGGTAGGTGCCCCAGTCGGGCCGAGGCGACAACAGCCGGATCTCCACATAACGGATGGCGCCGATGCTCGTGGTCGATGTCCGCACCGCATCGATCACGGGGGAGTGGGCCAGATGCTCGCCGTAGAGCACTCGACCACCGCGATCGACCAGCGCGTCGGCATGGGCCAGCGTGGTGGCCAGTGGCGTCTCCACCAGCGCCACAGCGCCGGCCTCGAGCACGGCGGTCGTATCGGGTGCGTGGCGATCGGGTGGGGTGCACACGATCACGGCGTCGGCCCCGGCGGGTAGCGCATCGAGGGTGACGGCCCGGGCACCGACCTGGCCCGCTCGCTCACGGGCCGACTCGCCGGTGCGCGAGGCCACGGCGATGATCGGCGCCCGGACGGCCGACGCCGCCAGCGCGTGGACGACAGAGGCGGCACCGGCTCCGGCGAGGGCGAGATCCACGGTGGGACCGTACCGCCCTGCGCACTAGCGTCGGCCCCGATGGGGGATGCAGGGGTTGACGAGGGCGTCATCGACGGCGAGTTGAACGGTGTGGTCGTCGTCGATCTGTCGACCTCGTTGAGCGGCGCCTACACCGCCAAGATGTTCGCCGATTCGGGTGCGACCGTCACCCGGGTCGAACCCGCTGGTGGTGATCCGCAGCGGCGTGCGCAGTGGTCGGGCGAACCCCACGCCGAGACGGCGCCGCTGTTCCGGTACCTGCGTCACGGCCAGCGTTCGGTGACGGGCGCCATCGGCGACGCGCAGGTCGACGAGTCGTGCGCGGCGGCCGATCTGGTGATCGTGTCCGGACCGCCGCCGGCCGAGTGGCCCGGCACCGTCGTGCTGTGCATCACGCCCTACGGACTGGAGGGACCGTTCGCCGATCGTCCGGCCACCGAGTTCACCCTGCAGGCCGACAGCGGGGCCATCGCCATCCGTGGCGTGCGCGAACTCCCACCCATCCAGATGGGTGGACGCATCGTGGAATGGGTCGGTGGGGCCTACGGCGCAGTGGCGGCCCTGGCTGCGGTGCGACGGGCCCGTCAGACCGGTCACGGTGAGGTCATCGACCTGTCGGTGTTCGAGGTGGCGCTCATCACCGCCACCAACTATTCGGATCTGTCGAACTCGCTCGCCGGTCGACCCGAACCCGATCCGGCGATCCCACCGCGTTCGGTGGAGATCCCCTCCATCGAACCGACACTCGACGGTTGGGTCGGGTTCAACACCAACACGCGCGACCAATGGGAGTCGTTCTGCGTGTTGATCGAACGTCCCGATCTGCTCGATCCACCGGACTTCGCCGCGCTCGCGGTGCGCAGTGCGCGCGCCGCCGAGTGGAACGCCATGGTGCGCGAGTTCACCACCAAGCACACCACCGCCGACATCGTCGAGCGCGCTGCGGCATTGCGCATCCCGGTGGCGCCGGTGTCCGACGGGCGCATGTTGCTGGAACTCGACCATCCTCGTGAACGCGGCGTGTTCCTCACCGACACCGATGGCGGATTCCGCTTCCCGCGTCGCCCGTATCTGCTCGACGGTGCGCCCGGACCCGAGCCGCATCCGGCCCCGTCGCTCGGAGACCACGACGGCGCAGCTGTTCCGCAGCGCGCGAGTCGGCCGGTGGCTTCGGGCGCACCCCGGCTTCCCCTCGACGGGATCCGTGTGCTCGACCTCACGGCGTGGTGGGCCGGACCCAGCGGTGCCGGTGTGCTGGCCACGCTCGGTGCCGATGTCACCCACGTCGAGTCGACACGCCGCATCGACGGCATGCGCACCACCGGCGGGATGTTCTTCGGCACCAAGGAGCAGTGGTGGGAGTACAGCGCATTCTTCCTCGCCGCCAACATCAACAAGACCGACGTCACGCTCGATCTCGACCGCCCCGAGGGTCGGGCGCTGGCCCTCGAGTTGGCTGCGCAGGCCGACGTGATCATCGAGAACTTCACGCCGCGCGTCATCGAGGCCTTCGATCTCGACTGGGACGTCATCCGGGAGGTGAATCCCCGTGCCGTCATGGTGCGCATGCCCGCCTTCGGACTCGACGGCCCCTGGCGTGACCGACCCGGGTTCGCCCAGACCATGGAGCAGATCACCGGACTGGCATGGATGACCGGTCATCCCGCCGATCAACCGCGCATCCAGCGCGGCCCGTGCGATCCCAATGGCGGCCTGCACGCCGCGTTCGCCGCGCTGATCGGACTCGCCCATCGGGACCACACCGGAGAGGGCTGTCTCATGGAAGCCCCCATGTTCGAAGCGGCCATCAACGTGGCCGCCGAACCGGTGATCGAGTGGTCGGGCAATGGTCTGCTGGTGGAGCGCGAGGGCAATCGCAGTCCCTACGCCGCGCCACAGAACCTGTATGCCTGCTGCGGCACCGAGAACTGGTTGGCCATCTCGTGTGCGACTGACGAGCAGTGGCAGGCCCTGGCGCGGGCGATCGGCCGTGTCGACCTCGCCGACGACCCGACGCTCGCCACCCTCGTCGATCGGCGGCGGGAGCACGATCGACTCGACTCGGCGATCGCCGAGTGGGCCGCTGACCGCGACCTCACCGTGGCCGTCGAGCAGCTGGTGGCCGTCGGGGTTCCGGCGGCGGTCACGCGGGACAACCGCCGTTCGGCCAGTCATCCCCAGAACGACTGGCGAGGATTCTGTGAGATGGTCGAGCATCCCGTTGTCGGCGTGCATCCCACTCCGACCCTGCCGTTCCGTTTCGCCACCGTCGATCGGTGGGTCCGCATGCCGGCGCCCACCCTCGGTCAGGACAACGCCGAGATCCTCGGTGTGCGCCTCGGACACTCCGAGGCCGAACTCGCAGCACTAGAAGATGCAGGCGTCATCGGCGACAGGCCGCAGGGCGTCTGAGGACAAAGGAGGACCGACATGCCGGATCTGTTCGACACGCATCGGGTGATCGACGTCGACACCCACCTGACCGAACCGCCCGACACCTGGACGCGATCGTTCCCGGCCTCGCTGCACGACAAGGTTCCCCACATCGAGCGGGTGGACGGCGTCGACCAGTGGATGGTGAGTGGCGAGCGCATCGGGGCGCCCGGGTACTACTCGATGGCCGGTCACGACGGCGTCATGCCGCTGTCCACGCCGAAGACCTACGAGGACATCCATCCCTCCATGTACGACGCTCGGGCCCGACTCGAGTTCCTCGACGCCGAGGGCGTCGACGCGCAGATCCTCTATCCGAACGTCGGCGGGTTCGGTAACGGCTACTTCCTGCGTCTCGGAGACCGGGAGCTCGTCGCCCAGTGCGTGCGCGCCTACAACGACTTCCTGTCCGACTGGTGCGGCGCCAATCCGGATCGACTCATCCCCATCGCTGCAGTTCCCTTCTGGGATCTCGATCTGGCCATCGACGAGATCGGTCGGTGTCTCGACATGGGCCATCGCGCCATCAACTTCTGCAATCAACCGCAGGACTACGGGCAACCGCCGCTGGCCAGCACCCACTGGGACCCGATCTGGGCCACGGTGGCCGAGGCCGGTGTGCCGGTGAGCTTCCACGTCGGAGGCGGTTCCATGGGCACCCAGTTCGAGGACGTCGCCGGCATGGGTTGGATGACGAACTTCGCCAAGGTCTCCACCATGATCTTCATGGACAACATGCGCTGCATGGCCGACCTGATCTTCGGGGGAATGTGTCACCGGTTCCCCGACGTGAAGTTCGTGTCGGTGGAGTCGGGCGTGGGCTGGATCCCGGGTGCACTCGAGGCCTTCGACTGGCAGTGGAACAACGGAGGTGTGCGCGACGAGCACCCCGAGTACGAGTTGACGCCCAGTGAGTACTTCCGTCGGCAGGTCTACGGGTGCTTCTGGTTCGAGGAGGCCTCGGCCCAATTCGCCATCTCGCAGTACCCCGACAACATCATGTTCGAGTCGGACTATCCGCATCCCACGTGCATGCATCCGGGGCCGCGCACGAAGGCCACGCGTCCGCGCGAGTACGCCACTCGGGTGCTCGGTGGCCTGCCCGAAGAGGTGGTGCGCAAGGTGCTGTGGGAGAACGCGGCCAGCGTGTACGGACTCTGAGTCGATGACCGGAGCCGCGCCCAGCGCCCCCGATCTGGGCTCTCGTCATATCGTGGCCGAGGTGCGCGGGCGCACATTGCACCTGCGCATCGACCGTCCGGAGCGCCGGAACGCGTTCGCCCAGGAGATGTACCGCGCCCTCAAGCGCGCCGCCATCTGGGCCGACGGCCAATCCGAACTCGACTCGGTGTGCGTCACCGGAACCGACCGGTGGTTCGCCGCCGGGGGTGACATGGGCGGGAATTCGCAGGACTCCGAGGGACTGGAGGTGGAGTGGGACGCCACCGACAACTTCCCGTTCCGTCACATCGAGCGTTGTCGCAAGATCTGGGTGGCCGCCATCAACGGCACGTGTCATGCCGGGGGGATCGTGCTCGCCCTGCACTGTGACGTCGTGCTGGCCTCCGATCGGGCCCGGTTCCGGGTGCCCGAACTGCTGCGGGGCATCCCGGATCCGTTCATGGCTGCTCGCCTGGCCGAGGCGGTGGGCATCGTGCGGGCACGCTGGCTGTTCTTCACCGCCGCCGAGATCGACGCCGAACGGGCGGCCGAGATGGGCCTCATCGGAGAGGTGGTGCCCCACGACGACCTCGCCGAACGCACCGAGTGGGTGCTGGCCCAGATCTCGGCCACCGGTCCCGAGGCGAGGGCAGCCATCAAGCGGGATCTCAACGCTCGGTTACCCCAGCACGACACCGGCATGTTCCACCGATCGATGATGAGTCCCGAGATGATGGAGGGGATGCGCGCCTTCATCGAGAAGCGACCGGCGGAGTGGCCCCGGGGCTGACCGGACCTCGGGGTCGGGCGCCGATAGCGTTCGCAGCGGTGAACAGACTCGTCCAGTTCGGGGCCGCCATCGTGGCCGGCGGGTGCGTGCTCGCGCTGGCCGTGATCGTGGCCCTCCCGTCGATCGCTCTGGTGATCACCGGGATCCGCGGCTCGGACGGAGCCATCGACGTCACCTCGTTCCGCGACTATGCCGTGCGCTCGCAGGTGTTCGGGGCCAACGGTGATCTGATCGCCACACTGCACGGCCCCGAGAACCGCGAACCGATGGCGCTGGCCGACATGCCCGACACCATCAAGCAGGCGGTGCTGTCGGTGGAGGATGCCCAGTTCTACGAGCACGGCGGGATCAACCTGCGCGGACTCGTGCGGGCGTTGGTCGAGAACGTGCAGTCCGGTCAGGTCGAACAGGGTGGCTCGACCATCACCCAGCAGCTGGTGAAGAAGGCGCTGCTCAGCGACGATCGGGTGCTCGATCGCAAGACCCGTGAGGCGGCGCTGGCCATCCGTCTCGAAGGACAGATCTCCAAGGACGAGATCCTCGAGCTCTACCTCAACACCGTGTACTTCGGCAACGGCGCCTACGGCGTCAAGGCGGCCGCCGAGACCTACTGGGGCAAGTCGCCGGCCGACCTGACCTGGGTGGACAGCGCGCTGCTCGCCTCGTTGATCTCCAATCCCGTGGGCAACGACCCGTTGTTGCGTCCGCAGAAGGCCAAGGCCGAGCGGAAGCTGGCGTTGGAACGGATGGTGGACAACGGCGTGATCACCCGGGCGCAGGCCACCGAGTTCGATGCGCTGCCGCTGCCCAGTGGCAAGTGCGTCGGTGGAGGCCCGAAGCCCGCCGAATGCGGAACCGTCGAGCAACCTCCGCCCGACAGTTACTTCGTGGAGACGGTCAAGGAACAGTTGCTGGCCGACCCCCGCATCGGTGGCACCTATCAGGAGCGCTACGCCCAGGTGTTCGGCGGCGGTCTGCGCATCTACACGACCCTCGACCCGGCGGCGCAGGCGGCGGCGCAGTGGGCCCACGACACGACGTTCCCCGACAACGTGCGTCGCGAGGCCGATGCCAAGGGCATCACCACGGCGATGGTGGCGGTCGACAACGCCTCCGGTGCGGTGCGGGCCGTGGTCGGCGGACCGGGGTTCGACGAGTTCAAGTACGACATCGCCACCCACGAGCCCGGTCGGCAGACCGGATCGACGTTCAAGACCTTCGTGCTGCTCACCGCGTTGGAACAGGGTGTGTTGCCCGAGGACACCGTGGGTGGCGGAGGGTCGTGGCCCAACAAGGGAAGCACGCCCGATCCCTACGAGATCGACGGTGGGGACGGCACCCTGATGGGTGTCACTGCGTCATCGTCGAACGGTGCGTTCGTGCGCCTCGGTCAGACCGTGGGTCTGGCCAACGTCGTCGATCTGGCCCAGCGCCTGGGTGTGTCGAGCAACTTCGATCCGGGAGCCAAGGCCATGCCCCTCGGTGTGTTCGATGTGACCCCGTTGGAGATGGCGTCGGGCTACTCGGTCATCCCCAACGGCGGTGTGCACAACCCGCCGTACTACATCGACCGGGTGGAGGACCGCACCGGTCGGGTCCTCATGGAGCACACGCCGGATCCGGCTCGCGGAGTGAGTTGGCAGACGGCGTGTCTGGCCACCGAGATCCTGGCCAACAACGTGCGCTCCGGTACTGGCACCAACGCGCAGTTGCGGGGCCAGTCGGCGGCGGGCAAGACGGGAACCACCGAGAGCAACTCGAACACGTGGTTCGTGGGCTTCACCCCGCAGTTGACCACTGCGGTGTGGATGGGCATCCCGGCCAAGGGAACCGAACCGATGGGCAACCTCGGAGGCCGCGAGCAGTTCGGCGGCCTGTGGCCCGCCACCATCTGGCGCAACTTCAATCAGGCCTACATCGACGCCACCAATCAGCGTCGAGTCGACTGGCCGGACTGTGGAGCGGCGCCGCGGGCCCCGCGACCGGCGACCGGCGCAGCCGATCCCTACGGGGTGCTCAATGGGGTCACCGAACCGGAGGTCGATCCCGCGACGGTCGCGTCGTCGACCACGACCACGACCCGTCGGACGACGACGACCCGGCCGTCGACCACCACCACCCGAGGTGGATCGACCACGACGACCTCCACGGGATCGACGACCACGACGACGGAACCTCCAGCCGGACCCATCAACTAGGGGTCGGGCGGTCGTGGGCATCGGCGCAGTCGGCGGATGCGACAAGGTGCGGACAGGCGGGGGAGACTTGCAGCGTGAGTGATCTCGAACGACTGCTGGAGCTGCAGGAGAACGACACGGCCACCGATCGGGCCCGTCATCGTCGGGTCACCCTGCCCGAGTTGGCCGCCATCGCCGAACTCGACGCCACCGAGACCGGTCTGCGGGCGGCGATCGCCGGGCCGACCGAGGAGCGAGCCGCACTGGCCCGCGAACAGAAGCGCATCGAGGACGAGGTGGCCACCCTCAGCGCCAAGATCGCCAAGGTCTCCCATCGCCTGTACGAGGAGGGTCTGACGTCGCCGAAGGAGGCCCAGGACCTGCAGGCCGATCTCGACTCGTTGCAGCGTCACCAGCGCACGCTCGAGGACCAGATCCTCGAGTTGATGGAACAGATCGAACCGCTCGACGTACAGATCGCCGAGGCCGACGAACGACTGTCGGCCATCGCCGCTGACCGCGACGCCCAGCGCGCCTCTCTGGCCGCCGCGCAGGGAGTGATCGACACCGAGATCGAAGGACTGGTCGGAGCCCGCAACGCGTTGGTGGCACCCATCCCGGTCGGACTGCTCGACGAGTACGAGCGGATCCGCGCCAGTTCGGGTGGCGTCGGCGTCGCTCGACTGTCGGGGCCGACGTGCACGGGATGTCACCTGTCATTGGCCGCCGCCGAGGTCGATGCCATCCGTCGGGCGCCGGCCGACGTGTTCAACCACTGCCCCGACTGCGGACGGTTGCTCGTCCCGTGATCCTCTGGTTCGCCGGTGTCACGTTCGTTTTCGTGTGGTGGGTGTTCCGCAGCCCCGCCCTCGACTACCGACTGGTGATGCTCGGCGCGATCCTGCCGGTGGGTGAGTTCGCGTTCGGAGGTCCGAGGGTGCTCCACTCGCTGCTGGCCCCGGTGGCGTTGCTGGCCGTGCTGATGCTGGCCACCCAGAAGCGTCGACTGGTGCGCCGTCGGTGGATCGGTCTGCCCATCGGCATGCTCGTGCACCTCGTGCTCGACGGGATCTGGACGCGACCCGAGGTGTTCTGGTGGCCGTTCACCGGGCTCGACTTCCCGGCGGGTCAGTTGCCCGAGGTGGAGAACCCGTTGGGTCTGACCCTGTTGTTCGAGGCAGTTGGCATCGGTTGTCTGGTGTGGGCGTGGCGGGCGTTCGGGATGTCGGACCGCACTGTGCGCGACAAGTTCCTGCGCACCGGCCAGTTGTCGCGCACCGTCCTGCAACCGCCGAGCTGCTGAGGTCGAATCGTGCTCGTCATCGTTCGTCATGGCCGTACCGACCACAACGCCGCCGGCCTGCTGCTCGGTCGGCTCGATCCACCCCTCGATCCGCTCGGACGTGAGCAGGCCGTGGCGCTGGCCGCCGCCATCGGTCCGGTGGATCGTGTGATCGCCAGTCCGCTGCAACGCGCCACCGAGACGGCCTCGGCCTTCGGTCGACCGATCGAGATCGATGAACGGTGGATCGAGGTCGACTACGGCGCCTTCGACGGCATGCCCCTCGGCGAGGTGCCGGCCGAGGCGTGGGCGGCGTGGCGGCGCGACCCGGAGTTCGCCCCTCCCGGCGGCGAATCACTGCGCGGATTGGGTGTGCGGGTGGCGTCGGCGCTCGACGATCTGACGGCGAGCGATGGGCCCGACACGACCACGGTGGTCGTGTCCCATGTGTCGCCGATCAAGGCGGCCGTGTCGTGGGCGCTGGGCGGTGACGAGCTGACCACGTGGCGACTGTGGGTGGCGCCGGCTTCCATCACCCGGATCGCCACCACCGCACGAGGAGCCGTGGTGCATACGTTCAACGAGATCGCCCATCTCACCACCGCCGACCTGCTCGATCGCTGAGGCGGCAGTGAGTGGCGGCGGCGCAGGGCGACGATGGCCGGGGTGATGGTGACCGGGGTGATGGTGGCCGGGGTGATGGTGACCGGAGCGGTGGGGTTGGCCCGTCGGATGATGGCAAGTGTCGCGGTGATGGCCGTCGGGTCGTTGGTGGCGCTCGGGTGCGGCGGGGGAGCGAGCGGCAGCGCGCCGACCACTGCGACGGTGCTGGAGTCGTCGACCACCTCGACGACCGCTCCGCCCACCATCACGACCACGCGACCGCTGGCTCCCGATGCCTTCGATGCCGCCGATGCGGTGTTCGCAGAACGGGTGCGCAGCGCCGGACTGTCGGGCGGTGTGCTGCGCGTCGTCGATACCGACGGTCGAGTGCTGCACGACCGCTCAGTGGGCTCGGTGAACGGTTCGACCCCGCTGTCGGTGGCGTCGTCGACCAAGTGGTTGACGGCAGCCACGTTCATGACGATGGTCGACGACGGACTGATCGGACTCGATGACGACATCGCCCGCTGGTTGCCCGAGTTCGCCGACGCCCGACCGGCGTTGACCGCCCGCCAGTTGCTCACACACACCTCGGGGGTGCGTGACCATCCCTGTCAGGGCAACGGCAGCGCGCTGGCTGGTTGCGTGCGGGCCATCGCGGGATCGGCTCGCCAGTTCTCGGCCGGCAGCGCGTTCTCCTACGGCAACTCGTCGTTCCTCGTCGTCGGTCGACTGATCGAAGTGGTGGCTGGTGTCGACTTCGCCGCCGCGGTCACCGAGCGAGTGACCGGCCCGCTGGGCATGACGGCGACGACGTGGCCCGGTGCGCCGAATGCGGCCAATCCGGCCTTCGGTGTGCGGGTGACGGTGGACGACTACGGGAAGTTCCTCGACATGATCCTGCACGAGGGCACTGTGAGCGGGGTGCCGGTGCTGTCGAAGGCGGCGGTGTGGGAGATGATCGGCAACCAGGTCGGCGACTACGACGTGTCGCGAGACTTCTCGGTGGGGATCACCAAGATCCCTCGCTACGGACTCGGGTGCTGGCCGGACACGCTCAATGCCTTCACCGGCACGGCCGTGGTGAGCGGCAACGGCGGGAAGGGCTTCTACCCGTGGGTCGACTTCGATACGCGCACGTGGGGGATCGTCGGCGTGCAGGACGATCGCGGCGCGCAGGTGGCCGTGCCGGCCTCGCAGCGCGTGCAACAGGCCACACGCTCCGTGCTCACCGATTGAGTCGGACCGGGATGGGTGTCGACGAGGAGGTCTGTAAGCGGGGTTCTGTCCAGCGCCTCCCGGCGCCTGGGTGACCATCCATCTGTGCGGCCTACCAGCGGGTGTCGCTCCTCGCGGAACGACGGACGGGCCGTCCATCCCGACGCTCGGCCTTGCTCCGGGTGGGGTTTACAAGCCGCCCGGGTCACCCCGGACGCTGGTGCGCTCTTACCGCACCGTTTCACCCTTGCCTGTGCCCGAGGGCCATCGGCGGTCTGCTCTCTGTTGCACTTTCCTTCGGATCACTCCGACTGGCTGTTGGCCAGCACCCTGCCCTGTGGAGCCCCGACTTTCCTCGAACCGGTCGAGCCGGTCCGCGGTCACCCGACCTCCTCGTCGACCCCGTCAGTGTGTCACGACGCCGGTCGAACGACCACGACGCCCTTCATGGTGTTGCGCACCGGATCGAAGTAGCGGAACCGGCCCGAGGTGGAGAAGGTGTGCACCCACGAGCGGCCCTGCCGCATCCGGGGTGAGTCGAGGCGGGGAGCCATGAAGCGCAGGGAGTGCTCGACGTCGTCGTCGTTGATCCACATGACCGTGCCACCCGGTTCGATCTCCACCACTCGGGGGTCGAACTCTCCGTCGGTGATCATCACTGTGGCGGCGATGGCCGGGTCGTGATCGGCTCGGTCCTCACTGTTGGTGCAGCCGGCGGTCGCTGTGGTCAGCGCGGTCAGTACCAGAGCCGAACACGCAACGACGGCGAGCGGACGGAATCGACGGGGCCGCATCGCTCAGAAGTCGAAGGCCGACAGTTCGGGGAACCACGCCCGGGCGCGGTCGACGGCCTCGGCCCAACGATCGCGACCATCGGGCCCGGAGGGCTCGACCACGTCGCGGGGTCGCCAGGTGGCGGCCACGTCGTCGAGGCCACTCCAGGTGCCGTCGGCCAGGCCGGCGAGGAATGCGGCGCCGAGGGCGGTGGCCTCGGTGACGGGGGAGACCTCCACCGGGCGAGCGGTGGCGTCGGCCAGCGCCTGTACGAACGTCGGGTTGGCGCTCATGCCCCCGTCGATGCGCAGCGCGTCGATGGAGAGCGAGGAGTCGGCCTCGGTGGCCTCCAGCAGATCTGCGCCGCGCTGGGCCACTCCTTCGAGCACCGCCC
>Ga0172372_10005802_pt1 | contig 17048 bp, 18 predicted proteins | sample LakKiv5m_2_FD_114544 | JGI IMG/M metagenome (GOLD analysis project Ga0172372, IMG submission 114544) | Freshwater microbial communities from Kabuno Bay, South-Kivu, Congo - kab_092012_9.5m | ecosystem: Environmental > Aquatic > Freshwater > Lake | place: Democratic Republic of the Congo...
CCGCCACCGTCCACCTCAACCTCCGAGGTCGGGACCCTGCCGGCACCATCGCGGACGCGGACGCTGCCGTGACCGCGCTGACCCGCCTCTTCCTCGACTGGAGGGTGGACGGGGCGCCGGTGGTGGAGCGGGTCCGGCGGCGGGACGAGGTCTGCCGGGGGCCCGCGGCGGAAGGCGCGCCGGACCTGGTGCTCGAGCTGGCGCTCCACCAGGGCGCCTCCCCGGTCGTCCTGCCGTCGGCCGGAGTCCCCGCCGGCACCACCTGGCGCCGGCTTTCGCCCGAGGAGCACCTCGGCGCCAAGGGCGCGGGGATGAACGGGGCGCACCGGCCCGACGGCCTCCTGGTGCTGCACGGCCCCCCCTGGGCTCCCGGCCGGGAGGTCCGGGCGAGCGTGGAGGACGTGCTGCCGGCGCTCCTGGCCGGCCTGGGCGAGCCCGTGCCCGACTGGGTGGAGGGAAGGGTACCGCCGGGAGCGCTGCGCGCCGAGGGGCCCCTGGAGCGCGATGCGACGCCGTGCCCACCGCCGCCCCGGATCCGGCCCACCGCGCCCCTCGCCGCCGCCTCGGTCGCCGATCGGCTCTCCCGGCTGGGGTACCTCTGATGCGGGTGCTGGAGGTGGGAGCCCTCCCCTTCCCGTCCCCCCAGGGCTCCCAGGTGCACCTCCGCGGCACCGCCCGCGCCCTGGCCCGCCGCGGCCACGCGGTCACCGTGGTCTGCTACGGGCACGGGGACCCGGCGCCTCGCGGCGAGGGCTACACCATCCGCCGCCTGCCCCGCGTCCCCGGCTACCGCCGCATGCGGTCCGGGCCGGACCTGGTGAAGCCCTTCCTGGACCTAGGGTTGGCCGGCCTGTTGACGCGGATCGACGCCGACGTCGTCCACGCCCACAACCTCGAGGCGCTGGGCGCCGCGCTCCTGGCCCGCGTCCACACCGGCCGGCCGGTCGTCTACGACGCGCACACCCTCTTCGAGGAGGAGCTCCCCACCTACCTCCCCCGGGGGCGCCGGCCCGCCCGCTGGCTGGGCCGGCTCGCCGACCGGGCCCTTCCCGCCCGCGCCGACGCCATCGCCACCCTCTCCGCCCGCGCGCTCCGCGGCTGGGCGGGGCTCGGGATTCCCTGCGCGCTCGCGCCCCCCGGCATCGACCCGGCCGACCTGGCGGGGGTGAGGCCTCGGCGCTCGGGCTCCGGCCCGGTGGTGGTGTACGCGGGCAACCCCGACGGGTACCAGGACCTGCCGGTGCTGTACGCCGCGCTGCGTCGGCTCCCCGAGGTCCGCCTGCGGATCGTGACCGCCGCGCGCTGGGGACCGGTGCCCCCGGGCGTCGAGGTGGTCCACGCCCCCCGCTGGGAGGATGCCCGCGCCTGGATCGCCGGCGCCGACGCCGCCGCGGTGCCCCGGACCCGCTGCGCCGGCTACCCGATGAAGCTCCTCGCCTGCCTCGGGCTGGGCCTGCCCACGGTCATCGCCGCCGGGAGCGCGCGCGGTCTCCCCGGAGAGCACGTGGTGCCGGACGGCGACCCCGCGGCCTTCGCCGAGGCCCTGCGGGTCGCCATCGTGGCACCCCGGGTCGATCCGGCCGAGGTGCTCCAGGCCGCGTCCTGGGACCATCGCGCCGAGGTGCTGGAGGGCTTGTTCCACACCGTGGTGTCACACTCGCGCCGACCGCGAGTATAATGGAGCGCTCCCCGAGTGTACCCGTGGTCGGCTCCGCGCTCCTCGCCCTGGCCCTGTCCGGTTGTTCGGACACGACCCTGAACTATCAGAAGGAGGATCCCGTGGAGATCCTCCCCGGCAGCATCAGCGGCCGCGTGTGCGACCCCTCGGGCCGGCTCTGGCTGCCGGACGCCCAGGCCTACGTCAACCTCGTGGACGACGACGGGATCATCTACCAGACCAACCAGGCCTACTCGGACCTCGACGGCTACTGGACCCTGGACGACCTCCCCGGCGAGCGCGAGTACACCTACTTCGTGCAGTACGGCACCGAGGTGCTCGAGACGGACACCGTGTGGGTCGGTTCGGACCAGCACATCGTCCTCGACGAGCCGGACTGCTTCGATCCGCTGTCGCTCGACATCGCGATCGTGACCGGGGACTACGACAACTTCGACCTCGTGCTCAACCAGCTCGGCTTCTCGAACTACGAGCTGGTGGACGGGCAGGACGGGGACGTGCTCAACTCCTTCCTCGGCGATCCCGAGGAGCTGGCCCGCTTCGACGTGATCTTCTTCAACGGCGGCTTCGTCGAGGACGGCACGATCTACGACCTCGAGGACCCGGACGACGCCGCCACGGCGCAGAACGTCCAGAACGTGGTGCAGTTCGTGCACAACGGCGGGGTCGTGTTCGGCTCCGACTGGGCCTACGACCTGGTCGAGCGCGGCTGGCCCACCCGGATCAACTGGGTCGGCGCGGACGAGATCCCCGACGACGCCCAGATGGGCGACTACGAGCTGGTCAACGCCGGCGTGCAGGACGCCGCGCTCGCGGAGTTCCTGGGCACCGACTACATCGAGGTCCAGTACGACCTCCCCGTCTGGCCGCCCATCGAGTCGGTGGAGGACGGCGTTTCCGTGCACCTCGCCGGCACGGTGCCCTACTCGGACGGCTTGTCCGAGTTCACCCTGACGGGCGTTCCGCTCCTGGTGAGCTTCAACTCCGAGCAGGGCAAGGTGGCGTTCTTCACCTTCCGGGTCGTCCCCAACTCGAGCGACGACATGCTCGCGATCCTTCAGTACATGATGTACCAGATCTGACCGTGCCCGGAGCGGTCTACGGCGCGGGCTCGGCGGAGCCCCTGGCGATCTGGAAGGACGGCAAGCTGCTCGACAAGGACGGCGTGGGCACGCTCCTCCAGCGCCGCGGCGCCGAGTGGTTCGTGGGGCGCGCCGCGACCGCGAGCTGGCGCCAGCAGGGAAACGTCGTCTTCGCCGCGGGCTCGTCCACCCCGCACGCCCGCCTCGTGAACGGGCAGTGGCTCAAGGGCAACACCTACGAGGTGCTGTACCGCGTGGTGGGCAGCGCCCTGCACGCCGGGGGCGGCGCGGCCCCGGTGCTCCGGGGCGAAGGTCTCGGCGCCGAGGAGCTCTTCCTCGCCGCCCTCGCGCTGGGCAAGTAGCCACCGGGCGTCGGCCCCGGTCTACTTCTTCTTCGGGGCCTTCCCCAGCGGGTGGATCTCGTCCACGATGCCCAGGATGACGCTGTGGAAGGGGTCGTCGTCCTTGCCCAGCACCTGCCGGGCGGCGTTGCCCTCGCGCGCACACACCACGAGGTCGCCGGGGCCGGCCTGGACCGCGTCGACGGCGAGGAAGCTGGACCCCATCGGCGTGCGGGCGTCCTGCGCCAGGGGCTGGACCACGAGCACCTTCCGCCCGACGTAGACGGGGTGCTGGATGGTCGCGACGGTGCTGCCGAGCACGCGGGCGAGGATCACGCGCGCCTCCCTTCGGTGTGGATGTCGTCGCAGATGCGGACGATGCTCGCGTCCACGGGCGAGTAGGTGACCGGGAGGGCCAGCGCGGCCTCCCGCCCCGTCACCCACTCCACCAGCTCACCCGTGCCGCACTGGAGCGGGTCGCAGGCGACGATCGGGTCCCCGTCTGGCTTCCCGGCGTGGTCCTGCGGCTGGATCACCAGGAGGCGGACGCCCACCAGGGACTCGTGCTTGACGGTGGCGACCACGGTGCCGAGGACGCGGGCAAGCTGCATCAGCGAGCTCCGAAGGGCGCTTGACGTAGCACGTGCGCCAGGAACTCGGGGTGCGGGCGTGCCACGAGCTCGGCCCTGACCAGGCGCTCGCGGGCCGAGAGCGCCGCCGCGCCGACCTCCAGGGCCGCCTCGACGTCGAACTGCTGGCCATCCACCACGAAGAACCCCTTGCCCCCCAGCGCGCGCTCGATGCGCAGGCCGGTGAGCTCGACGAAGGCGTTCTTCAAGGCCGCGTCGCAGGCCGCGAGGACCGAGGCGATGCTCGACCCCTCCACGATGCCCACCGTGTCGAAGGCACCCTCGCGGCGCGATCCACCGAGCCCGCTCCACACCCGCGGGTCCACCCCGGGGAGCAGCACCTGGTCCATCAGGCACTCGGCGGCGACCTCCGCGCCCACTTTGTGCGCCGCTTCGACCTCGGCCACCCCTCCGCCGTAGAGGATGAGGTATCGGCCGGGCTCCACGAGGTTCGCCTCGACCACCACCACCGGCGACTCCTTCACCAGGGCGTCGAGGACGCGGTAGCCCCGGGCGATCGAGTCGAGCTCGAGGAGAGCGAGCGCGTCCATCCTCGGCGCGGCGGAGCTCACACGATCCGGAAGTGGCCCGCCAGGGTGCAGCGGCGCTCGCGGGTGAAGTTCACCGCGGTGGTGAGGCCTTCGCCGGTGGGGGAGGCGATGGTGAAGCTGGTGTAGCCTTCGCCGCCGAAGCCGAGCCCCGCGAAGTTGGGCTTGTTCTTCACGTAGATCGAGCAGTTGGCCACCCGGGCCATGCGGTGCAGGTGGTCGATGTTCTTCGAGTACATCGACGCGGTGTGGCCGAAGCCGTGCTCAGCCTGGACCGCGAGATCGATCCCCTCGTGGACGTCCTTCACGCGCACGATGCCGATGATCGGCATGAGCAGCTCGGTCTGGACGAAGGGGTGATCGAAGGGGACCTCGCAGATGATGAGGCGGGGATCCCCCTGGAAGGGGACGTCGATCTCGCGCAGGTAGCGGGCCGCGTCCTTCCCGACCCACTGGGTCAGGGTGTGCTGGCGGTCCGCCTGGAGGATGAGCTTCTCCAGCCGGGTGACCTGGTGGTTCCGCAGGAGCACCGCGCCGTTGCGCTGCATGGTCTCGATCAGGCGGTCCGCGATCTTCTCGACCGCGAAGACCTCCTTCTCGTCGGTGCAGATGATGTTGTTGTCGAAGCTGGCGCCCTGGACGATCCCGCGCGCGGCGGCGTCGAGGTCCGCGGAGTCGTCCACCACCACCGGAGGGTTGCCGGGGCCGCCGCAGATGGCCTTCTTGGAGGCGGCCAGCGCCGCCTTCACCACCTGGGGCCCGCCGGTGACCACGTTGAGCCGGATCCCCTTGAAGTTCAAGAGCTCGTTCGCCGACTCGATGGTGGGGCTCTCGACCGCCACCATGATGTTCTCGGGGCCGCCGAGCTCCATCGAGGCGCGGTTGATGAGGTCGATCACGTAGGCGGAGCACCGCTTGGCGGAGGGGTGGGTGTTGAACACCACCGTGTTTCCGCCCGAGATCATCCCGATGCCGTTGCAGATGATGGTCTCGGTGGGGTTCGTGGTCGGGGTGATCGCCGCGATCACGCCGTAGGGCGCACGCTCGATGAGGGTGAGACCGTCGTCCCCGGTGTACGCGATGGGCTGGAGGATCTCCGGGCCCGGCGTCTTGTGGATGACGAGGAGGTTCTTCTTGATCTTGTCGTCGACCCGGCCGAGCTTCGTCTCCTCCACCGCCATCTCGGCGAGGGTGCGCACGTCCTCGGCGCAGCGACGACGGATGTTCGCCACGATCTCCCGCCGCTTCTCGAGCGGGAGCGCGACCCAGGTGGCCTGGGCCGACTTGGCCGCGGCGTGGCAGTCCGAGACGGTCTTGAAGACGCCCCTCGGCTTCGCGGGCGGGTCTCCCCGCCGAGGCGCATCGCCCGACTTGATGCGGGCGAGCACACTCTCCACGATGGACTCGATCTCGACGCGCTCCACGGACATGGGCTACCCGTCCTTCGACTTGTCGAAGACGACCTTCCGGTCCACCTCGACCACGTCCACGATGGCCATGATCGTCGCGTCGATCGGCCGGCCGTCGGTCTGGCGCGTCTGCCGCGCGCTGGACCCGGAAGCGTAGAGCACGACCTCGCCCACCCCGGCGCCGACAGCGTCCGCGGCGACGACGAAGGAGTCCTTGCCCGCGCCGGAGAGCCCGAGATCCTGCACCATGTAGAGGCGCAGCCCCTCGAGCTTCTCGTCCTTGCGCGTCGCGACCAGGGTGCCGACGACCTTGCCGAGCTTCATGGGAAGCTACTTCCCGGCGGCCGGCTTGCGCCCGAGCGGCAGGACGAGGTCGATGTTCTCGTGCGGCCGGGGGATGACGTGCACGCTCACGAGCTCGCCCACGCGCTGGGCCTGACGGGCGCCGGCCTCGGTGGCGGCCTTCACCGCCGCGACGTCGCCGCGCACGATGGCGGTGACGTACCCGCCGCCGATCTTCTCGTAGCCGACCAGCTCGACCCGGGCGGCCTTCACCATCGCGTCCGCCGCCTCGACCATGGACACGAAGCCCTTGGTCTCGATCATTCCCAGTGCGTCTGCCATTTCACGATGCTCCAGAGGGGGTTGCCAGTAAACGTGGGGTTCAGCGCTTGATGCCTTCGATGGCGGCGATGGCCGCAGCGGCCGCGCTGTCGATCTCCGACTCGGTGCCCGACATCCACAGACGGCCGAAGGCGCCGTAGGGCTGCAGGTTGACCAGGCTCACGCGGGCGGCCTTCTCGGCCTCGTTGGCCGCCAGCACGATCCAGGCGGCCGGCTCGGTCTCGAGGATGAAGAGGCTCTCCCCGGGGATCAGCATCATCCCGGAGCGGTTCCGGTTGATGAGCTGGGCCTGGTAGGGCTCCACCGCGCGGATGATCTGGTTCGAGGTGACCTTGGGGGCCGTGGCCTGGTCCGGGGTCACGCCGATGAACTTGCACACCGCGTCGCCGGCGGAGAGGACCTCGCCCTTGTCGTCGTGGTGGAGCTCGAGGAGCCCGAAGGCGCGCTCGACCACCTGCACCGCGGGGACCGCGGCCGTCGCCTTCAGGGCGACGTCGGTGACGCGGTTGATGATCATCCCGGGGGCGGTCTCCACCCACAGCGAGGCCTGCCCGGCCAGCGGGAGGAACCCCCGCGCGGTGGTCCCGGTGAACGCCGCGAGCTGCGGCTGGAGGGCGTCGAGGAAGGCGTAGCTGCGCAGCGTGATCGACAACGGTGGCTCCGGCGGCGCGGAGGAGGCGCCGGGAAGGCTCTGGATTACCGCGGCTGGGGCGGCAGGTCAATGTGCCGCGCGCGAACCCGCGCCGATCACTGCGGCAGCGGCCCGCCGAGGCGGTCGTCCCAATTGACCCGCGCGAGGACGGTGCCGAGGTCGGCGCTGGCGCGCCAGGTGACCCGTCCCGACGCGTCCAGCTCCTCCATCACCCCTTCGGAGCCCCACCCGACGACCAGACCATCCCCGGCGGGGTCCACGTCGCCCAGGAAGAGGCTCGTGTACGGCACGTCCGTGTAGGACGCGACGCGACGGGCGACGTCCCCATCCAGCTCGTAGCGGGCCACCGTGCTCAGGGTACCGACCGCTCCCGTGCCGTTGTCCATGAGGACCAGGTCGGCGCCGTCCATCGACGCTCCGTGGGGGGCCACGAAGCCGCCGCCCTCGATGCGGAAGGTCGAGGCCGGGCCCCCCAGCTGCCACGCCACCTCCCCGTCGGCCGGGTTGACGGCCACCACGGCGTCGAGGTTGGCGAAGGACACGAGGAGCAGTCCGGACGCCGGGTCGACGCTCACCGAGTTGGCGTGCGACCAGTCGTACCCCTGCTCGTAGAAGGGCTCCTGGTTCAGCGAGAGGTCGTGCGGGATGTCGTCCCACGCCGACCACAGCACCTCGTGCTCGCCCGACTCGTCCAGGGCGCCCACCACGAGCTGATCCCCGACCACCGGCTCCCCGTCCACGTCCCGGACGTCCAGCGCCAGCCACACCGCCCGCCCGTCGGGGAGCACCGTGAAGTCGTGGTGACCCATCGGACAGCGGGTGCGCGAGAGCTCCTCCCCGTCCAGCCTGACCCGCACGAGCTCGCAGGCGTCGGTCTCGCCGCTGATGTCCAGGTTCATGTAGACGAACTCGGTCCCGCCCGGGAGGAGCCGCGCCTCCAGGGGGACGACCTGGAGGTCCTCCAGCTCCGTCCACCAGACGGCGTCCCCTTCCTGGTCCATCACCACCGCCCCGGGGACGATCCCCACCTTGACGGCGGTGCGGTAGCCCGGCCTCGCCTCCATGGAAGGATCGATCGACAGACCGGTGTACGGGGCGCCCGCGCCGGTCCCGACCCAGCTCCGCAGCTCGCTGGCCACGCGCCCGTCCGGCCCCTCCTGGACCAGCCGGAACCACGTCGGCACCCCGGGCGCCTCGCCCGCGAGCTGGATGGCGTGGGACCGGCCCGGCTCGGTCTCGGGCCAGGTCTCCTTGCCCAGGGTCGCGTCGGCCCCGTACTCGACCCAGCCGATCGTGTCGGTCACGCTCTCCCAGCGCACCGTGTAGACGTGGCCGTTGGAGGGGCTCCCGGTCACCTCGATCGCGCGGAACCCCCCCTCGTCGGAGGCGGAGTCCTGGGTCGTGGGCGAGGTGCAGGCGAGGAACAGCAGGAGCGACACCCCCCGAGAATGGCACGGCCAGCGAGCCGTGGAAGCGAGAAAAAACCAAATAATCGTCAAGGCGGAGCCGGGGGGCCGGACACGGGCGCGCGCGGGCCCGCATGTGCGCGGCGGGATACCCGAGGGCGATGTCCCGCTCCTCCCTCCTTCTCGCTCTCCCGCTGCTGCTCGCCGCCTGCCCCGATCCGGCCCAGAACAAGGACAAGGCCGGTCCCATGCCGGGGGGCATGCCTCCCGAGGTGGGCATGCCGGCGGGCACCCCTCCCGGCGCCGGGGGGGAGATGGGCCCCGGGGCTGCCCCGGGCGGCGCGCCGGCCGGCATGCGCCCCAACGCGCGCTTCGACGTCGAGGCGGGGCAGGGCGTGAAGATCTCCGGGACCCTCACCTACGCGGGCTCCGCCACCGGGACGCTGCGCCTCGACGTCCTGCGCACCGGCACGAGTCAGTTCCCCGAGCTGGTGCACACCGCGGTGATCGACAAGCCGGGCCCGTTCGAGATCGAGGCCCCGAAGGCCTACGGCGACGTGCGGATCATGAGCTTCATCGACACCTCGGACAACGGCCCGAGCCCGGGTGAGCCGGCCGGCGGGTGGGAGCCGGTCATCACCATCGGCTCGGAGCCCGTCACCGGCATCGACATCGTCCTCGCCGACCGGCCCGACCTGAAGGACCTCGCCCCGCCGGGCCCCGAGAAGATGGGGGCCCCCGGTTCGGCGCCCGCCCCGGGTCAGACCGGCGGCCCCGCCGTCACGCCCACTCCGGCGGGCGAGGCCGCGCCCCCCGCCGACCCGGCGGCCGGCGCGAAGTAAGCCCGGTCATGGCGGGGATCGCCGCCGTCCTGGGTCGCGCCGACGCCGCCCACCTCGGGACGCGCATGCTGCGGTGCATGGACGCGCGGGGTCCTGCGGCGCGGGTCTGGCTCGACCTCCCCGACGGGGGGCTCGGCGCCACGGCCGGAGGCGACGACGTCCCGGGCCGTGCCGGCGCGTGGACGGTGGCGCTCGGGGGTGCTCCCACCAACATCCGTTCGCTCCGCATGGAGCTGCACGCCAGGGGGCTGGTCCCGGCCGACGCCACGGCCGGCCAGGTCGCCGCCGCCGTGTTCGGCGAGACCGGCTTCCGGGTCGGACTGCGCCGCCTCGAGGGCCCGATCTCGGCGGTGGCCTGGGACGCGACCCGCCGCACGCTCTGGCTGGCCCGCGACCCGCAGGGCGTGTGCCCCCTACATTGGAGCCGATCCGCGGACGGCGCGCGGCACGTGGCGAGCGACCTCCACCCCTTCGCCCAGGCGGGGTTGGCGACGGAGCTGGACGCCCGGAGGGTCGGGGACCTCGCGGTGGTCGGCATCCCCCTCGGACCGGGGAGCGTCCTGGCCGGGGTGACGAGCCTGGCGCCCGGTGAGATCCTCTGCCTCCCGGAAGGGGGGGACGCCCAGGCCGAGCAGGTGGACCTCGGCGCCCACCCCACGGGCAGCGGGGGGGCGGCGAAGCGCTGGGCGCACAGCCTGGAGCTGGCGCTGCGCCTCGTGCTCCGGCAGGGGCAGACCGACGAGCCCATCCTCGCCGGCGACGGCGCCTTCGCCCGCGGCCTCGGCGCCCTCTCGGAGGGCCTCCCGGTGCTGCGGGCCGAGGAGCTTCCGCTCCAGCCGGCGGACGTGGAGGCGCTCCTGGACGAGCTCCTGCCCACGCTGGGGGAGCCGGTGGTGGACCCGACGCTCCTGACCTGGGCGAACCTCGCCCGGGCCGCCGCCGCGCGCGGGGCCGACAGCCTCCTGACCGGCCTCGGGGGGGCGGCCGCCTTCTCACCGCCGCCGCGCCGTCGTCGCGACCGGCTCCTCGGCCAGCTCGGCGCGCCCCGACCCCTGCCCGCCGGCTGGGCCCGCGCGTCCTCCCCGGCGTTCGCGGCCCACCCGGGCGCCGGCGCCGCGGTCGACCGGATCGCGGCACGGGTCCCGACCCGCGACCCCGACTCGGCCGGGCTCTGGCTGGCCCGTCAGCTCCTGCCGGTCGGGGCCTACGCCGCCGCCGAGCGCGCCGCCGCCGCCTTCGGCCTCCGCCTCCACGCCCCGCTCATGGACCCCCGGCTGGTCGCGCTGGCGGTCTCGGTCCCGCTGGAGCACCACCGGGACCCCGGCCCGCGCGGCCTCTACCTCGCGGCCACCCGGCTCTCCGACGCGCCCGCGCCGGCGCCCATCCCCACCCCGCCCCTGGCCGAGTGGCTGCGGGGCCCGCTGCACCCGATGGTGGACGATCTCCCGGGCCGCACCGCGGACCTCGCCGACCCCACCTACACGCGGGCGCTCGTGGACGGCCATCGGCGCGGGGAGTTCGACGCGGCCGGCCGGCTGTGGGGTCTGCACCTGGTGGACCGCTGGCGACGCGTCCACATGTCCACCTCAAGGGCTGACACGGGGCGACCGACGAAATAGCCTCCGCCCGGAGCCACCATGTCCGCCCTCCGGAACGCGCTCAAGCGCCTCCCCTCTCCCGTCAAGCGGGCCCTCCAGGACCGCTTCTACCCGAACCTCCTGCCCGAGGGCGAAACCGCGCCCGAATGGCACCTGCAGGCCCACGACAGCACCTGGCACCGCCAGGGCCGGCACTGGTCCCTGATGGTCTTCTACCCCGAGGACGGGGGCGAAGAGGACGCGGCGCAGCTCAAGGCTGTCCAGGCCCAGATGGCGCAGTTCGATCGCCTCGGCGTGAAGGTGTTCGGCGTGAACGAGGCCGAAGCCGAGAGCCACACCGAGTTCGCGGCCGCGTGCGGCACGACCTTCCCGCTGCTCACCGACCGCGGCGGCTCGGTGGCCCGGCAGTTCAAGTCCTGCGTGCAGCTCCCGGGATCCGCGCTGTACATCCGGACGGTCTACCTGGTGAACCCCGAGCGCAAGATCCGCCTGGGCAACCGGGGGAACCCGTCGATCGAGGCGATCATCCGCTCGATCGAGGCGCTCCAGACCGCGTCCAAGACCGGGATGTGAGTCCGGGCTACGGCGCCAGCATCGCGTCGAGCCCGATCCGCGCCGCGTAGAACTCCGACGCTCGGGAGGGGTTCAGGCGCGTGGCGCGCGCGCCCTCCGCGGTCTGCACCACCACCTCGATGTGCCCGACCTGGAGCCGGTAGGCCCGGATGTACTGCCCGGTCACGAGCGCGATCGCGCCCAGGGTGCGGTCGGTTTCGCCGGCGGAGCCCAGCACGACCCGGATGTCGGCGGCCTCGGGCTCGCGGCCCCCGCGCCCGCCCCAGCGGGTGACCGACGCGTCCAACCGCTGCACGTCCACACCCATGCGCTGGATGTCGATCAGGAGGGCGTCGGCCAGCGCACCGTCCCCCGTGACCGGGCGAGGATCGCCGGTGAGGAGCCCCCGCAGCTCGCGCTCGGTGGCGGCGCTCGGGGACTCGACGGGCACCACGACGGTCTTCGGCGGGGGAGGCGCGGACACGCCCGCGTCGGTGGTGGCCGCCCACCGCATCCATCCGAAGTAGATCGCCACCCCCACGGCGCCCACGGCGACGTAGGCGGCGAGCCGCATCGGGCGCACCAGCGGGACCGGCTCGGCCTTCGGTCGCGGCGGGGGAGCCGGGATGTCCAACAGCCGGAGGGGCGGCGGGCGGGGAAAATCGATGACCTCCCCGCGCGGCGGAGGGGTGGGGACGCGCTGCCCGGGATCGGTGCGCTCGTCGGTGTCCTCGTCGGGTTCCGCCGACTCGGTCAGGGGAGCCGCGACGCGCAGCGCACGGGGAGGGTCGGCGCGGACCGACCGGACGGGGGCGTCGGGCGGACTCGCGTCGGGGCTCGGGCGCAGCACGCCGGTGCGCGGGGCCGTGGAGGCGACGGGAGGCGAGTCGGGGGGCGCCGGCACCACCCGCGGCCGGGCGGGCGGCGCGGGCTCGGGGCGGGTGTACTGGCGCAGCGCGGCGTCGGCGTCCACCTGGTCGGCGTCGGCCCACGCGTCGAAGGGGTCCGCCCCGAAGCGGTTGCGCAGCACCTCGACCTCACCGGCCCGCTCCCAGGCCTGCCCGGTGTAGACCTCGTCCCCCCGACGGAGGCGACCCTCCGCCACCATGCGGATCAACGCGTCGAGATCTCCGGCCCAGAACTGCCGGCCGTCCTGGCGGACCCAGTACCCGTCCATGCGTGTCAGCTTGCTCCCCCGCGGCCTAGCCGTCAATCACGCCGCGAGGCGACTCGGCCAAACCGACCGGTCAGTCTGGAAAAATAGTGATTCCTGGGGGTTGTGCCGGCATTCTTCAGCCGGTATTCCTCTCGCGCCGAGGAGCCGTTCATGCGTGTTGGCGCAGAGCTGGTGCGAGCCGCCGCCCCCTATGCCCTTGAGGACCGCGCCAAGACGTGGCGGCTCCTCGCCGTGGCGCTCACCGTGTTCGGCGCCGCCGAGGTGGGCGTCGTCCTTGCCCCGTCGCCGTGGCTGAAGGGGGCGCTCGGGGTCCTGGCCGCCCTGGTACTCGTGCGATTGTTCATCTTCTACCATGACTATCTGCACGGAGCGATCCTCCAGGGTTCGACGGTGGGCAAGGCCATCATGCACACCATCGGGTACTGGGTGCTGTCCGGTCCCTCGGTCTGGAAGCAGACCCACGACTACCACCACAAGCACACCGCGAAGATGGTCGGCGCCTCCATCGGCAGCTACCCCGTGGTCAGCACCGACCTCTGGCGCACGCTCAGCGCGGACCAGCGCCGCGCCTACATGCTGGTGCGCCACCCGCTGAACATGGTCTTCGGCTACTTCACCGTGTTCATGCTGGGGATGTGCCTCTCCCCCTTCAAGCGCAACCCGGCCCAGCACCGGGACGGGGTCTACGCGCTCCTGCTCCACTTCGGGCTCATCGCCGGGGTGGGCCTCGCCTTCGGCTGGGTGAACGCCCTGTTCGCCGTCGTGCTCCCCGTCGCGGTGGCCACCGGCATGGGCTCGTACCTCTTCTACGCCCAGCACAACTTCCCCGACGTGCAGATGCGCGACCGGGCCGACTGGGAGTACAGCTTCGCGGCCACGCGCAGCTCTTCGATGATGGACATGCCCGGCTGGATGCACTGGTTCACCGGGAACATCGGCTACCACCACGTCCACCACCTGAACCACCGCATCCCGTTCTACCGGCTGCCGGAGGCCATGGCGGCCATCCCCGAGCTGCAGAACCCGGGACGCACCTCGCTGGCGCCGGCCGACATCGCGGCCTGCCTGCGCCTGAAGCTCTGGGACCCGCACCGGGGTCGGATGGTCACCTTCGAAGAGGCGGACATTTCCGAGGCGAGCGCGGCGAAGTAAAGCGGGCCGCACTCACGGAGACAGGATGACCCGCATCGCGGTGGTCCCCGGCGACGGAATCGGCGCCGAGGTGATCGAGCAGGGCCTGCGCGTGCTCGGCGCGCTGGCGCCGGGCTGGCAGTTCGAGCACTTCGACCTCGGCGCGGAGCGCTACCTCCGCGACGGCACCACCATGCCGGACGCGCTCATGGAGCGTTTCCGCACCGAGTTCCAGGCCATCTACCTGGGCGCGCTCGGTGACCCGCGGGTGCCCAGCAACGTGCACGCCAAGGACATCCTCCTCGGCAGCCGCTTCCAGTTGGACCTGTACATCAATTTCCGGCCCGTGCGGCTCCTGGACGCGCGCTACTGCCCGCTCAAGGACAAGCGCCCCGAGGACATCGACTTCGTCGTGTTCCGCGAGAACACGGAGGGGCTCTACACCGGGGTGGGGGGCCAGTTCAAGCGGGGGACCGAGGACGAGGTCGCCATCGAGCAGGAGATCAACACCCGGAAGGGGGTGGAGCGCATCATCCGGGCCGCCTTCGCCTGGGCTCGCGCCAACGGGAAGACGCGCGTGTGCATGAGCGACAAGGCCAACGCCATGCGCCACGGGCACGACCTCTGGCAGCGGGTGTTCAAGCTGGTGGCGGCCGAGTACCCCGAGATCCGCCCCTCCCACCTCTACGTGGACGTCCTCACCATGCGCCTGGTGCAGGACCCGGAGAGCTTCGAGGTGATCGTCACCAACAACCTGTTCGGCGACATCGTCACCGACCTCGGCGCCGCCCTGCAGGGCGGGATCGGGCTCGCGGGCTCCGGGAACATCCACCCCGGGCGCGTGGGGCTCTACGAGCCCGTCCACGGCTCCGCCCCCGACATCGCCGGGAAGGGCATCGCGAACCCCTTCGCCGCCATCCTGACCGCCGGCATGATGCTCGGGCAGCTCGGCCAGCCGGAGGACGAGCGGCGGGTCACGGCGGCGGTGGGGCGCTGCCTCCAGGCCGGCCGGGTCACCCGCGAGCTCGGGGGGTCGCTCTCGACCCGCGAGGCGGGGGACGCGGTCCTGGACGCCCTCCGCTGATGCTGTCCAGCGACCGGCCCCGACCGGTCGCCGCCGCCGCTCCCGGGGATTAGATCGCGCCCCCTTCGGAGCACCCCATGGCCCTCGACATCCGTTCCCGCGACGTCGTCATCCTTTCCGCGGTCCGCACCCCCTTCGGCACCCAGGGCGGAACCCTCAAGGACGTCACCGCCATGGACCTCGCCGTCCCCACCGCGAAGGCGGCCATGGAGCGCGCCGGGGTGGCCCCCGACGAGATCGACCACGTCATCTACGGGAGCGTGCTGCAGACCAGCAACGACGCCATCTACGGCGCCCGCCACGTGGGGCTCAAGGCCGGCATCCCGGTGCACGTGCCCGCCATCACCGTGCAGCGGCTGTGCGGCTCGGGCTTCCAGTCCATCGTGAACGCGGCCGAGCAGATCCTCACCGGCCAGGCCAACGTGGTGCTCGCCGGCGGCATGGAGGCGATGTCCATGGCCCCGCACGTCGTCCACGGCCTCCGCGACGGCGCGAAGTTCGGTCGCCCCCCCGCGATGAAGGACCTCCTCTGGGAGTGCCTCACCGACACCTACTCGGGCCTCGCGATGGCGCAGACCGCCGAGAAGCTCGGGGAGCAGTTCGAGCTCTCCCGCACGGCGGTGGACGAGGTGGCGGTGGGCTCGCAGGACCGCTGGTTCGCGGCCGACGCCGCCGGGCGCTTCGCCGACGAGCTCGTCCCCTTCGTCATCCCCTCCAAGAAGGGCGACATCGTCTTCGCCAAGGACGAGCACCCGCGCCGCACCACCATGGAAGTGCTCGCGAAGCTGCCCGCCTACTTCAAGAAGGACGGCCTCATCACCGCCGGCAACGCCTCCGGCATCTGTGACGGCGCGGCCTCGCTCATCGTCGCCGACGCCGCCTGGGCCCAGAAGAAGGGCCTCCAGCCCCTGGCCCGGCTGGTGAGCTGGGGCATCTCCGGCTGCGACCCCTCGATCATGGGCATCGGCCCGGTCCCGGCGGCCAAGAAGGCCTTCGCGGCGGCCGGCCTGGGCGTGGGCGACATGGCGCTCTGCGAGGTCAACGAGGCCTTCGCGCCGCAGTACCTCGCGGTGGAGAAGGCGCTGGGCCTGGACCGCTCGATCACCAACGTGAACGGCGGCGCCATCGCGCTCGGCCACCCGCTGGGCGCCTCGGGGGCCCGGATCACCGGCACCCTCATCCACGAGCTCCGCCGCCGGAAGCAGAAGTTCGGCATGGGCTCCGCGTGCATCGGCGGGGGCCAGGGCATCGCGGTGGTGGTCGAAGCCTTCTGAGCGGCTCCCCGCAGGCGTCCCGGCCCGGGCACCCCGGGCCTGGGGCCCGTGATAGAATGGGAGGATGTTCTTCCTCCTGCTCGCGTGCTCCCCCCCCGACGAGGGCGGCCCGATTCCCAAGGGTGAACGCCCGCCGCTCACCGATCCTACCCCGGACACGGACGACACCGGGACGGAACCCACCGACGACACCGGGACGACGGAACCCGACGCCGACCTCCCCGAGTGGACCTTCCTGGTCTACATCGTGGGGGACAACAACCTCGAGGAGTACGTCATCCACGACCTCAACGAGCTCGAGGCGGGGGGCAGCTCGGAGCGCGTGAACGTGCTGGTGCAGGCGGACCGCGCCGAAGGGTACGACGACTCGGACGGGGACTGGACGGGCACCCGGCGCTACCGCATCACCGGGGACGACGATCTCGAGGTCGTCAGCTCCGCCGTCGTGGAGGACATGGGCGAGCTGGACATGGGGATCCCCGAGACCCTGTCGGACTTCCTGCTCTGGGCCGCCGAGACCGCCCCGGCGCAGCACTACTTCCTGTCGCTCTGGAACCACGGGGACGGCTGGTACGCCACCAGCGCCCCGCCGCCGCCCCCCAGCATCGGCACCGATGACGAGACGGGCAACTCCCTCTCCATCGCCGAGGGCGACCTCGCCGCGGGGCTCCAGCCGTTCGTGGCCCAGCACGGGAAGATCGACGTGCTGGCGTTCGACGCCTGCTACATGGGCTACTGGGAGGTGGCGCACAGCCTCATCCCGCACGCCGATGCGATGGTCGCGAGCCAGGCCTGGGTGGGCGGCGAGGGCCTGAACTACGACCGCGCCCTGCAGATGCTGGTCGCCGATCCCACCTCGACCCCCCGCGAGCTCGCGGCCAAGATGGCCGAGGACGCGGTGGTGTACGGCGGCGAGATGACCTTCTCCTCGGTGGACCTCGGCGCGCTGGCCGAGGTGACCGAGGCGATCGACGCGGTGGCGCGGTTCGGCCTCGCCTCCGAGGAGGGCAGCGCGGCGCTC
>Ga0172372_10005803_pt1 | contig 17046 bp, 41 predicted proteins | sample LakKiv5m_2_FD_114544 | JGI IMG/M metagenome (GOLD analysis project Ga0172372, IMG submission 114544) | Freshwater microbial communities from Kabuno Bay, South-Kivu, Congo - kab_092012_9.5m | ecosystem: Environmental > Aquatic > Freshwater > Lake | place: Democratic Republic of the Congo...
ATTAACTAGCTCTATTACGTCTGCAATAGATGCAGATGCTAATGTAATATCAGCAAATGCAACTCTTACTCTTCCACCTAACTCATTAGTATCAATCTTTTCAGAAGGTACGTTTTGAGACCACTTGGTTTTCTGGTTTGAGTATAATGTAGCCATATTTTTATTCTCCTATTGTTAGATTATTCGTCGCAAGCTACTTGCACAACTTTTTCTTCTTCCATTCTAGTTGCACCAATGCTCATGCAGTAATAAACTTGAGTGCTGTAAGATTTATCAGCTCTCTCGTCTATTCTTGCCATAACATCTTTACCAATAGCTAATTTAATAGCATCAGCTGTAAATGCATAACATAGTCTGTCGTCAGTATTAGTTGCGTCAAATACCAATCTGTTAGACACAATAAATTTAAAACCTAAGAAAGAGTCCACTTGACCCTGTGCTAGAGCTTTAACTGTATTGAAATCAGCAGAAGTAACTTGAGTTGTTCCTAATAGATCAGAGATTTGTTTTGGTCCGCATACAAAGTATCTTTGTATAGATGGATCAATATCTGCTGCATCTAATAGTCTTTTAGCTTCCAAGAGTTTAGCTATTGTTAAACCATCAGCTTGTGAAGCACTAAAAGGTTTTTGACCAGCAGGTAGAGATACAGAAGTAGCTCCAGTTTCGCCAGTAAAACTTGTGCCGCCAAGAGCTGTAATGATAACATCATCCATCGCTCTTCCCATAGCAGCAGCCGCAGCTTTTGCATAAGAAGAAGTTGGATCAATTAGCATTCTAACTTTGTCTGCATTGTCTATTAGATCAGCCCACTCATAGTCTCCAAGACTAACTCTTCTACGACTGTGTGGCGTATCTATTTGTGGTGTATCTGCGTGTCTAGAAGTTCTTAATTGAGCAGTAGTTTTTCCTACTTGATCAAAGAAAGCATTCTTCCCTACGATTGTTTCAACATCCGCAGCGCTTCTTAAATACGATCCCATTTGTTGAGATAGCATTTGTACGTTTGAACTGTACTGCTGTACAAAAGCAGTAGTTATTTGATTTGACATATTGTCATCTCCATTGGTTAGTTTAATTAAAAATAAACGAATGGATTTTCCACAATGTGGGTCTATTCTAGAATTTTACATCTTCGTAGATGTTTGTCTTTTCCAAATGCCAATAGGGTCTAAAAGATTATCCTAGTGATTTGCTCTATACATCAGATAATTGCTGACGTAAAGCAAAAACTTCTTGTACAGCTTTATCGTGATTTGGATGATTTTTATTCCAATATGCAGATCCTGGAGCTTGTAATTTAGCAATTTCATTCTCTATTTCATTTGGAGTTAAATAGTTTGGACCAGATTGTGCAACAAAACTATCTTCGCCTACCATATCAGCTAATTGAGCAAATGCTTTAACAACTTGAGGATGATCACCTAATTTAGTGCCATTTTCTAAGTTCATATTTAAAACATCTTCTCCAACATACTGTCTAGCAAGTTGAGATGCTTTTGTTATTTTTTGATCAAAAGCTCTACCATATTCTTTACGAAGTTGTTGTTCACTTTCAATACGAGCTGTTTCAGCAGCTGCATCTAAACTTTGTAAGTTTTCTTGCATAATGTCATTATAAAATTTAACAACACCTTCTGCTTGTTGTGGTAATAAACCAAGTTTATGAGCTTGTTGTGAAAAAACTTTTAGCGCGTTTTCATCAATGGTTGTATTTTCGCCAATATTATATTTATATTCTTCAGCCGATTTTGGTCTGCCTAGTTTATCAAAAACTACATTCCAATCTTCCTCAGTTGCATGTTTATTAGGTAGTGGTATTTTTTCTACACCAACTAATTTTTGTGCATGAATATAACTTTTAGCTAAACTATTAACATCTTTAATAGGTGCTAAAGATTTATCTGCTCTGATATCTTCAGCTAAACTAGCTTTCCAATCTGCTGCGGCTTGTTCAACTATACTTTTAACATTATTATTTACTGGAGAAGTCGCTTGACTTCCAGATGGTTGAACTGCTTGTTCTACCACTCCCTGTTGATCACTCATTATTTCCTCCATTTTTTTTGTTGATCATTGATTTAATAAATAGAAAGACAGATCTTTGTCCCTCTAAATATGCGCTCTCATAACTATCTCCTTTAACAAAAGTAGTTACATTAGCATTACATCTTCGCTCTAGATCTTCAAGAACCTTTTCTCCATTCTCAGATCCAAAACAAATTTTGTAATTCGTTATTAAACTTTTTATATCTTTACTCACCTATAACTTTCAATGCAGGAGCTGCTTTACCTGCAGCTTCGGCAGTTTGTAAATCTTGCTGCATTTGCATTTGTTGTTGTTGCATTTGTTCTCTTTGTAAACGAATTTGCTGTACTTCTAAATCTGATTTCATAACTTTAGCAGGTATTCCTAAAATATCTTGTATATATCTTACTAAACCATTTACATCTATATGATCAAATACAGGAGCTATATTTTGTAAAGAACCAAATATTTCAACACCTCGCATGATTGAGGATAATTCTGAAGTTTTTTGAGCTTTAGCTAAAGGTGATACATATTCTATTTCAATATCTTGATTTCCTAAAAACTCAGGTGGTTGTGGAAATTTTTTATTTCTTAATAAAATATTAAAAGCTCTTGTAATTAATGGTTGTAATAATTCAGATTGTAATCTGCCAAGCACAGGACCAAGTAATCTCATTTTTTCTTCTGTTCTTTGTAAAACTTCTGTTGCAGTCATTTGTGGACCAGTTGATGTCATCAGTTGATCAACGAAAAAATTTTCTCTAATCGCTTTACGTCTTTGTTCTTCCATATTTAAACCTAATGGATTGTTAGCTCCAATATTCATTGGTTCAATTTTATCTCTAGTTCCTGCTCTGTAATAATTTAATCCTCCAGGTATAGTTCTTATTGGCAAAAGAAAACCATCATCAGGTACAAGCAGCGGAGGATCTATTTGTTTTTGTGCAGCTCTAATCGTAGTTTTAGACATTGTATTTAACATCTTAACATCTGCTAAAGCATTCATAGCAGGTGATCTTCCATAAATTTCATTAGATGCTTTTAAGTATCTTGGTACTACATAAGGAAATTCTTCGTAACCACCTTCTTTTAAAATAGCACCACTATCTGGATCTACATAAATTGAATAGTAAAGTTTACCCTTGTTGCCTTTAGCAATTTTAAATTCTTCATTTGGCATTACTAAATGTAATATTGGAACTTCTTCGTATGGATATGATTTTGCTTTATCTTTTAAATTTTTAGGTAAATTTTGTTCGCCAAATTTTAATGATACTGTTCTGGCAGGTAGATAAAATTTTCTAAGCAAACTATCTACCATGCCTCTTTCATCTTCGGTAATAAAAATTTCTGCAATATAAACAGTTCTAAATCTTAGATCATCATTAATATCTTCTTCAATTAACATTGCTGCTGTACCAAAAGAAATTAAATCATGGTACAATTCAAAAATTTCTTGTTGAAAATTTGATGATGAAAAAACTTTATACATAATATCTGTGCAAGACTCTAACCATTCTTTTGCTTCATCATCTTTATCAATTTCATTGTTTCGATATCTTAAATAAAAAAATGGAGATGAAATATTAGTTAGCATTCCATGTAATGATGCTGATAATAATTCTAATGAATGAATAGCAGTACCATCAAAAATTAATTCGTGTCTTTTATCTCCCTTAGATCTTTTTTTTGTAATGTCTGCTTTTCTTGGCATCATATAATCTGCAACTTCTTGCCAATGTTCTTCCCAAGTCTGACGTTGAGTGTTTAAACTTTGGTATCTATCTAATACCAATTTTGCTTTTGGGTTAATTGCCATATTATGCGCCTAACAAAGTTTTAGTTGAAAGGGTAGTTTGATCCCCTACTCCAGATGGAGACGTAAGTATAGTCATAGATCTACCTCTTCTTTTTGCTTTTAATAATCTTGATGTTTCTCCCTGCTCAATTTCTGCTTGAGTAGGTGATGATATTGGTTGCGGCTTAGGAGCTTCAACTTGTGGTGCAGTTGTGGCAGGTTTAGACCCTCCACCCATACCACTAATAATTTTTGGAATACTTGGTAATGCTCCTCCCATATTATTCTCCTAACAAAGTTTTTTTCTGTAAAGTTTCTTCTTCTGTTAATCCTTGCGCGCCTGTTAAAATTGTAGAAGATCTTCCTTTACGTTTACGTCTAATCTCAGCTTGTTCAGCAGCAACTTTTGCTTTTCTTTCCTCATCGTCATAAGCAGGTGGTGGCGCTGGTGGTGGCGGTGGAGGTGGCGGAGCTGGTGGTTTAGGCATTAAAAATCCCATTGTATTATCCTGAAAAAATTATTAAGTTTAGTAACATCTTAAAGCCATATTATATTATTTATCATTGGTAAATACCTTATTTAGAAAAGATCTTATACTCAGAGTCTGTAGCTCTAGGCATAGAATTGTTTTTAGTTAATACATCATTTACCGATAATGCTAAATATCTAAAAGCATCTGCTGCGTGTGATGACCAAGCATGTACAGGTTTACTATGAAATATCTTCATCTTTTCGTTATATTTTCTATGATAATGTCTTAATGCATCAACTAAATGCTTACAATTATCCATGTCAATCCAACATCTAGATAAGATCATTTTAGCTGAATGTATTCCATCTTCGAGAGGAAGTTTCGGCAAAATTTTAAAATTAATACCTAGTTGGTAAGCAACATCTCTTCTAGTCTTGCCAGTAGAAAATTCAGTAACTTCTATATCGTGTGGTGCAAAATGTGTTTTATAATAATAATCTTTTTTATTAACGATATCACAATAGTGCGGTAAACCTTCTTTGTTGTTTTCATAATAATCTATAATATGAATTGCAGCACCAATTTGTTGGTAAAATATAATTGCAGTAGAGTCTCCAACTCCAATATCCCATGCTGTGTTTACTGGAAAAGAAGGGTTGTAAGGAACTCTAGTTAATTGTTTTTTATTTTCTAAATCTTTTATAATATTACCAAAAATAGATCCTGATATATTTGCTATCCAAGAACACTCAAATTCTTGTTGGTATTTTTCTTCACCCATCTGCTCTCTTGCAGCTTTTAATTCTGCTTGATCAACTATATTAGTTTTGGATGCAGGAGCTATATAAGCAAACCAATCTTCATGAGTTAATGCATATTGATATAATTCATAAAACTGATTTGACATGCCGGCAGGTGTTCCAATAAATACGCACCATCCTCTTCTGTCGGATAAGCAGGGTCTAAGAACTTCATTCCAAAGTGTCGGATCTATTTGCGCCATCTCATCACAACAAGCTCCATCTAAAAATATACCCCTAATGCTATCAGGTGTTTCAGAAGATAGGAGGGTTATTCTTGCGCCATTAGGTAGATCGCATCTCAATTCTGTTTCGTGAAATTTAACTCCTGGTATTACTCCTGCATATTGTTTTAAATAATCCCAAGCAATGTTTTTTGCCTGGCGGTATGTTGGCGCGATATAGGCATATCTAGGATTTTTATTTTTGTTTAGCATTGCTTCAATAAGCAAATGATTAATTAACATTACTGACTTGCCAAATCTTCTATGACAAGCAAGAACAGAAAATCTGTATTCCCTTAACTTCTTATGTAATTCTTCTTGTTGTGGTCTTGGATCGTAAGGTATGTCGATAATCATTAGTGTATTTTCGGCATGTCAGAAATATCATCTATTTTATGATAATCAATTCCCATCTTTTTTAATATCTTTGCTGCAAATTTATCCATGTGATTATTATCTTCAAAACCATTAAAATGGATTACCAAAGAACCATTGGCTTCATTTACAAATAACAAAGCTGTAATTAATGCATCTTCATTCTTTGACATAGGCAATGTGTGGCTGTGTGTATGAAATTCCCAATATAGATATAAATAGTTTTGGCGCGTGGTTTTTGGGGTACACCCCCCCAAATGTTCTTGGTTTGTTCGCCAAAATCCTAATAAAACAACCTACGATATATTTCCGATAATTAATCGTTATCGGAAATGAACTCCATAACGCGCGCGCGAGACTTTGTGGCAGCGCATACATTAACCAACTATTCAGCATTTTGATTATCAACATCTATTGTTTTTTTAACCTGTCCACCCCAGCGGATTGTGATTACATTGTCTTGTTTGATCTCCTGTTTGGATTTTTCACCAAAGATGTCTGATATCAATTTGCTAACCATCCAACGTACATGTGTTAGTTTTTCTCTCCAATACATCATCTCTTGATTGCTTTTTGGATTTGCTAATTCTTCGTTAATCTCATCAAGTAATGTGAATGCTCCAATCCTGCGAGCTTTCATTATTTGATTATAAACCCTGTCATCATCTCGCATCCATTTGTAAATTGTAGATAAACTTGGCATGCTTTTATCTTTACAAATTTTAGTGAGTGGAACTCCCTTTTCTAACTCAATCGATATCTTATCAAGTGTTACTAACTGTTGAGCTTTCTTTTCCTGTATCTGTGTGTCTAACGTATTTTTTTCTAAGTTCATCTTCTGTTAAATGTTTTAAAAACTTTAAGTTACGCAATGCCTTAATTTTGCCTTCAATACTTTTAGCATTCCAATCACTCATTCCTCCATGATTTTTACATCTATAAAAACCAGATTTCATTAGATTGCCTTTTGCCTTACAACGTACAGTATATTTACTTCCTCTCGTCATACTATCGCATTGTACTTTGTGTAAAGGTTTTCCAACCATATCTTGTGGATTATCTAAGCGAACATACAACCTATTGCAACATCTAAGTTATAGACAATTAATCTGCAATCGGTTCTTGTTTTTTAAACCTGTGTATCTTAAATTTTTTACCGGTACTCTTCTCCTGCACGCAGATAAATTCACCCTCAATTCCAATAGCTTTAAATCTAACTAAGTATTTGTCATCCAGAGGAATGGGTGTTCTAAGGTTTAACTGAACAGGGTTTTTACTAAAAGTTTTATATCTATTATTATAGTTATATATATCTAGTTTATTATTATGCCTGTGAGGCACATCTGAGTGTTCTGTGAGGCATATCTTGTTTTGAAGTGGCAAAGTATAAGATTGCGTGGATCTAAGTCTATGCACAATTATAACCTTTAGTCTAGCAAGCTCCGATATAGAACGTCTTACAGTTGAATACGATAAACCTGTTAGCGAACTGATAGTTTTCATCTTAGGGAAGCATTTTTTCGTCTTTTCATTCCAAAATGTAACTAGTGCATAATAAACTAATTTAGATTGTGGGGATAACTTATCGTGTTTCATGATCACCGGATCTAATTTGTGATACAAGCTCATTTTAAAACTAATCTGTTTCCTTAGTACAAAACTTCTTGTGATCTTCGTGATATTTTCTCATTTCACCAACCCACTCTTCAACAGTTAATTGATACATGTTGGATTTGTATGGAGCTATTTTTTGTACCCTAAAACCGACTACAACACCCTTAATTTCATCGTATTGATAAAATACGAGGTAAGCATCCAACTTAGCTCTTTCAGCTAACCTGCGCGTTGTTGTAGATGTTTTGTATGCTTGGTTTTTATCGTAACAAGTCTCGGCAAGAAATAAAGGTTCATAGCATTTTCTGCATATTTCAATCTGGTCCAGATCTATCATTCCAAGCGAGTCGTCTATGTAACGATGCCATTGTGAGTATTTATCACCTTCATTATAATAATTATCTCGTGCCATTATCTATTTTTTTGTTTCATAAAAAAAATCATTATTATCCGAAACCTGCCAACTGTCTGTCTCAACCGAAGGATAGTCCATGTTAGTTTTATAATCAGGTATCTGATTTTTGACTGTGAAATTAGGTAAATTAAATAAAATACGATTGTTGGGATAAGCCAAATAATTGCCGCGCCATGTGTCTGTTTCTGCAACTTCTAAAATATGATGGTGCTTGTGTTCCTGTGATATCTCAGACCAGGTATTGTTTAACATGTTTATTTCTGGCATGCAGTAATCAACTGAAAAAAAATAATTAGCTTTGTGCATTTGATTGTTAAAATCCATTGCTCTGCATTGTGCTGTTGCGATTGCATTAAACTCAATAATGTTTGCGTAGTAAGATAGGCAATCCCAATAAACAACATCTTTTAATTTAAGATCTTTTACATCTTTTCTTTTATAATTATTAGAAAAAAAAGCTGTAATTGGTAACCTTGCAAATGATGCACCATTGGGTAATAAAATATTAAACAGTAAAGTTCTGCCACATAAAGTTGTTAAGCTGTGTATGATAACTTCTTCTTCTTCACTATGATGTTTTTCAAAATTGTACAGGTATTCTAACCTTATCTTTGCTTTCCAAACTGGTATGTTATGATTTAAGAATGCCATTAGTCATTTATTTTTTTATAATTGCAACTATGACCCAAAACTTCATTGTTTTTGTAAAAAGTTGCCATTTGTTTTCTACCTTTGTAATTAGTAATTTCTTTTGTATAGGTTAAACTTTTAAAAGCAGCATCGCACAAATATGGATTATAACTACCAACTAGATATTCAAAACTATGTACACTTCCGCTCATCATAATAATCGTTAAAATAAATTTCATTAAGTCTTTTCAACATTAACAATAACTGAATTTGGAATAATATTTGTATTTGCAATTTCGATATTATTCTCATCATCATTGTCAATGCTGTAATCAGCAAAAGTAATTGTATCTGTCTTAGTCTTTTTTAAAATATGACATAAACTTTTAACAAGTGCTGGCTTCTGATTTTTTGCTTCGTTAATTGATTGCCAGGAGCTGTCTGAAACAATATCCTTCCAGGTTACAATGTAACTGGTAAAATCTATTTCTTTATTCTTATATTTTTTAGACTTCTGCCTGCGCCTAACCATAAAAATCCTGCGGCTTAACTTTATTATTCGTTTTATTTTGAATATTAATAATGTTACAACTGCGAGGTATTCTTTCTCCCAAACACCATTTACGAACTGTGGCTGTTGGATTATTACCCTTGATCTCCAACATCTTTGCTAATCCACTATAACTAAGATTATTTTTTGTTTTAAAATCTATTAATTTCATGCAGATTTATATAGCCAAAAAAACTACAAATACAACCACAAATCTTATAAACATTGTCTATAACTTTTCCATTGCTATTCGTTCTATATTAATTCATATATTGTATTGAACAGTATGGAAACATTAGAAAAGCAAATAAATAATTATTTACCGGATAAAGTTTTATCTGAGTATTTTACGTCTAAGAAAAAAAAACAATTACTTCCTTCCTGGTCTCAAAAATATAACATAGATCATTTTTCTCCATCTCAATTAACTAAAAAAGATGGGATATGGAGCTTTCAATATTTATATTGTGATGAAAGAGATCGTAGAGACTTTGATACCAATTCTAAAATGCAGGCAGGCAATTCTGTAGGCAGAGCAGGAATACTTTTACATGCTGATGTTGAGTGGGTAGCAGACAAGCATGTAGTTCATAAACCTTACGATACAATTAATGATACGATACTTCAAAAAATATTTGATCAAGCTCAAAAATATTACATGGAATACAAACCTGTAGATGATTTAGATCGACAACAATTTCAAAATAATAGAGAAAATTTAACAGACACAATTAAAACATTTTTTAAAGCATTTAATGAAGTTGGATTTAAAAAACCAATTCATTGTGAAAGAACTGTAGCAGTTAAATTAAAAAATTGTTTGTTACCAGTCATTGGCAGAATAGATTTTGAAGATGACAATTCATTCTTGGAGCTAAAAACTAAGTGGGGAAAGAAAGCTCCTAAACCTAAAAAAGATGGAACAACTTCTTTTTACAATGTTACAATTAATGATAAGATTGATCCTAATCATTTATTACAAATTGCGATTTACTGGCTTGCAACTAAAAAAAAACCTCACCTGCTATATGTTACTAAAGATCAATATAAAATATTTTCACCAGATAATTCAGAATTATTACAACCAGCAAATTTAAACTCATATATCAATCAAGCACAATCTATTGCTTATCGTAGAGAAAGATTGATGGCACGTCATAATGGTGAGCATACTTATTTCGTAGATCTAGATCCAGATTTTGAACATCCTTATGCTTGGAACATAGGATCTCAATACAAAAATAAAGCAATGCAGCTTTGGGGTTTAGCAAGATGAAAAGAACTATTGAAATGATTGTAGTTAATCCAACGTGTGAAATTAAAAAATTTAAAAACAGGCAATTCGTTAATAAAATAAAAATAAACTCTATAGTTGGTTTTATTTTGTTCTCCCTTACATGCTTGCTTTTAAATAATCTGGAGGATGTGCAAACCATTCTCCAGAACTTAACTACAAAGGTAATAAAATGGTAAATAAAGAAGTGTTAAAAGATGTTGCTAAAGTTTCATTAGCTGTACGCATGTACAATGTAATGAAAAATGCAAAATCTGTAACAAAAGAAACAGCTAGAGGTGGTGTTCCTTACAAAATTGTAACTCACAATGAAGTAAATAACACTATTAAAGCTGAAATGATTAAGCAGGGGATTATTGCAATTCCTTCTGTATCTAATCATTCAAGAGAAGGTAACTTTACAATGGTATCAATGGATATAAAATTTATAAACATTGATAATCCGGCAGACTGTTACGTTGCGCAAGGATTTGTTGGATATGGAGTTGATCCATCAGATAAAGGAATAGGTAAAGCAATTAGTTATGCAACTAAATATGTTTTGCTTAAAACTTTTATGCTTGAAATAGGTGATGATGAAGAAAGTGAGCTTCATAATATAAAATCAGAACCATTTTCAAAGTTCACACAAAGCTCTGCAAGAACAAATATAATCAACCAAACAAAACTAGGAGGTTTAAATGGCTGATGCAAAAAATAGTGGTGGGATATTCTTTACAGATCCTGCGACTAAAGAAAAAGAAACAGACTTTGACTTCACAGGTACAGCAATTTTATCTGGTTATAAATTAGTTGCTGATGCAGGTGCTTCATCAAAGTTATATTTAGGTGGTTATAGAAAAATAGTTGGTAAAGGAAAATCTATGCCTGAGGGTACAGAATTTCTTTCTATCTATTCTGTTAAACCAGCTAAAGATAGTGCAGCCGCAACTTCTACAGGCGGTTACCAAAAGCAAACATACAGGAGATAAAAAATGAAATATAGCTTAACTAAAAAACAAAAAAAAATTTTTGATTTTGTAAAAAGCTATATTGAAAAAAATAAGGAAGCTCCCTCGTATGAAAAAATCATGCGAGGGGTGAACCTTAAATCTAAAAACTCTGTATATAATTATGTTCATCAACTTAAAGACAGGGGATGGATTACAACCAAAATAGGCAAATGCAAGAGCATGACATTGATAAAATAAAGTTATCAGATATAACTAAAGATCCTATTACTCAAAAAGTAATTGATAAAATTATTCATAGATCAATTAGTGGAATGAATAAGTTTGGAGTTACTATGCATGACAATCCAAAAGATGTTGATCAATGGTTATTAGAAGCTCAGGAAGAAGCAATAGATTTAATTAATTATTTAGAAATTGCGATTGTGAGATATAGAAAGTTAAAACAAAAAGTTCATTCTCTCATGCAAAATAATGAATAAATTTAAAAAAATAATTTATGGCGAATGTTCTTTTCGCATTGAAGAAGATTTCGATAGTCTGGAAGATGCAAAAAAATCATCTCCTGGAGACAAATCAAATTACAAAGTTGATAATATAAAAGTTGTAATAACTTTAATTAAAATAAAAGATTCAGAATAACTTATTGATTTATCTACATTATTTCTTTATGTAGATATATAGACATATTGGCTATATGTATTTATATATTAGGTATGCCAAACAAATCACAGAAAGGAAACTAGATGACAAAAACATATACCTTTATCTTTGATGGAAATGTTTTCAAAGCTAAAGATATTGAAGGCGGATTATGTGCAATGGAACAAGCCAACAATTATTTTGATTTACCTCAAGGAGCTTGGTTCGGTAATAACAATAGTGATATCATAGATAAAAACGACACCTTCACTTGGGTAAGAGGAAACTACTTTGACTAAATTTAACCAACCAACAAAAGGAGAAAGCATGAAACTACTAACCAAGCAACAATACGATCAGCTTGTAAAAAATAGTAAAGAACAAGATGGATCAAAAGATTTCAAAGTTGTTGCAAAACTTTTTAATCCAACAGGCATCGGTACTTGGTATTTATCAGAATTAAATCCAGATACTAATGTTGCTTTTGGATTAGCTAACCTACACGAAAAAGAATTTGGTTATGTATCTCTTGATGAACTAAAAGAGTTTAAAGGAACTTTTGGATTAGGAGTAGAAAGAGACATATTCTTTCCTATGAACAAGTATTCTTTAGAACAATGCAAGGAGTTAAACTAAATGAAAAATAAAAAAACAAAAACTTTTTTATCATCACCTGTAAAAAAAAATATAATAGATATTCCAATACTTGAAAAAATTGGTTTTAAAAAAATACCAAGTGATGATGGCTTTGTAATGTATGAATTAACACCATCAAAACTTAATCAACCAAAGGAGAATGCATGAAAAACGTAATTGTATATTATCAAAAAGACTTTAACCCTTACGCAAAGTATGCGGTTAATTTTACAAAGACTCACATCAAAGTATTTGAGGGAGTTATCAGAGATGATCAAGATGCAGACACTTTGTTTAGTGTGTTTAATAACGATGATACAAACCCATTATCTTATAGCAATACCGCAAATAAAGTTTGTATAATTGGTAAAGATAAATTTGGAACAGGCGCTGACTTTCAGGAAGCAATGAAAAAAGGAGATGTTGAATGTGATCACACTTCAATGAGTGTTGGCGATATAGTTGATATAGATGGAACTGTTTATCTATGCAAAGATATTGGCTGGAAGATTTTAAACAAAGAAAGAAAGGCGGCTTGATGACTGTAAAATTTATTACACAAATTATCGTCTCGTTAATTTTAATATATTTTTTGTGGCTTGGCTTTGTGATTGCCGATCAGTTAGATCAAATCATTATTGAACTGCTGCAAAGATAAACAACAAACAATAAAAGGAGGAATAAGAACATTATGAATAAAGATAAATATAAATGCACAGGAGCTATAGAGGCAGGTTATTCTGTGAAGGTTCAAGTTAGCAGAACAGGAGCTACAAAAGAAGAAGCATTACAAAATCTCTTAGCGGTATTTCCAAAAGCAGAACCTGTTTTTCCTTCAAAGGAATTTCATTACTCGGAGTTGTCATGAGTAAAAATATAAATGAAAGATATGTTATAGCTCAAATGTTTTTGCAAAAATCATTGGATGAGAAAGATCCAAAATTATCAGATTTTTATTACACTCAATATATTGAGACGTTGTTTAGAGCTGATGATGATTTAATAAAACAAGGAGAAACAACACAATGAAAATAGTTAGATGTCCACTTTGTAATAGTGCCAGAGTGCAATATTTGGCAGTTAAAAAAAACATAACATATTTACAAAGTGAACTAACTAAAGAATGGTACACACCCAATCTTACTACTAGCGACATACAATCAGATTTAGATCCTGCATTGTTTAGATGTGTTAAGTGTAATAATCAATGGGTAAGCATTAATGATTGATCAAGAACAAAAAAAAATTGAGGATAAAATTTTAAAACTTCAACAGACAATAGATATATTAAATCTTGAAATACAATGCTTACAAATTGAATTACAAAAATTAAAAAACATTGAGGGAAAAGATGATTGAGTTAATGGCAGAACTTGGTTTTTGGCACACATTATTTGTAATATTTATAGGTTACATTGTGTGGAACTTTTATAATTAAACTTTAACAACAGGATAAAACAATGAGTCAATTTACAAAAGCAGCAATAATAAGATTAAAAACTTCTATCAAAGGGAGATCTAAAACAGTACAAAATAAAGAATACAGAGAGGGTTTTATTACAGGATGTAGATTAGTTTGGACTTTTATGAACTCTGAATTATCAACATACAAAGCAAGATACTTTACTGCAATTTCAAAAAAGAAACCATATTTAATTAATAAAAAACCAAAACCGGATAATGTTGTAAGTGTATTTCCTGAAATAAATCATATCCTGGAAAAAATTTGTAGTAAACTTGATGTGTCTATTGATGAAATTAAATCAGCAAGTAGATTAAAGAAATTTGTTTACGCAAGAACCATTGCAATTAATGCTATGCTAGACAGAGCAGGAATGAATTATTCTATTGTTGGTAATATTCTTGGTAAAAGAAACCATACAACAATTATGTATCACCATAATCAAAAGAATTTGAAGATTGGTTATTGGAAACCCCAAAATGAAATTTGGAATATCTACGAGCAAATAAATAAAGAACTATAAAATAGTCTTTTTCTTTTTAGGAAAACCAGCTTTCATATTCCTGTATGCCTCAGGAGATATTGTAGAATTTTTTTTAGATCTAGAAGTTCCAGCTGCTCTACGTTTGTTAATATTGTAATATAAACCTTTGCGTTCCATTATAATATAGTTCCTTTCTTTTTTTTACCATTACCAATAACTCCTCTACCTTTCAACACATCTTTGAAAGTAACTTTGCCATCACCAGTTAGATCTGGAAAACCTTTTTTCTTTTTATTATCTTTTTTCATATTTGTTTTTCTTCAGCTTTGAGTCTTAAGTTATTTTGAAGATAACGATCAAAGCAGTTATCTTCCCCTGCATAACAAAAGTGTCTGCGTTCTGCATTGATAATCCAACCACCCATATTTGACAATAGTTCTTTATTGCAAATAAAGCAGAAACCACAACGATATACACTTAAACTTTTCTTTTTTCTCAAGATTTCTTATGTCTAGCAGCAAAAGCTCTAGCTGACTCCTTAGATCTAAACCCCCATGCTTTCAGCGCTAGAGCTAATCTGGTGGGTCTATTCTTACTATCCTTCATAGACCCAGCCATGCCTCCAAAACGTGCAGCAAAAGAGATCCTACGAGGGTTTAAACCACTCTTTACAGGAGCTTTAAGATTAGATCCTTCGGTTCTTTTAAAGAAAGCTCTACCTGCGGCTGTTAATCCACCTTTTGGGTTCTTATGTTCTTTTCTCATAACACTTGCATTTATCTAATAATAAACAACCATACATAGTTTTAAATATACAGTTATTCATTTTTAAGTTTTATTATTCTTACCTTACGTTTTTTTGATTCAATATTCCATAGTAAATTGTTTAACCAATTACTAAATGTATTTAATAATTTTATCATAATCTTCCTTGTCCAATATAAGGTTTATATGTTTTAGATTTATTAACCTTCTTGGTATGCCTACCTTTTCTTTTCCTACTAGGATTTCTTATATGTTTGTTTTCTAGATTTTTTTTTGCCATAATAATCTTTATTAGATGCTTTTTTTTTATACATCATTGCAAATGCTGTTTTAATATTATTAGACATTATTCTTCTTTATTACTTACAGATTTATTAGCTAATGTTCTTGCTATACTTTTTCCGGATCTACCAACCACATAACCTCCCAAACCTATCTGCAGCAAAGTCCAGACATCTCCTGGAAGTTCAAATGTTATAACAGAACCAAATAATATTTTAATAATTGGTCCAAATATAAAGTTCCATACTAGAATAAAAATAAGAACATACATAAGCAGGGGTCTCCAAGATGATACAAACCAATTAGATTTAGCTTCTGCCTCAACGATAGATGCTGCTGCTTTTAGCTCTTCAGTAGATGATTTAAGGAGCTGTTGATTTAATTGAAATTTTAATTTTTCTGCCTGATCCTTATCAGGGATTGCTTTATCAATAGTTGAAAAAAGCATTTTAGCAAGCGGTGCAACAATTTGCAAAGCAGGTAACATTATTCTATCTCCATTGTTGAATAAACAGTTTTACCATCTATTCGCATTGCTTTCAAATATTGTTTTCTGTTTTGATCTCCATTGTAAGAGCAATGAACCCACCCTGAGTTATCTTCAGCAGGATTCCAAAATTCAAGTATTAATTGATCAAAATCTAGGTTCTTATAAATCCAATTAGCTAACTGTAAATTAGGAATACCATCTATTTCAAAGTCTGCTGCTTTACCCTCAGTATGTTGAGACTTGATAGTTGAACCAACAGCCAGGCACAGCTCAGGAGTTCTATAACCAGAGTTTATTCTAACAGAGGTTTTAAATGCATTTCTTATTGGCTGTAAAATATTATCACATAAAGATTGAAGATTTTTTATATGTTCAACTTTTGGAATATTAGATATTTTTTTCTCTTCAGCTGTTCTAGAAAATGTTAATTCTTCTAGTGTAAAATTTTCTGATAACTTCATTTAATTGTTATCTCACCATCTTTACCAACATAAAGTATTTTAACATTTAAAAATTTTTGTCTCATGTTTGGTGATCTATTTATACGATCCTTATTTTTGTTACCATATTTATTGTTTAACGATCTAAAACTTTCTGTTTTAACATCATAATTAATATATTCTTTTGTTTTAATATTATAAGTTACAATATCAACTGGACCAACACCGCAGAGTGGAGTGAATACTAAAAGATCCGGATCTTTAGCAAAGTGTGCCTGAGCTATGATTTCACTCAAGACACCCTTGTTACTGGTTTTCATTACCTAAAATATTTAAACAATCCAAGTATTGCACCTAAAATGCCGCCAACAATTATAATGAAAGCAATAACACCTTTACCTTTATTCATATCTGAATGAAGTTGTTTAACATCACCACGCAATTCATCTATTGTTTTAATTAATTGTTTCATTCTTTCAGCGCATAGTTTTTCATGTGCTGACAATCTAACAGAAGTAGTAGATATTTTGTGTGTTGCTTTCATTTTGCCACTATAGGTAGTGGTTATTAGAAAGTCAATTAATAGGTGTATTAGGATGTAATAATATCCTTACAATCAAACATAAATGCTGGTCTTATCTTTTCAAACATATCCTTATCAAACTCCTTTGCAAAGATATGGATCATTTC
>Ga0172372_10005804_pt1 | contig 17044 bp, 12 predicted proteins | sample LakKiv5m_2_FD_114544 | JGI IMG/M metagenome (GOLD analysis project Ga0172372, IMG submission 114544) | Freshwater microbial communities from Kabuno Bay, South-Kivu, Congo - kab_092012_9.5m | ecosystem: Environmental > Aquatic > Freshwater > Lake | place: Democratic Republic of the Congo...
GGCGGCGTCGGTCGAAGTCAGCCGGGATGACTGGTACCGGTTGCTGGTGGCGTCGCGCGGGGAACGGTTGCCGTAGTCATTTTCGGGCGGTGTCCGCACACTGGCCCGATGAACGGCGCAATGCGGACGGTGGGGGTGGTGACGGGACTGTTGGCGGCAGGGTGTGCGTCCCAGCCGACGGGATCCAGATTCGCGGCCGACCGTGCCGTGGAACGGGCGATTGGCGGGCACATCGCGTTCCTGGCGGACGACCTTCTGGAGGGCCGCGGAGCCGGGACCCGTGGGCATGAAATCGCTGCGCGGTATGTCTCCACGCAGTTCGCGAATCTCGGGTTGGAGCCGGGGTTGGGCACCAATGGATGGTTTCAGGTGGTGCCGTTGCTGGAGAGTCAGGTCATCGAGGAAAGCCGGCAGATGAGCCTGCGTCACGCAGGCGGCACCGAGGTGCTCGATTGTCCTGCGGACTTCCTGCTGGGTGCGCCGTTCCTCGGGACGAACGTGTCGGTGACGGCGCCGTTGGCGTTTGTCGGCTTTGGGGTGCGTGCACCGGAACTGGGGCACGACGATCTGGCTGGAGTGGATCTGCGGGGAAAGATCGCGGTGGTACTGTCGAAGGCGCCGTCGCGGTTTCCGGCGACAGCGCTCGCGCATCATTCGCATGCGCGTCAGAAGGCGAAGGCGCTGGCGGATGCGGGCGCAGTGGGCGTGATCTCGGTGCCGACCCCGAAAGATCTGGTGGAATCCCCATGGGCGCGGCAGGTGATGCAGGCGCGGTTTCCTGCGATGCGATGGCTGGATACCGACGGGCAACCGGCGGACGTGGTGCCGCAGTTGAAGGTCACGGGAAGCCTGAGTCCGGCTGGGGCGGCGAAGGTCTTTGCGCGGGCGCCGAAACCGTTGGCGGAGGTGCTGGCTGCGGGAGAGCGGGGCGAGTTGCAGTCCTTTCCGCTCAATGTCGAGGCGACCTTGTCAGTGCGCGGCGAACAGCGGCGGATCAGCAGTCCCAATGTGATCGGTGTGCTGCGTGGGTCGGATCCGAAGTTGGCGGGGGAGGTTGCGGTGGTGACCGCGCATCTGGATCACCAAGGCATTGGTACCCCGGTGAATGGGGACGCGACCTACAACGGGGCCTACGACAATGCGGTGGGTATCGCGATGATGCTGGAGTCGGCGCGGGCGCTGTCGGTGGACGGGAAGCGGCCGCGTCGGACGGTGGTGTTCTCGGCAGTGACGGCGGAGGAGAAGGGACTACGCGGGTCCGAGTATCTCGCGCAGCATTTTCCGCAGGGGGTGGGGCGTCCGGTGGCGAACGTGAACCTGGACATGGTGCTCGTCACGCAGCCGACCCGGAAGTTCACGGTGCTGGGGATCGAGCATTCCACATTGCGCGAGCCGGTGGAGAAGGCGGCCGGACGGGCGGGTCTGGAGTTGGTGCCGGATCCGAGGCCGGAGCGGGTGACCTTCATCCGGAGTGATCAGTATTCGTTCATCCGATTGGGTGTGCCGGCGATCTTTCCCAAGGTGGCGGACATTCCGGGCACACAGCCCAAGCCGGGCGAGGTGACGCCGGAGGTCTTCGTGAAGGACTACTACCACCGGCCTTCGGATGACCTGTCCCTGCCGCGGGATGGGGAGTCCTCGGTCAGGTTTGTGCGGTTCATGGTGGATGTTCTCCGGCAGGTGGCGGACGCCGAGGAGGCCCCCCGGTGGAACCCAGGGGACTTCTTTGGGGAGATGTTTGGGAAGGGGAGGTGAGGGGGAGCGGGCGGGATGGGACGAATGGGACGAATGGGACGAATGGGACGGATGGGACGGATGGGACGAATGGGACGAATGGGACGAATGGGACGAATGGGACGAATGCCGGCCGTCCCATGTGTCCCATAGGTCCCATAGGTCCCATGTGTCCCACCCCGCGCCTTCAGCGCACCTTCGGAATATACCCGATCGACGTCTGGATCGCGTGGGTGCAGGAGCAGCCGGCGGAGGTTTCGGGGGCGAGGAGGAGGCCGCCGGCGGGGATCATGGAGAGCCAGCAGCCGGAACGGATGCCCATGAACTGGGAGCGCTTGTCGGAGGCGAGGTCCCACATGCCGTGGAAGTGGTGGCGGAAGAAGATGGCGTCCTTGCCGGCGGACATGACGCCGCAGCCGCGGCGCTCGGGGAGGTCCTTCCGAAGGGTTTCGCCGGTGGTGAGGTTGAAGGAGCGTTGATCGGAGTAGAAGACGTCGCCGATGACGACGGGGTGCTGGAGGTGGCCGGAGTGGTGGCCCTTGTCCTCCTTGTGGGATTCGGTCCAGAGCACGCGTCCCCCGATGGCAGCGGCGATGTCATCGCCGGAGCCGGAGGGCTGCTTCTGGGAGGGGGCGTTGAAGGCGGTGGTGTGGAAGTGCTTGTTCCGGTCGGTGCCGGTGACGACGACGGTGTTCTTGCCGTAGACGAGGTACGTCATGAACTGGAGGGAGGAGAAGTCGTGGTCCTTCTCCCAGAGCCGCTTGCCGGTGCGCTGATCGAGGCAGACGAGGTGCTGGTCTGTGAGGAGCTCGTTCTGGATGCGGCAGGTGGCGCTCTGGACGGCGGCGGGGTTGCGGCTCTCGATGAAGAAGATCATGCCGTCGCCAATGGTGATCGTGGAGTTGAGGACGGCGCCGCCGGTGTATTCCCAGAGGGATTTGCCGGTGGTTGGATCGAGCGCGAAGAGCAGGTCGCTGGTGACACGGCTGACCTGGTCCGGGGCGTATTCCTCGTACCATTCGCCGTCGTCGCCGAGGTAGGAGCCCTCGGGTTTCACGCGGCTGCCGATGAGGAGGTCGCGGCCGGCGGCGACATACGACCAGTCGCGTGGGCCAGTGGCACCGGAGCGCGGGACCTCGAACCGGCGGGCGCGGCTCCCGGTCTGGCCGTCGACGGCAATGCAAAAGCGGTTGTGGACCAGATAGAGGGTGTCGCCGGAGGCGGCCATGTTCGAGCAGTCGCGGGTGACATTGGCGCGGCGAACCTCGGGAGCGGACCAGTTCCAGAGGATGGCGCCATTGTAGGCGTCGAGGCCGAAGAGGATGCGATTGCCCTGGATGAAGAGGCGTCCGTTGACGGAGAGCGGTGCGGGGTTGCGGTTGCCGCGATCGGGCATGGGACGCGGGCCGGGGTCTCCCCACCAGGCGACCTGGAGATCGCCCTTCACGAGTTCGTCCTGAGAGCAGGAGGAGTTGTCGGGTCCGCCGTATTGGTGTCCCCACTCGCCACCGCCGGGGAGCTTGCCGCGGGTGAAGGTGAGGGCGACCTGCGGATTGGTGCCGGCCTTGGCTTCGGCAAGAGGCGAGCCAGCGAGCCATTGGCGGTAGGCGGGAAGATCAATGTCGGTGCCGACGACGGCGAAGGTTCCGCCGCTGGGGCGAAGCACGCGGTGGATCTCGGCGGCGGACACAGCCGGGGGCTTTTGGCCGGTGAGGACGATGAGGTTGGCGATCAGGTCGCCGTAGGGGAGTTGGGCACCGGGGATGTGGTGGACAGCAGCGCGCATGCCTTGGGCGCCGGATTGCATGAGTGCGGGGCGGATGGCTGGGATGCGGGCGGCGTCGGGTTCGACGACGACGATGTCGAGGGTGGTCTGGCGGGCGAGTTCTGCGGCGAGACGGCCGTCGGTGGCGCCGAAGATGAGCGAATACCCGTCGCGGACGCCGAGGCTGGCGATGGCCTCGGCGGTGGTGGCCGGAGTGGCGGGCTTGGCGCTGGTGGCGAGGCGAGCCGGACGATAGTAGAACGAGGTGTCGAACTGGTATCGGCGCGAGACCACGGGTCGACCGTCTTCATCGGGGGCGACGAGGCGGTAGTAGTGCTCGAGGTCGGGCTCGAGGTTCTCGAGGGTGACCGAGTGGCTGGTCCGGGCCTGTTGATCACCGAGTGGGCGGGTGGTTCCGTCCGGGAGTTCGAGGGTCAGCTTGGTGGGTTGAGGGGAGTCGGTTTCCCAGGTGACGACGGCGGTGCGGCGGTCGGACCAGTCGACGAACGGGCCGAAGGCGGGCTTGAAGAAGCGAGGGGCCGGCGCGGGCTTGGGGAAGATCGCCTTCTTGGCGGTGTAGTGGGCGACGATTTCCTCGGACTTGAGGGCGCGGCGATAGACGCGGACGTCGTGGATGGCGCCGGTGAGGGGATAACGTTCGTCGTCGTCCTTGTAGCTGCCGATGACGAAGGGGGCGGAGGGCGGGTAGAAGATGGGGCCGGACTGCTCGCGGGAGGTGGCGGTGAGCTCGCCGTTGACGAAGACGCGCATCTCGGTGCCGTCGTAGGTGCCGGCGACGTGGTACCAGTGGTTCGTCTCGAATGGCTTCGTGGAGGCGAGGTAGGTCATGCGGCCCGCCTTCTCGGTGGCGAGGCCGAGGGAGAAGTTCGAGTTCACGAAGCCGAGGAGCCAGCCACGTTCGAACTCGCCGTTGTCCTGGAGGGCTCCGACGAGGCCGCCCCATTGGGTGACCTTGTCGACGCGCACCCAGGCTTCGGCGGTCATCTCGGTGGCGGGAAGAAGGGTCTTGTCGATGCCAGAGGCGATGACGATGGATTCATCGCGGCCGGCGAGTTCGACGCGGGCGGGGGGCGGGTCCTTGACGACGCGCGGGCCGCCGGAGAACGAGACCTCCTTGCCGGAGACGGCGCGCATGCCGGAGTTCTGGGTGCGGTCCGGGGAGAATTCCCAGTGCCCGATGAGGCCGGCTTCCTGGCCGAGCGAGGTGACCGGCGAAAGGGCGAGGGCGACGGCGAGGGCGGTGATCCACGGATTCATGCGGGAGGGGGCCGGTGGGTGATCCACAGATTTCACCCTGAAAGCGTCAGTTGGGTGATCCACAGATTTCACAGATTTCACAGATGGACAGGAACAAGAGGCGCCACCGCTTCGCAGTTTCCCTGTCATCCGTGGGGTGAAACGACAGTCTCCCTCAACCGGCTTCCAATCCGTGGAATCGGTGTCATCTGTGGATCCAACCGCCTTTTCCAGGTTCACGGATTTCACAGATGGGAGAAGGCGCGCCTCAGACTCGTGGTGATGGGTGGCTCCGGCGGTTGAATTGAAGTTCATGGCTGGGTCCTAGTTGGAGGCTTGAGTGGCGCCCTGGCGGAGGCAGTGGATGGCGCCCTGATCGGTGGAGACGAAGACGGCGCCGTCAGCGGCGGCGATGCCGTAGGCGCGGCCGTGGACCTTGCGGGTCCATGCGACCTTGCCGGTGGTGGCGTCGATGCCGACGACCTCGTCCTTGCCACCGGCGACGAGGGTGTCGCCGGCGAGGACGATGCAGTGTTGCCACGTGGAAGGGGCTTTCCAGAGGAGGCACTGGTCCATGCCCTGGGTGGCCTCGTCGAGCTTGCGGCCGAGTTCGGCGAGTTGGGTCTGGAGGGCGGAGCGGTCGGCTTCGGTGCCGGGTTTGTTGCCAAGGGCCTTCAACTTCTTGGTGAGCGTTCCTTGTTCGCGGGTGAGGCGTTTTCGTTCGCGGGCGAGTTCGAGATAGCGGGCGCGGTCGAGGGCGGTGATCTCGGTGTCGGAGTGGAGATAGGAGCGGGTGGGCGTGACGATCATGTGGTTGCCCTGGAAGGTGGCGAGTTGGTCGGAGCTGCCGTCCTCGACGGCGCCGAGTTGGCCGGTCTTGCCGGGGCCGAAGACGAGCATGTCGTCGGTGAGGAGGGCGTAGGTGCCGCCGGCGCCTTCGACGACGCGGACTCGCTTGCCGCTCTGGAGATCGCACACGGCGGGGTTGTCGCGCCCGGCAGGGACATAAAGGCGGGACTTCGAAGCGAGGAGATAGCCCTGGGCGGGAAGATCGCTCTGGATCTGGCGCCACTTCTCGGAGCCATCGGTGGCGTTGAGGGCGACGAGGTGAACGCCTTCGGCCGGGAACATTCCTGCGGTGGTGTAGATCGTGCCGTCCTGGACCACGAGGGAGGTTCGGACGGGCCAGACAGAGATGAGGCGGCCGTTTCCGGGGATGCGGCGGTCGACGGGCGTGGCGCGCGTTTTCCAGGTGAGTTTGCCGGTGGCGGCGTCGACGCAGTAGACGCAGCCGTCGTCGGAACCGAAGTAGGCGCGGCCGTCGACGATGGAGGGGGCGAGTCGGACGGGTCCTTCGGTGTGGAAGGTCCAGATGGGGGCGCCGGTGCGGGCGTCGAGACAGCGGACGGAGTCGTCGGCGGAGGAGCCGAAGTAGGCGCGGTTGGCGGCGACGACGACGTGGAAGGCGCGGTCAAAGATCTGGCGCGGCTTCATGTCGTAGACCTTGTTCCAGCCGTCCCATTTGGCCTCGCCTTGCCAGGCGGGTTGGGGCGGGTGCTGGGATTGCCAGGACCAGGCCTCGGTCGGGGATTTGGGGAGAGGATCCGGGGAGACGCCGCTGCGGGAGTAGTCGTGTCGGTAGGTGGGCCAGTCGGAGGCGTGGGCCGAGGCGGTGCCGAGGGCGAGGGTGAGGAGGGCGGGGAGGAGGGCGGGGAGGAGGGGAGAGACCCGCCTCCTGACGTCGGCGGCTACGGAGGGGGAAGGGAGGGAAGAGCGCCTCCTGACGTCGGCGGCTACGGTGAGGGAAGAGCGCCTCCTGACGTCGGCGGCTACGGGGGCTACGGGGATTGGATTCATGCGGGGAGAGGGGAGGGGTTGTGAGCGAGGCGGCCGGATTCGAGACGGAAGGTTCGGGTGGCGAAGGGGGCGGCGTCGTTGCCGTGGGTGACGACAAGGACGGTGCCGCCCTCGCGACGGAAGCGGTCGAGGTGTTGGAAAACGAGGTGGGCGTTGGCGGGGTCGAGGTTGCCGGTGGGTTCGTCTGCGAGGATGAGGGTGGGTTTGCGGGCCATGGCGCGGGCGAGGGCGACGCGCTGGCGTTCGCCGGCGGAGAGCGTTCCGGGGTGGGCGTTGCGTCGGTCGGAGAGGCCGAGGTCGTGGATCAGCGTGTCCACGTGGGTGGCGAGGGTGCGGGCCTGGCGGGTGGACATGCCGGCGAGGATGTTCTCGCGGACGGTGAGGTAGGGGACGAGGTGGAAGAGTTGGAAGACGAAACCGAGGCGCGAGGCGCGGAAGTCGGCGCGTTGGCTGGCGGAGAGGGCGTAGAGGTCGGTGCCGGCGACAGAGACGGAACCGGATTCGGGGCGGAGCATTCCGCCGATGGACAGGAGGAGGGTGGATTTGCCGCAGCCGGAGGGACCCTGGAGGACGGCGAATTCGCCGGCGGGGATTTCGAGGGAAACGTCGAGGATGCCGGCGACGCTGCCCGGGCGGGTGGTGTAGTTCCGGGTGAGGTGGGAGCAGGTGACCATGGTCAGTCGGCGCGGAGGGTTTCGGCCGGGTCCTGGGCCACGGCGATCATGGCGGGGAGGAAGGCAGCGAGGGCGGCGAAAGCCGGGGTGATCAGCAGGGCCCAGCCGAGGAGGGCGGGCTCGGAGGCGAATCCACCGGCGGTGACGGGATAGAGTCTCGGGCCGTAGTGGAGTCCGATGGCGGTGCCAACCAGATATCCGAGGGCTGCACCGGCGATTCCGAGGAGGGCGGCGCGGCCGAGGAAGAGGGCGGCGATGCGTCCGGAGCCGTGGCCGAGCGCACGCCAGAGACCCAGTTCGGCGCGGCGTTCGCGGACGTTGAGGGCGGCGAGGATGCCGACCCACGCGGCGCCGATTCCAAGGACGAGGGGAACGGCGAAGCGGGAGTAACGTTCGGCGGTCTGGCGTTGCTTGGCGCGCGCATCGGCCATGGTCCGCATCTGGAGGACCTGGGCCTCGGGAAGGAGCTTGGCGAGGGCGGCTCGGAGTTGGGTGAGGGGATCCTTGTCAGCGGTCAGGCAGAGACAGTCGATGGCCTTGATCTCGGAGATGCGGCCCGGGAGGTTCAGGATGGCCTGCGCGTCGGCAAGGGAGGTGAAGAGGCGGATGTCGTCGTCGGTCCCGCTTTCGACGAGGACCTTCTCGACGGTGAGGAGTCGGCCCTGGACGGGAAGGGGCGCGCCAGCTTTGGCGCCGAGGCGGCGGGCCAGGAGGTACCCGACGTGAGCCTTGCCGGGGGCGATGTTGAAGCCCATGGGCTGCTTCTTTTCGGCACCGCCCACGACGGCGGGGCCGAGGCCGGTGAGGAGGGCGTCGCGATCGCCGATGGGAATGCGGCGTTCGAGCGAGGCGGTGAGGTGGTTGAAGCTGATGAAGGTCTGGGCGCCGTTGGCAAGGCGTTGGACGGCATCCGCGGGGAGGGTCTTGTCGGAGTAGCCGGTGGCGAAGAAGAGTTCGGGATCCGTCTCGCGGGGGATGATGCGGAGGTTGAATCCGAGGTCGCGGACGACGCGACGGGTTTCGCGTTCAGCGGCGGTGGTGAGGAGGCGGATGACGACGAGGAGCGCCACGGCGGCGACGAGGCCCAGCAGGGAGAGCACCGCGTTGAAGCGGTGGTGTCGCAGTTCGCGCAGGATGAGGGAGAGCAGGGGCATCAGCGGGAGGAGGAACGGATGAAGAGCCAGGTGCCGGCGGCAAGGGCGGCGGTGACCGCGCCGGCCAGGATGACCCAGAGGGTGCGGTGGCCTTTTGGAAGATCGGACGGATCAGTCTGATCAGTCTGATCATCCGTGGGGGACTCCACGGATTCCTCGGAGTAGCCGAGGGCTTGGGCGGTGCCGGCATTCTTCTTCTTTTGGCCGGGTTGGGGGCCGCGCTCGATGATCCGGCTGACCTCGGCGCGGACCATGGGGTTTTCCGGGTCGAAGCCGAGGACCTTGGCGGCGACTTCCTGAAGGCTGCGGTCCCATCGGCCGGGGTAGAGGGGGCCGCGGAGCCAGGCGCGGTCGAGGTCGCACTCGCAATCCTGACCGATGAGGACGAGGCGTTCGCGAAGGACGGTCTGGGTGATGAGCGGGCCTTCGAGGGGAGAACCGAGCCGACGCCCGCGACCGTAAAGCAGGGCGAGGCGGGGTTGGTCGGAGGGAGCGGGTTCGAATCCGAGTCCCCAGAGGAGGATGGATTCGGCGGCCTGGGCGGCGGCGGGAAGGACGATGAGTTGCGGCGGGATATCGACGGGCTTGGGCATGCCCGGGATGAGCTTGGCGGTGGCGTCGATGGCGGCCTGGGCGGCAGCCTGGGCGCGTTGGTTGGCGGCGCTGTCCGAGCCTTCGATCAGGAGAACGAGGCCGTAGGCGCGGAGGGATTCGCGGTAGAGTCGGTCGCGGAGGGGGGAGGTGGCGACGGACTCGAGGAGTTTGTAGGCGTCGAGGGTGGCGTTGGTCAGGGTTGCGACAGGAAAGGTGTGGGATTCGGCGTCGACGAGGCGGAGGGTGGCGGGATCGCCAGGGCGCGGGGATGGGCCGGTTTCGAGCGTGATGTTCGAGTCAAGGAGCATCACGGCGGCGGCCTGTTCGAGGGCGCGGCGGCCCTCGGCGGGAAAGGAGGACGGGGCAGAAAGCTCAAGGCGATAGGTACCGGCCGCGGCGGCGAGATCGATGAATCCGGTGTCGCGGACGGAATAGCGGCAGGCGAGGGCAAGACCGGCCCCTGCGAGGCAGAACCAGAACCGGACCAGTGGATGGAACGCGCGTAGCCGCATTTGAAATCGGGACATTACAGCGCTCCGCAGTCCGGACAATCCGCAATCCGGTGGAGGCGGAGCATTTTAACCTGAAAGGCACGCAGGTCGGCGACGAGGAGTCGGCCGGCGAGGGTTTCGCCGAATCCGGCGATGATCTTGATGACCTCGAGGGCGGCGAGGGATCCGGCGGTGCCGGGGACGGCGCCGACCACAGGGAAGCGGCGGGTCCAGTCGGTGCTGAGCTCGGGATACAGGCAGCGAAGGCAACCGGTCTGGCCCGGGAGGAAGGTGGTCAGGTGGAAGTCGAGGTCGTAGACGGCGGCCTCGACCATGGGACGGCGCTGGGCCATGGCCTCGCGGTTGAGGAGGTATCGTTCCTGGAAGAGCGGGGCGCAGTCGACGACGACATCGGCCTGGGCGACGAGTCGGGCGGCGTTGTCCTCGGAGATGTTGGAGGGTTCGGCGATGATCTCGAGGCGTGGGTTGAGGGCCTTCAGGCGACGGACGGCGCTCTCGATCCGGGGTTGGTCGAGGTGGTCGTGGGTCATCAGCAACTGGCGGTTCAGGTCGCTGGGACGAAGGTTGCCGCCGTGGGCGAGGATGAGGCGTCCGATGCCGGCGGCGGCGAGTTCGAGGGCGACGACGCCCCCGAGTCCGCCGACGCGGGAGATGAGGACGGAGGCGCCCTTGAGGCGGCGTTGGCCGAGTTCGCCGATGCCCGCGATCGGGAGTTGCCACTCGTAGGTGGCGCGTTCCTCGGGTGTCAGTTCCGGGAGGAGCTCCTCAGGCCTCGGGAACGGGCGTGGATTCGATGCGGCCATTGAGCAACTGGAGGACGTTGTCGGCGAGGCGTGCGGCCTCACGACGGTTGTGGGTGATGTGGAGGAGGGTGACGCCGGTGCGTTGGCGGATGTCGGCGAGGACATCGCAGATGTCGGCGCGGGTGTCGTCATCAAGGGCGGAAAGGGGTTCGTCGAGGCACAGGACCTGCGGGTGGAAGGCGAGGGCGCGGCCGAGGGCGACGCGCTGGGCTTCGCCGCCGGAGAGACCCAGGGGCAGGCGGTCGAGGAGATGGGTGAGTCGGAGCCAGGAGGCGAGTTCGTCGACGCGTTCGGCAATGCGAGGGGCGGGCCAGCGGCGGACGTCGAGGGCGAAGCCGAGGTGTTGGCGGACGGTGAGATGGGCGAACAAGGCGCCGTCCTGTGGGACGAAACCGACCCCTCGGGCTCCTGGGGGTTCGTGGGTGACGTCACGCCCGTCGATGCGGATGCGACCGGACTGGACGGTGCGCAGGCCGCAGACGGCTTCGAGCAGGGTGGTCTTGCCGGCGCCGGTGCGCCCCATGAGCGCGGTGTGGCTGCCGCGTGGGATGTGGCAGGAAACGTCGGTGAGGCGGAAGGATCCGACCTGGAGGGTGATGTGGTCGAGTTCAATCACGGCATCAGAGGGAACGCTGGGTGGAGGGGGTGATGCCTTGGGAACGGATGATCAGGAGGACGGAGACGGCAGCGACGACCATGAGGAGGGAGACGGCGACGGCGGCCTCGAGGTTGCCGACGCTGAGTTCGAGAAACACGGTCGTGGGGAGTACTTCGGTCTTCATCCGGGTGGCTCCGGAAAAGACGAGGATGGGACCGAATTCGCCGAGGGCACGGGCCCAGGCAAGGGTGGCGGCGGTGAGGATGCCGCGTTTGGCGGAGGGGAGGACGACGCGCCAGAAAGCCTCGCTGCGGTTGCAGCCGAGGGTGAGGGCGACCTGTTCGGGCCGGGGCGAGAGTTGTTCGAAAGTCACGCGCATGGTGCGGACGGCGAACGCGCAGGCGACCATGAACTGGGCGAGGACGATGCTCGGAACGGCGTAGGTGATTGGGAAGAACCGTTCGAGGGCGCGAAGGGGCGGCGCTTGAAAGAGGATGAGCAGGCTGATGCCGATGACGAGCGGTGGAAGGACGATGGGGACGTCGAGGAGGGCGTCGATAAGGGCTTTTCCGCGGAACTGGAGGTGGGTCATCAGGTACCCGATGGTGACGGCCACCCAGAGCGAGAGGAGCGTGCTGAGCGTGCAGGTCAGGAGGCTGAGCCGGATGGCGTAGCGGATCTCCGGGCTCTGGAGGGCGCGCCAGAGATGGCCGGGGGTCGTGTAGAAGGCGTCGGCGCCGAGGGTGGCCAGGAGCAGGAGCACGTAGGTGCCACCCAGGATTCCGAGGGCGATGAAGAAGGGGCGGTCAGAGCCCGGTCGGTGGGGCGTGGGCGGAGGTGGCTGGGTCATGGCTGACGGGAAGGTCCCCTCCACTTGAAGCCCACTTGTTCGAAGTGTTGCCGGGATTCGGCGGACTGGATGGCGAGCAGCAGACGTTCCATCAGGTGGGCGTGGTTGGACCGGTTGCCGACGGCGTAGGGTTGGACTGCGAGAGCGCCGGGTTCGCGGAGTTCGATGACGTCGAGTTGGTCGCGGACCTGGCTGGCGTTGGCGGCGTACACGAGGGCGACGTCGAGGCCGCCAGCGCGGAGTTGGTTGAGCAGGAGATCCCCGGTGGGTGCCTGGACGGAGACGTTGGGTGTGACCTTTTCGTAGAGACCGAGACGCTTGAGCAGTCGGGCGGTGAGGGCGCCGAGGGCGCTCTGCTGCTCATGGGCGAGGCCGACGCGCAGGCCGGGGCGGCCGAGGTCGGCGAGTTGGGTGATGCCGCGTGGATTGCCCTTCTGGGTGAGGAGGACCATGGCGGTCTCCGCGATCTCGACCGAGGCCAGGAAGTCGTTGGTGACGGTCTCCATGAAGGAGGTGTCGCAGGCGAAGTAGGCGTCGGGCTTTTGGCCGGCGCGGATCTGGGCGGTGAGGATGCCGCAGCCGTTGTAGACGCGCGTGATCTGGACGCCCTCGCGCTTCTCGAAGGCCTGGAGGGTCGGTTCGACCGCGGTGCGGTTGACGGCCCCGCTGTAGAGGAGGACTTCCGGGCGTGGATGCCAGACGTCCCCTTCGACGACCCTGTAACCGTGTTGCGTGAAGAGCGGCAGACCGCGATCGTGGGCGGCGAGGTAGCGCGCGAAGTGCAGGGCCTGCGTTGGTTGCTCGCAGGCATTCAGGACGCAGATGGAGACGTCGGAGGTTGCCCCTGCGAATTCGGGAAGGCGGATGGCGGTGAGCTCGGGGTACTGAACGACGGTAGCATCCCAGACGATCCCGACATCGACGCTGCCAAGCTTCACGTCATTGGCGACGTCGGTGACGGTGGGCTTGAAGACGGTCGTGCTGCGGGCAAGGCGGTCCCAATGCCCGGAGCGCGTAAGGGCGGCGCGGGTGAGGGTTCCGACCGCAGTGGCATCGGGGTTGGCCATGGCGACGCGGACGCCGGGCTTGAGGAGGTCGCCGATGGTGGCGATGGACTGCGGGTTGGCCTTGGGAACGATCAGGACGGGCGATTGCCGGGCGAGGGGAAGGACCTCGGCGAGGAGGCCGTTGGAGCGGCCGATCGCGACGAAGCTGCTGTCGGCAGCGACGAGGAGGTCGCCGCGTTGGGAGACCTTGAGGTTGTTGAGGAGGGTGCCGGAGCCGCCGAACTGGAGTTGGACCTCGGTTCCGAACTCCTTCCTGTACGCGTTCGCGACGGCTTCGACGGGGACCTTGATCCCGGCCGCGCAGTAGACGAGCAGCGACGGTTTCCGGGCGGAGGTCCCAGTGTCGGAGGGTTTCCAGAACAGCAGAAAACCCAGCCCCAAAAGGAGCCCGATCGATCCCAGGATGATGCTGCGCTTCGGATTCATGGCCGCGTTACCGTGGCAAGGTTGGCACGGCTGAGAAGCGTCACGCCAGCGGTCGGTTGCAAAATCTATGCGACGAAACGGGAACGGGGGACCATTACTCCCCGAACCAGGAGAGTTTCCGGCGGTTCACGTAGTAGAGCCCGCCGAGGATCCGGGAGAGGAAGACCGCAGACCAAAGCTCGTCGAGTTTGTCGATCAGGACGCCGCCGATCGGAATCATGCCGTTCAGTTCACTGGCGAGGAATTGAACTCCCGCCAGGACGAAGAAGACGACAAGGGTGACGAGGTATTGTCCGGGAATCTTGAAAATGCCATGGAACACGCCCAAGGGGTTGAGTCCGCCAACCCAGTCAGGCATGCCGTGCTTCCAGACGAAGTCGTCCCGTTGGATGGTGCCTGCCTCGACCATCTGTTGGAGGGTCTCGAGTGGGAATGGCCCCGTTTGTTCGCCGTTCTGGATGAGCAGGTATGCGTCGGGTTGCGACATGCTGGGAACGGTATCGAAGGGGTGGGACCACGGGCAAGGGGCCGGGGGAGAGGGGCGGCGGATTCATCTTCTGGTCCTGCGGCTTGACGCCGGCGAGTCAAGGCGCGCAGCGTAGGCCATTCCATCGAACTCCCGGGGTGACCGGCCGTCGTGATGTCACGTGCGGACGGGGTGTGCCCGCGTTCGGAGGTGTGTCAGCGACATCCTGAATCGAAATGAAGACTTCATCGTGGCTGTGGGCCTGCGCGGCGAGCCTTGGATTGGCCAGTGCCAGCTTGCATGCCGAGTTCATCCTGTGGGTCAGTGACAACGGACTGAAGGGAACGGAGGTTGGGTCGGATGGCGTCGTGCGCGGCGCGTTCTATCCGGCGTCGGCGACGGACGGGACCCCCTACGTGGACCAGGGTTTCGTGGACCTGCTGTTGGCGCAGGGGCACACGGTCACGCGGTTCAATCCGAACCCGCAGGCCATGTCCTTGGATGACGTTCCCCTGATCAACGAGCACGACCTGATCATCCTGGGCACCGCCTTGAACAGCGGTCCGTTCAACCTGAACTCCCGCGGACCGAAGTGGAACACGATGATCACGAAACCGATGATCATCACCAAGTCGACCCTGATCCGACGGGATCGCATGGGATACCTCCTCGACAACAAGGAATACGACTGCGGCGCCGATGCGAGCGTCACCGCGAGCGGCAAGCTGACGCTCGTGAACGGGACCCATCCGATCTTCGAGGGTATCGCGCGGACTGCGGTGGGCGGGAATCTGGTGATGGATCAACCGAGTTTCCGGCTGTTGGCATCGCCGTTGAACAATCGTGGCGTCTCGGTGCAGTACTTCCAGCTGTCGATCAACGGCGTGGATCAGGGCATCGTGAACCCGGTGGAACCGGGCGGCCGCGTGCTGGCGACGATCGACTTCAATCCGATGGACCCGGGCGTGAACATCCCCGCGGGCCAGGCGCCTGCGGTGGATCCCACGTATGTGGCGAAGGGGTATGCGATCGTGGAATGGCCCGCGGGCACCACGGTCCGGACGACGCAGGTCCAGGGCGAGACGAACGCCAGTTACCGGTTGCTCTTCGCGTGCGGAACTCGCGATGCCTCCGGCTCGGTGGCGGGATCGCCGAATCCCCAGGTGGGTGCGATGGACCTGACCGCGGACGGCCAGAAGATGTTCCTGAACGCGGTGAACCATGCGATCAAGCAGGGCCCGCCCCGCTTGATCTCGGGACCGTGGGGCGAGTGGGACTACAAGCAGTACCTCTATGGCGGCCGGGGAAACCTGGTGCTGTCGAACCAGACGGCGACGGGATTCACGGCGCACGTCTCGACGAACGACGTGGACGTGGTGAACAACACCACCTTCGAGAAGGGGGCCGATGGTGCCATCGAACCCGCCGGGCGACCGACGATCTACAGGGAGTTCCCGTCGCTGGACCTGTCGCGGATCGGCCAGAAGGTCTCGGCGAGCTTCCGGTTGAAGTTCAACAACGCCCTCCAGCCGAGCGACCAGTTCGTGCGGTTCGGGTTCGGCAACACGAACAACAACTCCTCGTTCTACTTGAAGATCGACTCGGGCGAGGGTGGCGGGACCACGCTGGGGTGGCGCTCGGACGCGACGATGACCGACACGAACGGGCTGACGCTGCGCGCGGCGACGTTCAATCCCGCGGGCAACCTCGCAGATGCCACGGTGCTGAACTACCCGACGGTGGGGCCGAACCTCGGGTTCGTGTCCGGCAACTACAGTCACTTCATGAACAGCGGCAGCCTGAACGCGCCCGGAAGCCAGTACCCGGGCGGCATTGGAGCGTATCCGAATGGCGTGGGCCTCGGGGTGCAGGAGACGCTGGATGTCGTGCATACGATCTCGATGACGATGGAACGGGTCGAGGGTGGCCTGAAGATTGGTGCAACGTGGGGCAACAGTGCGGGCGAGGAGGTGCTCGAGTCCGGTTACAGCGCGCCCTACATCGATGCCCCGGCTCCCAGTGGCCACGGGACGCTCGACCAGATCGGGTGCCTGGGCTTCAACCTGATGAACCATGACCTGTTCGCGCTGGGGGAAGCGGGCGGCAGCTACACGGTTTCCGCCTTCCGCCTGAGCTACGTGAGCCCGCCGGAGTTCAAGGTGACGTCGATCGTTTACGCCTCCGATCGGAACGCGCTCATGCTGACGTGGAACTCGGAATCGGACGCCACCTATGTGGTGGAGGCGACCCAGAAGTTTGATGGCTGGGTGCCGGTGGCCAGTGCGGTGGCTTCGCAGGGGGAGACCACCGTGACCGAGATCGCGACGCCTGCGCCGGGATCTTTCTATCGGATCCGGAAGGAATGATGGCGGGCAGATGCCTGGAGGTTGGACGAGGCGTGGGCTATTCGATCCACAGATTGCACCGATTACACAGATGTCGTGGGGCTGGATCCACAGATTGCACCGATTGCACGGAATGGTTGGATGCTTGGGTGGTTTGGTTGGTGCGTGAAATGGGTGGCAACTGTGGGCAGCCTACGGCCGCTTGCAGGTTGAGGGTGGGAATCCCGGTCGTGTCTGGGCCTTTGGGTCTGGGCGTGGGCCGGGATTCTTGTTTCGCCCTCAAGACGGCGGTTGCAATCGTGGCACTGTGGGCTCTTTGATACGCACGCGTATGAATCAATCCGGCCCCCTCAGGATGAGCACCACCACGTGGCTCGTCTGCGCCATCGCCGCCATCGGGTTCGCCTTCGACATCTACGAGCTCCTGATGCTGCCGCTCATCATCAAGCCGGCCATCGCCTCGTTGAGTGCGCCCTTGGTGGAGGCCCTGGTCCAGGCCGGCAAGACGCGGCCCGAGGCCATGGCGAGCTTCGCACCCGGTGGTGAGAACTACATCTTCTGGGCGCGGCTGTTGTTCTTCGTGCCGGCCTTGGCAGGCGGTGTGTTCGGCCTGCTCGGGGGATACCTGACCGATCGGTTGGGGCGTCGTCGGGTGCTGACCTTCAGCATCCTTTTGTATGCGTTCTCCGCGTTGGGCGCCGGATTCGCGACCTCGCTCGGGCAGTTGCTGGTATTGCGCTGTCTGGTTTTCGTGGGGGTTTGCGTGGAGTTCGTGGCCGCGGTGGCGTGGTTGGCGGAACTTTTCCCGAACCACGACCAACGGGAAAAGGTGCTGGGGTACACGCAGGCGTTTTCGTCCTTTGGCGGATTCATGGTGGGCGGGGCGAACCTGCTCGCAGCGAAGTGGGCCATGTCGTTGCCGGCGATCCACGAGGGGCATGA
>Ga0172372_10005806_pt1 | contig 17040 bp, 11 predicted proteins | sample LakKiv5m_2_FD_114544 | JGI IMG/M metagenome (GOLD analysis project Ga0172372, IMG submission 114544) | Freshwater microbial communities from Kabuno Bay, South-Kivu, Congo - kab_092012_9.5m | ecosystem: Environmental > Aquatic > Freshwater > Lake | place: Democratic Republic of the Congo...
ATTTAAATATAAAGCCTTTGAAACGCTGGAGATAATCGTTGATAAATTAGATTCGACAACAGGTGGGTTCGATGGTAGTCTTTTTTACAATTGTGTAACCATGTTTTTTGAAGAACGCGTTATTGATCTCTTACTTTCAAAATCGGTAGACATAGATGCTGAATGTAATGGTCTAAAGGCTATCGAAAGAGCGTGTAAGGATCTCAATTCGTATGTTCCCAAGAATTTGGATGAAGTAAACGGGGTGTGGGCAACTTTTAGAAAGGTATTGTATCTATTGGAACATAACGCAGATCCTGATCGTAATTTAGAATTTATTCGAAACGAACCAGTATTTTGGCACGTAGTCAATATTGTATGCACAACGACTGATCACGAAATAACCTTTATGAGCTCTGTTGACAATCAAACAAGCGATAACGTATCTTTCGATGTTTTAAGTAGCAGAGATTGCGACTACATATCTCGTTTTATATTGCGTGGTGTAGACCTTAATTTTCTCGGAGATCCTTATTACTGTCTTTTGAGTGTTTATCGTCACAAACGCTATGACATAGCCATGTTATTGATTGCCAATGGAATGGATGTCAAATTGTCTGGTTTACTTTGTGATGTGCTCTATAATATGATGATTCATTCGATGGCCACAGAACAAACATCTAGAGAATATAAAGAAGTCGTAAAGTTCTACAGACTTTTCATGTGTCGTGGTATTCAATATAACCTCGAACTTCGATATGATTTCGTGCGAGAATTTTACGATACCGTTACCCTCTTTGAACTTCTTGCATTGGAAATTCAACTTCAATCCCTAAAAATTGAGAAATTAAGTTCTAGATAAGGAGAACGTCAAATAAAGCAATTTCAACTCATGGAATTCGATATACTTTTCTATAGAAACCGCCCTGAAGCGTATAGGTTATTCTTAGGTCTATCTGAAGAAGAACAATGTAAAATAGTGAAATATGTTGCTCCTGATGGGTGGACTTATCTGCATCAAACTTGTCGTGATGCAGATTACGCTTTCGCCGAGATAATGTTACCCTATATGAAGGGAAAACTCAGCGATACTGTAAGTTACGAACATTCACCGTTCTATGTTGCAATACAGAATGGGCATGTACGGATGATGGAATTGTGGATAAAAAATGGGTTCTTATTATTGGACCATCAGTCTACTCTATACTTGGAATGTGCGACGAGATTAGAACACTTAAACGTTATGAAGTTCCTACTCAACAATGGCGCGAAATCTAAAGCGTTATTTCATATCGCTACATACCACAACAACCCGGCGTACAAAAACGCTGTAGATGTCGTTAACTTCCTATTCGATTATGGTCTAAAAGATAATAGAAAGGATAATGACGGGTGTACTGCGTTGATGCATTACGTTAGTCTCATTTCCAATGCCGTGAGATCAAAAAATATGGGGAGTGGTCGGTCCGGAGTGGCGTATGCCTTTAGTCTGATAAAGATTTTTATCGAAAGAGGGACTTTGGTGTGGTTGAAGTACCCAAATGGTACAACATCTCTTCTATCACTGATTACACAAATTATTCTCGAACTCTCCTATCTAGACATTACGTTAATCGAAATGATACTTGTCAGACTTCGAAGTTTCGATCTATTGTCGTTTACATATCCTGAACTTGATAACTGTATTGATAAGAACAGATACGACATCGTGTACGCATACATTTCACATTTTTGTAAAGTCGGTGTACCGCTTAGGTGTCGCGATAGTCTTCTTTTGTTATGCTGTGCTTGTAACAGAAAAGAAATATTCAAGTTGCTCTATTACGCTCCACTCGTAAGTGAAAGAGAAGACGGCTTCAATCCATATCAAATTAATAGTGTTGTTCGCAATATAACTCTCTTTGAGATTTTACTTCTTCAATACAACCTAAAAATGAGTCATAGCGACCATTAACATCCTAAACAAGTTGGGAACCTACGGGATAACAATACCGATGGGATTCGAAAAGATAAGAAGAGTTTTATTTTGTATACGTATCTGTACTTCGATGATCTTCCTAACTCCAAGCGATAAAAAACTAGAAATAAATGAAATTTACTCATAAGGTTGTAAAAATGGGATTACACGAGTCACTCATTAGCGTATTAGGATGGAAGATCTCTCTTGAAAGTCTAAAGAACGCTCTTGAACTGGGTGAAGTGTCACCCAGTTCAAAGATCCTTGATCAATTGCAAGATGGAGAATTACCTGAATATGATTACGTACTCGCTACTATCGGAGGATTTGAGTTTACCATGTTTACTACGCGTAGTTCTTACATGACGCAAGATGTTTTTTCGTATTTTGGGGTGAATTACAGTGATGGTACTGAAGCGACTATTCCTTATAGTCACATTACAAATTTCAATCATCTCCACATTGATTTTCCGGAAGAATGGAATGACATTCATAACTTTATCACGAAGATGTTTGGGAGTTATGTATCTCCTTCCATTCATTCACTCGCATACATGAGTTAAAATCATACACCATTCAAAATCTTATGTGCTGTCAAGCTTTTTTACAAACCTTTGATATTTATCCAAAAAGTAAATCTATAGTCTTCCATGCATTATCAATAAACACTCTTGCAAAATACCAAGTTCTAAAAGGATTGGTGAATCTCGCCAACGTAATCCAATGTAAATCTATATCAAACCATTCACCTATACCCAGATCTCATTTCATTTTATCTTTACAAAATATCACGACCACTCCCCCATGATTCCCTCATTATCCCATATCACTTATAATTTTCACATCGTCGCAGACGATGTGAAATCCTAATATTCCTAATAATTCAAGCTATGGGCTTCCACTCCCAACCTAAAAGGTTATAAGCCTGTTCGAGTTTGTCGTTATGTTCATCCTCTTTCGCTTTCGTCTTTAGGATATAGAAATCATCTTTCTTGCACTTAAATCCTCTACGCTGTAATAAAGCGCACAGCTTAAAATATACATTCAAACTATTCACACGAGACTCATCTTTTATCTTCTCTAATGCTTCTTCCAGTTGTTCAAAATCGTTAAGGAGATCGTCCATATATTCCGAGATGTCAATACATGGTACCCCTGTGATCATGCTGTACAATAATGGAAGATCTTCATAATGAGGAGCTAAAGATTGTTCTGTTAAGAAAGTGTGGATGTTGTCGCGCGAGACACTATTAATATATCCTTGTTCTGCGATAAGACCGTGATGACGCATCTCTTCTCGGATAATCTCCAACGCCTTGTCAATCTTCTTAGGATCAACGTTCTGTGTGCCTTGGATCCTCTTGGAAGCGTCAATAAAGTGACCTTTACGCGTGTAAGTGTATTTGCTCGACAAGTTCACGCGATCTGTATCTTTGAAAGAAGGAGCGTCAATCAATATCTCTTCTTCCGCGTAACATGTCGTACACACATAAAGAGAGTCATCGTCGATGTTCACTCTCATATTCGTACATCCGCAATTCTTGCATACCAAAGCGCGATGGACTCTTCTTTTCTGTATACGGATGTCAAGATGTTGTCGACACGTTCCAATATAGGAGTTACGAAGTTCTTGCAATCTTTTCTCTTTTTCTACGTCTTCTTTCGTTTTGTTCAATAAAAAACTCTTGACGCTCGTACTTTCCACGATCTTCGAGTATTCTTCAAGAATGATACTCGTTTTGTAATCATAGAGTGCGTACTCCATCGTACTCTCGAGATCTTTGATACTTCGACGTAGTAAGTTGGATTGTTCCTCCGCCAATATTTTCTGCGTTTCGTCCGCACAACCAGACTTGAGTACGCCCAACGTTTTCAAAAGATCGTTCTGAAGTTTGTCGATCGTCGTGATTTTAGAGGACAGATACTCTCTTACTTGAAGATCCACCGCAATCAGATCGAATTCTTCGCTGCTAATTACGGGTTTACTCCTAACTTCATCTTCTGAAGATTGTGTATTGCGAGAACAAGACGCTTTCGGAGGATCTCGCGTAGGAGAGAATAGCATGTCCTCTGTGAATAGATCTTCTTGGGAGTTTTGCGTACCCATAACATTTGATAACGTAGATCCCAGGATTTTCAATACATCCACACTGGTGACTTCTCCCTTTGATTTTTTGGGCTTACGAAGTCTTGGTTTGACAATAGTAGGAGTACTCTTACTCGCCGGATTGTAGTATCCGAAGTTCCCTGACAAGAGGGTTGTTTTAGGGACATAGCTCATAAACGACATCTTAATAGTTATATAACGTCGCGGCTTTTTATAATCACATTCCAGTTCTTGAAAAAGAAGTTCAGAATTCCGCACATCTTTTTTTTTGCTACATTCATCATTACACGTTCTATATGGCGAAAATGTGACTTTACTTTTGAAGCGTCTTTTTTAATTTCAGATCTCTGTTATTTGGGGAAAGCATGAAGACAATTTTTTTCGAAAAAAATATTATCTTTGTTGAGAGTAATTAATAACAAATTTAGTTATCTCTTCTTCAAAAAATAATGTACGATCAAACTACCGCTGCTACCTGTTTTATCGATCTTGCAACCTTCTCTGAGTTGTGTGGTTTCCTCTTCGGAGGTCCTGATGCCATCACTTGGTTCGTTGCTGGTGTCCAAAAGGCCAATTGGTTCTCTTATATCCCTATCCAACTCCGTCACATTGGCACTGTCGATTTCGGTCAACGTAACGTTGCTGCTTCCGTCAATCGTTCCGCTGATTACGTTCTCCACGTTTGGTTCCGTTGCCAAATCCCTCTGATCTACTTGTATCAAGATGGTGTTGCTCCAGGTCCTAACTTCGGTATCTTCAATGATGCTCGGTTAAGATGGACGAATAACTTGATGCACAACTTGTTCGAGAAGGTCTCCATCACCTTCAACGAGCTTGTTGTTGAGGAATTCGACAACTTCTTCCTTGACTTCAACTACGAGTTCCGTATGCCCGGCGCCAAGCGTCTTGGCTACCGTAACCAGATCGGTCAGATCCTCGCTATGACCGACTCTGTCCCCGTCGGTGCTGCCCTCGGTACTGGTGGATATTTCTCAGTGCCCTTCCCCTTCTGGTTCTGTGAAGACTCTGGTCTTGCTCTCCCTGTCGCTGCTCTTCCTTTCAACGACATCAAGATCAACTACAACATCCGCCCCTGGCAAGATCTCGTCGTGGTCTACCCTGGTACCTCTGCTTTTGGAGGTATGGGTGGTCCCGGTACTGGCCGTATCGCTTCTACCACTGATGTTTACGTCTTTGGTTCTACCACACAAAAGCCTTCTATCCAGGATCCTCAAACTGGTGCTCACTACGCTGTGGTCCACAATGATGAGCGTGTCAAGATGGGTGATGCTCCTCGTGATATGCTTATCCGCCAAGTCCAATCCACACAATATGCTCCCTTCAAGGACATTAGCTCCAAGTCCTCCTTTGACATTCGTCTCTCACACGCCATTGTGTGCTTCTTCTACGCTGCCCAAAATATCAGTCTTTTGAGCTGGTCTCAGACTGGTGGTGGAGAATGGTCTAACTACACTACCCTTCCCAATGTTCCTTTCATCCCCCTCTACCAAGCCAATGGTCTTGACCCCATTGCTTACACCACCCTTATCTATGAGAACACTGTTCGTCTTGCCTCTGGCAGCGACTACTTCTCCTTGATCCACCCTAATCTTCTCTCCGATGCCACTCCCGAAGAGACTGGTTACCATTGGTGGTCATACAGCATCAAGGCCTGGGAAGTTCTTAAGCCTGCTGGTTGTACCGACTACAGCAAGCTCGCTAACGTGTCCATTGTCCATGATCCTTCTCCCGCCGCTCAAGCCTCCGCCGGTATTAACACCGTCTCCGGACAGCCTGAGGCTCCTGATGGAGTTATCATCCAATACCCCAACTCTTCTGGTATCATCGTTGACTTCCCACAGAAGTATCGCCACATCTTTCTCGCTATAAATCACAACATCGCGAGAGTTGCGAATGGCAGTTTGGGGCATCCCGTCCTCTAATTCGCTTACTCGCGACTATATGCAGTATATACGATTTACATTGCGCTTGGTATCATGTACGTATCTGCGCTACAAAACATTATTTTTGGGTTTCGAAACCCAAAAATATAAATATTATAACCATTAGCCAAAAACTATGATAGCGAGGGATATTAGAAACACTTCGTGTCATATATCATAAACAGATGGATAGGTTCAATTTCACATTCAATATGGTAAAAATCTCAAAGTATTACGATATCTATTGCTTAAAGTCTCTATGAATAAAAAATAAGGTTTTATTTATTGAAAATTAGTGTAATTTTAACTTAAGGTATTCTATCGACGCGTCGATAGAATAAAAATAACTTTATTATTTGTTGGGTGCATAATACCCCCAAGTATTCATAACGATACGAATAACATCGCAGCGCTTACGATCATCTAGCTCCACTTTACGGCTAATTAAACCTGCAATATCCTTGATGTGGAGATATCCTCGCGTCTGCTTTTTGTAAATTTTACCATTCGCATTGATAACGTAATTAGGATGATCAACGGCGTCTTTCCAATTACGGGGGTTAGTCTCCGGATGATCGAGAGCACTTTCAAAAATTTCGCGACCCGCGTATACAACACCGTCAATATTGTATTTGCCATCAGACATTTTTTCAACAAAGCTTGAAGAAACAAGAGAAAAAATGCGGTGATCTTCCGATACCGTAAAAAGAGGATTTTTCTCAAATCTATACCAAGATAACGGATTTTGAGGATCATAAACTCTTGCATATTTTTTGGAGGCGCTTTTGTCGTTAGTGTATCGCCACTTGTACCCACCGAGGATAAAGGTGTTGTCGCGGCATGCAGCACGAATTTCATCGTCAGTGACAACTGAATTATGATGCGCTTTCATATACATGATAGCATTAGCACGCGAAGAGTAGGTACCAAGCTTGCCCCAAATAAGATCACACCTGTCAACCTTAAACTTATCTTCGACATCGTCGAAACTAAGGGGAAGTTTAAGGATATCCGTAACATCCTTCTTTTGAGGAATGATTTTTGTATTTGGACGTGATACGATCGGTATTATCTCGTCATCAACAACTTCGCGTATACCTTCATTGGTGTTAGATAAAATATGATGACCAGGACAAGATGAAGAGCACGCTCCGGTACAAGGAACTATTTCGGGCGAGTCATCGCGTAATTCGATTGTGGTTCGCGCATCGTGATGTCCAGAGCAAGATGAAGAGCACGCTCCGGTACAAGGAACTGCAATTTCGATATCCGCTTCGTCAAACTCGTCGGTAAATATTACCGGGATAGGTTCGTCTTCTTCCTTTGCAAATTCAAAAAGATAAGGGTCATTTTCTTTGATATATCCGTTACGAAGAATTCGATCGATTACATTGTGTCCAATACCCGTCATATTTGAAGCATCCGTTTTGCTCATGAACGTACCAACATAACGACCATCTCTGTCGTGGATCTTAATCCTAACGCCATTTATAAGCGCGGAAGCTTGCTGGTGCGTGCACAAAATTAAGTTCTTAGGAAGAAAATTTTGGTGATTGCGGTCCTTTGCTATAGTGATAAGATCTCTTATATTCACTCCCTTAGGAATTTCCAAAAATTCCAATGCAAACAGCTTGCTTGCGCTTATGATGAAAGGTTTTTCTTTTTTCACATTGAACTTGAAACTATACTTAGATCCATGCTCCTGAACAGGTTCGATGATTTTACCATTTCGAGCATTGATCACAATACCAGTTTCGGGATTTAACGCATAAGGGGCAGGTACAATTGTAGACATCTTAAATCCCTTTGGAAGAACAAATGAATTTTCACGTCCCCTTTTATACGGTGTAACATGAGTTCCTTCACGTTTGAGTAAACAGCCTTCAAACTGCGCTGTGGGTCGAACAACAAAAAACTTGTTATCTCCAAGTCTATAAAGGGCATGTATACTCGCACCTGTTTCCTGGGCCGCAATTTTTGTGTTTTTGTACTTGCACACAAAAACAAGATTTCCAGAGTCATCGCGTTTATAAGCAAATCTAAGTACGGCACATTGTTTGCGGACGCCATTATGTTTTGAATGTTGCGCATTTTCTTTTGCAGTGCACCATTCGAGATTAGAAGCATTATTGTTCTTGCGGTTCCCATCTATATGGTTTACTTGCAAGTTTCGATAATTTTCCGGGCATCCCAAAAACATGATTGCAACAAGTCTATGTACCTGATGCCAAACCATCTTTTTGTCAGAGCCGGGAACACGAAACCGCCGAGCTTCATAACCATGATGATCAGAAGAAGCTTTAAGAGTTTTACCCTCATGGTCAATTAGAATACCGTTTTCACCGATAAACTGAAAAGGAAGGCCGAAACGCGCGAGACTTTTGTACGTAACGCCGTCGTAAATGATAATTTTAGTGTGAGCATCTGACATTTTGTAAAACGAAGTTGGAAATTAGAAAGTTGGGTTTAAGAAAAATATTCTTTGCTGATTTTTATATAGGTATATAATCCTTAAACGCAAATTTGTGATTTTTAAAAAACGTGCGTTCCAGACACTTCTTTTTGGTCATTAATCATAATATTGCTCTACTTGCAAATGGTTTCTACCTACCCAGTTATAAAAAATCATAAATATTGCGTCTGATCATCTTAAAATAGTATAAATAATAGAAGAAAAACTAAACGTTTTGATATGAAAATGACTTTACGTTCAAATACTATTTCAAGTTTCATGCAAGCATGTAAGCAAGCCAACTTCAAGAAAGCGGAAACTATTTTCCGTAAGTGCAAACCCGCTGATCGTCTTAAAGTTTCCAATTTGATAGTTGATACAGAAAACAAACGTTCTGTTCTTCATTTCTTTGCAAGATGTGGTTGTGTAGATGCAGTAAAAGCGTGTTTATCTGTGGGAGCAGATAAAAATATAAAAGATCGTAATGGGTGGACACCCCTACTTACAGCATTAGGATTCAAAAGATTTGACGTTGCGGCCGTGCTTATTTTATCTGGAGCCAATGTCAATATTCCAGAAAATCATGGAATTACACCTATCGCGTTTGTGTCCGAGTATGGCGAATTACATCTTGTCGATCTTCTTATCCAGGCAGGTGCCGACCCTAATATATGTGGTACAGAAGGCTCCTATCCTTTAGTAAGAGCTACAATCGAAGGTCATAACGAAGTAGTTAAAAAACTAGTCGAGTGCGGTGCAAACATTGACGCCGTTGATTTGGATGATGGTACAGCCCTTATTACTTCCATCATACATGGTCATGAAGATGTCGCCAAAACTTTAATTGAAATGGGAGCCAACGTCAATACTAAAAACAGACATGGGTTTACTGCACTTTTTGCCGCAGTCATGTACAAAAGGTATTTATCGATGGAGATACTATTGGTAAACAATGCGGATACGAATTTGAAAAATGACGAAGGTTTAAGTCCTCTTGGAATGGCCGTTATGTTGGGTTATAAAAAGATAGTTATTACTTTGTTGAAACGCAGTGCAAAGATGTCTCGAAATCCTCATAACGAAAATTTTCCTCCGGCTTCTTGTGCGGTATTACAGGGAAATTTAGAGATCATTCAAATTCTATTAGCATTCCATTATGACTTTACATGCCGTTCGGATATTTTTGACGCTCTAACTGTAGCAGCCAAGGAAGGGAAATATAAAATTACGGAGACTTTATTAGCGTTACAGGGTGCTTATCCTACAAAATATAGTGTCAAATCTTCGGATTTTTCACCTCTTCACCACGCAGCATGTTCTGGCAAAACAGATGTGATAAAGCTTCTCGTGGCAGCAGGAGCGGACAAAAATTTAACCAACCTTTATGATATGAAACCTATTGATTGTGCTCGTAATTGTAACCAAAAACAAGCAGAAATTATACTCTCAGACGATTCATTTCCTTCAGAGTCATATATATTGCAAATGCAGCAACGTTTTGTTGAAATTCGAGATTATATTGATGAGTTGCGTAAAACACTTATAGACCAATAATAAAAAACATTTGTATCGTAACAAAATTGTTACGATAGAACTAAAAATTCTGGAACTTGTATGAATTTTTTATTTGAGGATTATACGATTTAAATCCATATACGCAAAACGTATCGCAAACTTACCCTCGATGCTTTCAGGAGTATGTAATACCCCGACAATGTTGGCATAAAGTTGGATACGTTCTTCACAACCAACACCTTCTTCTGTTAATTTTTCGAGATCTTCACATAAATTCATCGTTTCGTGAAAATTTAATATTCCACGATATTTCGGGTGAGGAAGTACTTCACGGAACCACTCCTTATTTTTGGCTTCAGGAGTTTTTATACGAACCAAAGCGGACGAAAAATTACACCACTCAAAAAAAGTATAGTGACCGAAGTAGCTCTGTATGATGCAAGATGAATCGTTGACCTGAAGTATCATCAAGTAGTGTTCACTTTTTGGTTTCTTTGAAGTAACACTTTCCCAAAGATCATTAACATCTTCGTAATCGCGATGGGCATCTTCACATTCAAATGACGATAGGTGTATCGTGTAGATGCCAACGTTAGGTTTTGTCTCCACGCGATTCTTAAAAAATTTCTTGAGACTATAAGGTCCGTAAGAGATTTCGTAAAGGTCGTTAGTTCTCATCGGTATCGTGTGCAAAAGAGATGGTTCCTTGGTTTTTTCAACATGAATTGAGAACAACATGAAAGATGTTAGAGCGATCATCTCGGCTGTAACAGAAAGAGATTTTAGATTAATAGATAATGCCAAGGGAAAGTATTCAATGGTTGAACATCCGCTAAAAAGAATAGCATTATCTTTGGTAATCAAAGGAACGTAATCGGGATTTGAACCAAAAACTGCTAATTCTTCTGTTTGAACATCTCCAACACCATCCGCGTAGACTTCTTCCGTAGTTTCAAGTCTATGAAATTCTAGATTATTTGCGTTGCGCAACTCATCCATAACATACTCAATACGACTAGCATCTCCGAGTTCCGTAGCGTATTTTGTCATTATGCCTCCCAGATACAACATTCTTGAAACAAATGTTGTATCGGTTATGTAATCTAAGATGTGTTGTATGGACTGTTTACAGAAAATTTTATGCGTAGGCCAAGCGTCTGTCTGACATTTCCTATTGCAATAAGTTACCTTACAATTACTACATCTTGACTTTGGATTACGTTTTCCGCAGTAAGAGCAGAGCATCTCCACAGGATGTACAGGAATATCAAACGCATTCGTCTTCCAATCTTCTACTTTAGCAGCCATTTATCGTAACTAGAGATTATGACAAAGAAGGTTTGTGTTTGTAGTTTTTTTAAAAAATTAGAAATTACGAGTGCATTGGGAAGATAGAACTTTAATTTGAATGGAATTTGTTATTGCTGCTGGTACAACTATAGCCGCTGTATATCTGTGGTACGCCACGGCAGAGAAGACTTTTATTAAAGAACGCATATACCCAGGGAATGTTCGTTTTAGCGATAATTATACGATGAATCTCGTGATGGACTACGAGAAAACGAAACGTTTCATCTATGAACTGAAAGTATCCTTAGATACCATCCAAAGAAGACCTACAGAGGATGAGATGGTAACGTGTCTGATGTCACTAGACTTCGACGAGAAATATTTAGCATTTGGCATTCTCGTGATGACAGGATATTTTGAGACACCTCACGACGCGCTATCATTTTGTCAACGAACGGGAATTAACTTGAGGTGTCTTGCCTTGCGACATCACTTTAACCCTTCTATTTTTAAGTTGGAAAATATAGGAATGCGCGTCGACGTAAAAAAGTGTCTATGGATTGTGAGTGTATTGTTGCGTCATATGCGAGAAAATAATATTAGAAATGATTACGCCAAAGTATATGTTTCAATGTGTCGTCCTGATTTTGCTGCCGACCTTACAGTTCATACATACATCATTGCGAACTATCGTCACTTTACTGACAATTGTGATTTATTCGATCTCGTTCTTAATCTTTTTCCTTATGACGACATAATCTCAAGTGAAAACACATATCGTACTTATCTTTCTCCTAACGTAAATGTGGATCGATTTCAAGAGTTAACAGATACGATAGATAACTTTTTTATTTATGTCCGCAAAAATGTGACCCTTCAGAAACTCCTAGAACCTTGCATAACAGAATAAAGCACACAAAATTATACAAGTTTGGGATAAGAAGAGCTTTATTTTTGCATACGTTCAGATACGTTCAGTACTTTGAGGATCTTCTTAACTTGAACTCGTATAGTTGACATATACAAGTTCTAGATAAGAAGAGCTTTATTTTTGTATAAGTATCTAAAGTATCTGTACTTTGAGGATCTTCTTATCTGGAACTTGTATAGTTGACCTACTATATTTTGTTATTTCACCAATACTCCGAGTTTCTAATTGTAAATGCGGATATATGTGCAAACCTGTCTACATATTGGACACTTCGATGTACTCTTTATAATTTCATCAGCACATTCTTTACAACAGGACTGATGACCACATGAGAACACGTAATTTTTCTCTCTTGGTTTATCCAAACACACAGCACATTCGTCAATTATCTTAGTAACAGAACTCGCGATCACACGGTTCTTATCCAGATATTTCTCGATCTCTTCTTTTAGAAGAAGAGCTTGCCGGTCTTTGGTCTCTTCAAGAGCTATTGTAAACTCTTTGATCGAAACTTTTCTGGATACGTAGAGTAGCAGATGGTATTGTAAGTCGCTTAGGGTAAAAATAACGGAGGTAAGATGTTTGTCGATAATTACTTCAACGATCTCTCTTAACGTTGACGCACTTATAGGATATTGCGCGCTCCATCTTTCCCAAGCACGCATCGGAATGTCATCTAGAAATACGTCAATTTTTTGAGGTAAATTAAAATGACGAGACATATCGTAACCTCCGTATTCTCTTAACTTGTCAACGAACGTACCTATAGTCATGAAAGGCTTATTGGAAGAAATATAGCGTAACGTATTTACCAAACTTTTCGTATGTGTTTCGGTGACAAAAGGATTGTCGACAAGAATTCTCGCTATAGTGTTCAGCGACGTAGCGTCAGGAGAGTATATGCGTTCAAGTTCTTCATAGAATGTTTGCGGAATGGCAGTGATAAGTTCACTGCCATTATAAGACGCCATAAGTTTATTGAGAAAATGTATATACCGATATATTTTTTATAAGTTTTTCGATCGTAATAGAATTTCGTTATGCAAGTTTTAATTGTTTGTAGAGCAGACTGAATAATGTTAAACGTCGCTTGGGTAAATTCGCAGCGTTAGTAGACGTCAACTTATAAGCGTCGAAAGGTACTTCATTTGGATTCACATGGATGGTAAGTGACATCAAGGTAGTGTTATAACACAACGCAGAGAAATCAGATATAGAATTATGAGAAATATAAAGCTTCTCAAGAGTATCGTTTTCGCTAAGAGCGGATATGTCGGTGATACTGTTGGAGTATAAGCAAAGCGTTGTCAGAGAGGTGTTGAAACGCAAAGAAGATATATCCGAAATCTGATTTTCTGCGAGCGTTAGATACTTAAGAGTATCGTTATGCTCTAACGCGGAGATATCCATAATGTGGTTCGTTCTAAGACTCAACAATGTAACCGTACGATTCACACTTAACACAGAAATGTCAGAAATATCATTGTTATCTAAGTATAACGTGTGTAGGTTAGTGTTATAGCGCAAAAAAGAGATATCTGTTATATGATTATCAGAACAATCTAGTACCCTAAGAGTTGTGTTGTTATGTAATAGAGAAAGATCACTGATATTGTTCTTTGAAATGTTTAGGGATGTGAGAGTAGTACTGTAACGTAACGCAGAGATATCGGTGATTCCATTATCTCTGATGTTCAGTTCTGTGAGGGTCGTGTTGTGACGCAAGGCCGAAATATCCGTGATATAGTTTATATAGATTCGAAGTGTTTTGAGAGTTGTATTACTGCGCAAAAAAGAGATATCACCTATCGCATTCATACCAACGTCGAGACTGGTTAAAGTCGTATTGAAACATAAAGCAGATACATCTTCGATTATATTGTCGTAAACGCTTAGTTCTGTAAGATTGGTATTTTTTGCTAAAAAAGATAGGTCTCTGAGGGAAATATTCTTAAATCTGGCGACTTTGATTTCAGGATCATTTTTTCTAACACGTGAGAGTAGTGACTCCATGGATAATAGATGACATTGCCAAACATCTGGTTGTTGTGATTTTCTCATTTTTTACAGATTTACGAGAAATAGCCCGATCGAATGAATCGTGTAGGGTGTAGCGGCAGTTGATTTCATATCGTCTACGAACGATATGAAATACAGAAAACGCAGATTACTATATGAGTTAAGAAAATAAAACTCAAACTTGTTGTACTATATTCTTAAGATATTATACTTCCGTTATTGCTAATCACATACCACAAAGAACCCGTCCAGCCGAGTTCAATCGAATCCCCATCCTGATTAAGAGAAATGAGAGTATTTGTAGTACCTTGATAAAGTAAATTGCTTACGGTGATATTTGCTGTTACACCTCCAAAAGCGCCATTAATAAGCGCTATAACCTTTCTTCCTAACGAAGATGGATTTGCCATTGAAGCCAATACGGTTGTGGTATTTTGGTACTTGATGATGAAAGTGGAATTGGTGGACGCATTCGACATTGTCGTAAAGATAGATCCGTCTGGATTGAAAAATGACGTAGAAGCGTTGTAATAACCCACAGCGTAAGTTCCACCTACTGAATCCGTGACGATACTGAAACCTTTAGCACTATTTGCGCCACTTCCTCCCGCTCTTGATGCCCAGATGCCAAATCCTGTAGGCGTGTATTTGACTGCATAGAACGAATTCGCTCCCAAGAGTGCAAGCGTTGAGAACGTACTTGCATCGGAATTGAGTATAGTCGCAGAACTTGTATAATAACCTGTTACGTACACACCTGTCGAATCCGTTGTAACACCCTGGCCAAAAGATCCTCCTGTAATAGTAGTAGACCATAATCCCGTACCGTTTGTATCGTACTTAACAAGATACGATTGGTTATTCCCCGTGATCGTGGCGAAAGTTGACCCGTTACTGTTGTATACTGTCATAGGTCCTGTATCGCACCTGCCTACTACATAAACACCTGTTGCATCGGTCGAGATACCGTTACCATAGTCTGCGCTTGCGCTCGATAATTTAGTAGCCCATGTACCCGCACCTGTTGTTTTATCGTATTTAACCACAAACACATCAGTATAAGATCCTGTGAAAGTGAGAGATGTGAACAAAGATCCTCCGGCACTGTAAATATCCATATTGTTGTCATAGTACCCCGTAACGTAAAATCCCGAAGTAGAATCCACTGCAACGCTAAATCCTATTGTTCCAGCTGCTCCTGTTACCGTAGCGCCGAGACGGGTAGCCCAATCAACACTTCCTGAAGCAGAATCATATTTAGCAACAAAACAACATACAGAAGCGCCAACTGAAGCAAGCGTCGTAAATACAGCGCCTGAGCTGTTATAAATAGATACGGGATTGCTGCTATAAGACCCGGTAACATACATACCTGTAGCATCTGCAACTATTCCATATCCTATTTCATCGTTAGAACCTGCAATACGTGCTGCCCATACGCCATTTCCAGAAGCGTCATACTTTACAACAAAACAATCATTTCCCCCTATTTTTGCGAGAGTAGTGAAAACAGAACCACTAGCATTGCGAATTGTAAGTGCCGTATCATATTTCCCCGTAACATACACACCGGATGAACTTGTTGTAATAGATGTACCTTGCGTAATACCAGCTGCAGCTCCCATGCGCGCTACCCATAACACGTTACCGGTAAAATCGTACTTGGCTACGTAACAATCGTTTGTACCAGTAAGCGTCAGAGTCGTTCCAATTGAACCTCCCGAATTATAGACGTTGGTGGTTTGATCATAATAACCCGTGACGTATATTCCCGTAGCGTCAGATGCAACGCAATTGTTGGAATTAGGGAACGCTGCTGAAAGACCTGCGATTTGTGTTGTCCAAGATATGCCTGCTTTTGCCGTGTTATTAAGGAATGTGTAATTTAAATTTGGATTGATGGGTTGAGATACACTTGTCAACGTTAAAGTTTCGCTGGTAGGTGTTACAGCAGTATCAACGTATTGTTTGGTCGCGGTGTCGGTAGGATTCACGACACTGCCGGAAATCGTAACTTGTGAGAATGTGGGTGTTGAAGAGGTAGAAATGTCCTGAGGAAGGGATATGGTAACTCCACCAGTCGATGCAGAAACTGATACTTGGTTGGTTGTTCCTGTCAATGAAGTAACTCCAGCATTTGAAATAGTAGTACCGATAATTGAAATACCACTTCCAGCGGTATAAGTAACCCCAGGAGACAAATTCGTTATTGTAATAGCACCTGTAGCACTACTAACACCGAACCAGAACCTGCTAACAATGACGTTACACCTGTATTAGCGATAGCGTTACCAATAATTGAAATACCTGTACTTGCACTATAATTACCTGAAATAGAAGGGTTAGTTGCCGTACCACCAATTGTAATCGTAGTGTCAGCGGCTGTAAGAGCTATAACTCCAGCATTTGAAATAGTAGTACCAATAATTGAAATACCACTTCCTGCGGTATAAGTAACTCCAGGAGATAAATTCGTTATGGTAATAGCACCTGTAGCACTACTAACACCGATACCAGAACCTGCTAACAATGACGTTACACCTGTATTAGCAATAGCGTTACCTATAATTGAAATACCTGTACTTGCACTATAATTACCTGAAATAGAAGGATTGGACGATGTACCACCAATTGTAATCGTAGTATTAGCGGCTGTAAGAGCTATAACTCCAGCATTTGAAATAGTGGTACCTACAATAGAAATACCTGAACCTGCGGTATAAGTAACTCCAGGAGATGTATTTGAAATAGTAGTACCTATGATGGAAATACCACTTCCTGCACTATACGTAATTCCAGGAGATAAATTCGTTATGGTAATAGCTCCTGTAGCACTACTAACACCGA
>Ga0172372_10005807_pt1 | contig 17037 bp, 18 predicted proteins | sample LakKiv5m_2_FD_114544 | JGI IMG/M metagenome (GOLD analysis project Ga0172372, IMG submission 114544) | Freshwater microbial communities from Kabuno Bay, South-Kivu, Congo - kab_092012_9.5m | ecosystem: Environmental > Aquatic > Freshwater > Lake | place: Democratic Republic of the Congo...
ACTGAATTCAAAACAGTATATTTCGTATGAAATGGTGATTTTGTCGCCTTTTTTAGCCTCTACAATCCATTGATTTTTAGATTGTTGTTTTAGTGGAACAATCGTTTTAGGTGCTGAGTTTTTTCGCGCGTAAACACGGTTTACATTTCTGGAAAACTCACGCATTAGGTAACTGCCTGGTGTCCAAGTGGGCAATGTAATCAATCCTGAAGGGCCATCGTTATTTGCAGTATATTCCATTTCAACTACGGCATAATGAGAGTTGGGAAAAGGAATTGAAATTTGATAATTAACTTGATTTTTTGCCATTAGATTGGTGCTTAAGCTGAAGATTGAACATAAAACGAGTAATGTATTCCGCATATCGCAAATTTCGGTAAATATGCTTACAATAGTGTATATTCGTTCAATCTGTTATAATTTATGTCAAAATTCAAGATGTTCAACCGCCTTTTTAGTGTTTTTGGAATACTGGTAATGCTCATTATTTTTATGTCTTCTTGTGAAGAAGATACAAAGCCAACCAATCCTAATGATACCACAAAAAAAGATACGGTCATGGATACTGCCTCTTTGGCGCAAAAGGTATTTGAACTGTATGTATTGAACAAAGCAACACGAATTAAATTAGCCATTGACACAGGCGGAAACAACATCACCCCTGATTTTTCAGATATGGTCATTTATTTAAGAAAGGAGACCTTTTATAACGGACCTTTAGAAATATTGGCAAATGGAACTAAATACGTTGGAACCTGGAGTTCAAATTACGATTATTCATTTTTGGATTTAGCCATTGAGGGCATGCCTCAATTCAAGTATTTTGAAAAAACATGGCGATTCAAGTATAAATCACTGGATTTGCTGATTTTGGTTCCTCGTTCAAATCCCATTAAAAAAGAGATGCACTTAGATCACCTGTAAGGTTTATTCTTCGTCTCTGACCATGATTACGGTCTTTTTAACTTGTTGACGAACGTTGGGATTGAAATACTCCATTTCATCTTTTTTCATTTGCCAAGGATGTCTTAAGTTATCGTAGAAAACATACTTTACCATGGCCGAAGCTTGATGCGTTCCGTTTGAAAGCATGTTGTATTGAAATCCGTAGCGGATGCTTTTTTGACCTAAGCTCGCACCCATTCCAAAGTTAATGAACTGAGAATTGATTACCCCAGATCCAAACATCCCCCTGTAACGTCGAATTTTGAAACCGTTTTCATTGTCATTGTCATTATCGAAATAAGCGGAAATATAACCCGCATCGCTAAGAGCTCCGAAATTGGTTAGAGAAGTAATGCCTGCCCAGACTTCACCGCGTCTGTAACTTTTACCAACGTTTAGACCATACTGAATGGATCTGTTGAATAAATCTATGCGTTCAAATTGTTGGTTAAACCACACACGATTGCCCCTAAAATTGAAGTCTTGGTAATTAAGAGCGTCAGGGGTAAGGTTGATGCTTTGATTCCAATTGCTTAAAGTAAAATTTACGGTGACATGCCACCCCATGTAATGGTATTTCTGTAGCCAATACAAAACGTCATGAGCAATATGCATCATATAAAAACGTGTTCTGTTTGAGGTTGCAAAGCCACGGTCATTTAATGGTGCGGAATTATACAAAAGATAAGTTCCCGCCAATTCAAATGCATAGCCAGGGGCAAACCTCAGTAAAAACATCGTTCTTGGAGCAATGGCCTCTGTCAAACCGAGTTGGTTCAAAGACGGAATTCTCCAACGAATGCTATCTTGACTCCATAATGGGCCATTGAACGGCTTTCCGTTGGGGTCTTCCAATTGAAAAAACAATTTTTCTTCGGGTTCAAATAACTCACTATTGGGTTTGAATTGAAGGAGATTAGAGCCGTAAATGATTTGATTCTCAATGTTAGGGGCCGAATCTAAATTACTGTAGTGGTCGCCAATAACAGATTTAGGCAATCTCGCAGATACTCCGGTTCGTAATTCAAGGCTAAATGCACTAGGAGCGTACATCTGGGTACCGTGAAAGGGCATAAAGCTCTGTGCAGGGTAGATAGTGGTAAACAGATCTTTAGCGTATTGATTTGAAAAGGATTGATAAAATTTAGAAATATTTTCAACCTGTTTGATTTGATCTTCCAAAGTTTGGGCTCTTAATTTGGTAGAGTTTCCTAAAACTAGGAAAATGGCCAAGTACGAATAAAATCTAAGAATTTTGCCCTTGAAGTTCATTAAGTGATTTCAGTGTTCAAATATAGTGAAAAACAAATTGAACACCGATTTGTATGATAGGTGTTTACTATCTTTGTGAGGATGCAAGAACCTATAATCAATAAAGTGGCTCAAAGCGGCCTAATTACTCTCAATTTGGAGAATTATTATCCCCAAGGAGAACGAAAATTAATTGATATTAAAGAGGTATTGTTCATGGGGTTGATTTTGAAAGAAAAAGATTTTAGGCAATGGGTGAAAGAACATGATTGGAGTCAATATTCTGAAGTTTTTGTTGCTGTGCATTGCAGTACAGATGCAGTAATACCCACTTGGGCTTATATGCTTATTTCATCAAAACTTACAGGAATTGCTAAAAAAGTAGTCTTCGGAGATTTGAATACCTTAGATACCGTCTTGTGGGAAGAATCATTGAAAAATATTGATTTGGACCAATATAGGGATGCGAAAATGGTGGTTAAAGGATGTTCAAATTTGCCTGTAAGTGCAGCTGCATACTTGTTGATTACGCAGAAGTTAACACCTGTGGTGTCTTCGCTCATGTATGGTGAGCCTTGCAGCACGGTTCCGGTGTACAAGGCCCCCAGAAAGGAAAATTAATCTAATCTACCAGACTTACCTTTATGGTATTAGTGCGTTGACGTTTTTTTAACGGCATACTCGCACAATTAATCACATAGTCTTGTGGCTTAACCCAGTCATCTGCTCTTAAAATATTGATCACATCTTCAAAAGTTTGATCAGTACTTACATATTGATCATAGTGATATCCTCTAACCCCCCAAACTAAGTTTAAAGTAGTGAGCATTTGAAGGTCTGGTGTAAAAATGAAAATATTGGCTTCAGGTCTGAAACTTGCAACTCTAAATCCCGTATATCCACTTTTTGTCATTGCAACAATGGCTTTTGCCTGTAAGTGGTCGCTCATTCTCACAGCGGTGAAGCATACTTCGTCACTGGCGAAAGAAGCAGAATCGGAGTTGGGTCGAGCACCTTTATAATAGGCTCTTCTATCTTTTTCAACGTCACCAATAATATCACTCATTAATTCTACCACTCTTACCGGATATTTACCTACCGATGTTTCGGCGGAAAGCATAACCGCGTCTGCGCCGTCAAGAACGGCATTCGCAACGTCTGTTATTTCAGCACGCGTTGGCATTGAATCTTCTATCATGCTCTCCATCATTTGTGTAGCAATGATTACTGGTTTAGCATGTAGAATACATGTATCAACAAGTCTCTTTTGAATTAAGGGTACTTGTTGTAATGGCACTTCAACTCCCAAATCACCACGGGCAACCATAACGGCATCTGTAACTTTTACGATACTGTCAAAATTCTCAACAGCCTCTGGTTTTTCAATTTTAGCTATTACGCGTGCACGACTTCCTTTTTCGGCAATCAATTTCTTGAGTTGGATGATATCGTCTGCGGTGCGAACAAAACTAAGTGCTACCCAGTCAACATCGAGTGAAAGTCCAAATTCTAAATCTTTGAGATCTTTTTCTGTGAGACAAGGGGCAGATATTTTGGTATTCGGAAGGTTGAATCCTTTATTGGAGCTAAGTTCTCCGCCCACAACTACTTGAGCTCTAAGGTTTTCGCTATCAATTCTATCAGTTATAATGAGTTCTACTTTTCCATCGTTTAAGAGTATTCTATCGCCTACAAGGGCTTCTTCAGGAAGTCTATCATAACTTACATATAGTTTTTCTGGAGTACTGATGCATTCTTGGGTTGTGACAATAAGGCCGTCACCTGCAACCATCATAATTTTACCATCAACTTTGCCAATTCTCAATTTTGGTCCTTGTAAGTCTTGTAGTATGGCGACATGGCATCCTAATTTTTTGTTAATTCTACGTATTCTTTCTGCGGTTTCTGCATGCACTGAGTGTTCACCGTGTGAGAAATTTAAACGGCAAACGTCAACCCCCGCATTGATGATTTTTTCGAGGTTTTCTTCTGAACTGCTCGCAGGTCCAATGGTAGCGACAATCTTGGTTTTATTAAATTTCGGTCTGTGCATTTTGCTTTTTTTCAATAATTAGATGTTTAAGAAGGGAAACCCATTTCCATTTAGCAGTTTGCTCATCTTGTACTTCGTAAACTAACTCAAATTTGTTTGCCAATTTGAGTTTGTTCAAGAAATAACCAACACTTAACAAACCAGCATCTTTTTCAAAAAGCAGCAAAAAGTCAGGAAAAGGTTTCGTTTTAACGAGTTTACCTTGGGTTCCGTGATTCTGAACGAGCCACATTCTTGGCTGTTGTTCGTTGCCTTTTGAAAAGTACTCCAAATGCTCAGATTTCAGTTCTTTTGACAAATTTATTGTAAAAGGTTCTTTTTCACACACAAACTCAAAGGAAAAAGTGTCAAAAAGACACCAAGCCACAAAATAGGGTGCTTGTGAACTATGAATGGCAACTGCGTGGAAGGCTGTACCATCAAGGGTTACCGTAGATTTGTGACGCTTCAATTGAGATGATTTTTATAAAAATTAAAACAAAAATAATTTTTTCATTCGCATCTCATGAAAAAAATGTTTCTTTGTAGCCGCAAAATATCAATTTACGAATCATGTCAGAAATTGCAGAAAAAGTAAAAGCAATCATCGTCGATAAATTAGGCGTTGATGCAGCTGAGGTTAATCCCGAAGCAAGTTTCACCAATGATTTGGGAGCAGATTCTCTCGATACCGTTGAGTTAATCATGGAATTTGAGAAAGAATTCGACATTAGCATCCCAGATGATCAGGCTGAAAAAATTCAGACTGTGGGTGAGGCCATCAAATACATCGAAGAAAATAAGTAATCTATGCAACTCAGAAGGGTTGTTGTAACCGGTATGGGTGCTTTGACACCCATTGGAAACAATTTGAACGATTTTTGGTCAGCGTTGGTTAAAGGCACCTCTGGGGCTTGCGAAATAACCAAGTTTGATCATTCAAAGTTCAAAGTGAAATTTGCATGCGAGGTCAAAAATTTTGACCCCATGGAATACCTTGATAAAAAAGAGGCCCGTAAAATGGACCCCTTCACTCAATACGCCATGTTGTGTGCCGATGAGGCAATCAACGATAGTGGGTTGTTACAGCAATCATTCGATCCCGATAGAATTGGGGTCATCTGGGGAGCAGGTATTGGTGGGTTAACCACTTTTTTCAACGAAGTAGAAGACTACGCTAAGGGCGATGGAACTCCGCGTTTCTCGCCCTTTTTTATTCCTAAAATGATTGTAGATATAGCCGCTGGTTACATCTCAATCAAACACCAACTTAGAGGTCCTAACTACAGCACCGTTTCTGCTTGTGCCTCTTCAACACATGCCCTTATTGATGCTTTCAATCTCATTCGATTAGGAAAAGCAGATGCAATTGTAACCGGTGGCTCTGAAGCTTGTGTAAATGAACCTTCCGTCGGTGGTTTTTCGAACATGAAAGCCTTAAGCGAAAGAAATGATGATATTCTAACCGCTTCAAGACCCTTTGATAAAGACAGAGATGGATTTGTTATGGGTGAAGGTGGAGCATGCTTGATTCTCGAAGATCTTGAACATGCAAAAGCACGAGGTGCAAAAATCTATGCTGAATTAGTAGGAGGTGGAATGACCGCCGATGCTTATCACCTTACTGCACCACATCCTGAAGGTTTGGGTGCTCGAAATGTTATGAAAATGGCACTCCAAGACGCAGGCCTTAAAGCCGAAGACATTGACTACATCAATGTTCACGGAACCAGTACCCCGCTCGGAGATATTGCAGAAATTAAAGCCATCCACGGAGTTTTTGGTGAACACATGTACAACTTAAACATCAGTTCTACCAAAAGCCAAACCGGACATTTGCTCGGTGGGGCAGGAGCGATTGAAGCCGCAGCTTGTGTTATGTCTGTATATCAGGATATTGTTCCTCCAACCATCAACCATTTCACCGACGATCCTGAGATCGATCCAAAATTAAATTTGACCTTCAACGTGGCTCAAAAAAGAACCGTTAATGCAGCTCTTAGTAACACTTTTGGATTTGGTGGACATAATGCTTCCGTGATATTCAAGAAATTCATCGATTAAATCATTCGTTTGGGTTTTTCTTTCTTTTCTAAAGATAGTTTTCGCACTAAAGTTCATAGACTGACTGGCGTTAGGCCTGTCAGAGTTAAAATTTATCGTGAGGCGTTTACACACTCTTCCACTCGTGAGAATAAATCGCACAATAACTCTGTAATCAATAATGAAAGGTTAGAATTTCTTGGTGATGCTATCTTGGATGCTGTAATTGCCGAAGTATTATTTAATAGATTTCCATTTAAGGACGAAGGTTTTCTCACCGAAATGAGAACCCGAATTGTTAACAGAGAACAAATGGGAGATTTGGCCTATAAACTGGGTTTGTTGGAATTGATGGATATGAAAGCGGAGCTTTTTACCAACAAAGTGGCGTTGAAAGGAATCGGTGGTAATGCACTGGAGGCGTTGATTGGTGCTATCTATTTAGATCGTGGATATAAAAAAGCATCGTGGTTTATTAGACATCGACTCATTGGTCAGTACCTTGACATGGATAAACTAATGTCTATGGTCGTGAGCTACAAGGCTGTTTTTATGAAATGGGCCCAAAAAAATCAAAAAACTATCGAATGGAAATTGGCAGAATCTGATCAGCGAAAAGATAAACACGAAATATCCATGTATATTGATGGTGAACTTTGGTTTACTGAAGTCAATAAAAGTCGTAAAAAGGCCGAGGAACTCTGCTGCGAGAAGGCATGCAGAAAACTCGACCTTTCACACCAGCTTTAATGATTAATCTTCGGCAACGGGTAAATGTTTCACTAAGCTATTTTCTTTCGAAAAATTACACCAGTAGCATTTTTCATCTCCGCATCCAATTAAAAACTCTTTGTTTTTGAGTTTTTTATCAGCTTCAACAACCCATTTTTCAATCAGTTCAAAATGTTCTTGGGTATAATAGTTGTTCCAAACGGGTAGAGATCCATCGTCTTCAGGGGTCATCGATTCAATACCGCCCGAAATGAATTCCCAATTTAAATCAGGTTTATTTTTAATGAGTAGGGCGTAAATCCCAACTTGAAACCAATAACTTGCTGGTGGTTTTTCCCCGCTGTATTTGCTGCTCAAGTTTGAATCAGATTTGATTCTAGAGTTACTTCCTGTCTTATAATCGAAAATTTTCACCGAATTACCATCAATGGCTATTTTATCAATTGAACCTTTTACATTGACGTTCGCTATTGTTGATTGGAGTGTATATTCTGTTTTGAATTCTCTGTTTTGAAGGTAAATATCTTTTTTATTGGTTAGAATTAACGGAATCAAATGTTCTCCTTGTTGGGTTCTAGCGAAAAATTGTTTTTCCGTAAAATTCCCTTTGAATTTATTCATTTGAGTGTGAAATACTGCGATAAGTTCTTTGTCAGACGGCCAAAGTCCTTGACCGACAAATTGTTCAATCAATATTCTCATGGTACCGTGCACAGCATTTCCATAGGCAGTGTATTCGTTTGGAGCCGAAGGAATTCGCACAATATTGCTGTAAAAGAATGATAGACCGCATTTCAATATATTTCTGATAGACGAAGGCGAAAATGTAAAGTTCTCTAACTTTTGGTTGATCCAATCCATATTCTCCTCTTCGAGCGAAGGTTTAGCACTCCGCATCAAAATATTCAAATGAGCCCAATTCAAATCTGATTCTTCAAAATTTGCGGTATCAGGGGTGTTTTCGGTGAAGTTTTCAACCGATTCACCTACAAACTGTGAAGGATTCAAAGTTTCCGTCTTTTTTCCGAATTCATTCAAGAAATACGATAGTTGAACTTGTTTTTTCCCTCTGGTAATAGCAACGAAGAACAATCGGCGTCGTTCTTCAATTTCTTGATTTTCACTGTTTTGACTGGGAATTGTTTTGTTGAAAGCCAACAATAATTGATTGATTCTGTAAGGATAACGATTTGAATTGGACGGAAGCCATTCGTTTTCAGTACATGAAACTACAAATACGTAGTCAAATTCTAAACCTTTTGAACCGTGTGCAGACATCATTTGAACTCCTTGTTCTTGCCCCAAACGCTTGGCTAATGGGATCTCTAAATTGGCATTCTTTAGGGAATCAATTTGACCCAATAATTCGCTCAAAGTAATGTATGGGAATCTGTCGCTTTGATTGATTGCATATTCCAAAAAGGTGTGTAGAACCTCCAAGTTCCAACGCGATTGTTCGTTTTGAGTAGCGAAGGATACAAATCCCCCTTCAGAATAAACTTTGGATATCAATACCCCAACATTTTCGTTCTGGCAGTTTTGAATCCATAGCTCTGCGTGTTTCCAAAGCAATTTTAATTGATTCAAAGATTCAATGCTCAGAAAGTCGGCAGTGATATTTCCCTGTATTCTTTCATTTAGATAATTACGCCAACCCAATGAAATGCCTTTCTCCTTATAATTGCTTCGTTTCCAAGCATCAATTTCAGTGGAAAGTTGATTTATTTCAATGGGCGAAATTCGATAAATAGCAGAAATCAGAAGTTCGTAAATCAAATGATCTGCGGAATTTGCTTCTCTAGACTCTCGATCGATGAAATTTAACCATTTTAGGAGCAAAACAATCAATGGTTCAGTGAGAATATTGGCGTTTTTTGACAGTACAAAAGGAATTTTTTTGAGTTGAAACAATTCAATAATTGGCTTAGATGATGCATGTTTTGAATACAAAACAGCAATTTCGTTTGGAGGTACGCCTTGTAGAATCAATGATTCTACCTCCATTGATATCCCAATACTTTGATGAAATTCATTGAAATACGGTGTCGCCTGAAAAGGTAACTTCGGGTAATTTTGATTGTCGCCAGAACACTCCAAATCCTTGATTAAATTGTTGTCTGTATTCACCAAACGATCTTTATTGAACTGAATCAATCGAGTGGCAGACTCCAAAATAGGTGAGGCACTTCGGTAGTTGTCTTTTAACATCACCACCGTTAAATGTTGTTGGAATCGATTTTTAAATTCGACCATATTCTGAACTCATGCACCCTGAAAGGCATAAATGCTTTGATCATCATCACCCACAACAAAACAATTGGGATTGTCTTCGTAGTAATCTATCAGATAATAAAGTATGTCAGCCTGTTTTCCTGAGGTGTCTTGAAATTCATCTACCAATACATATTGGTATTTTTCTTGAATGATTTGCTTAAAGTCCGGGTCATTCTTGAATTTTTGATAAACCCAATCAATCATGTCGTTGAATTCATATACACCTGCGTCAGCTTTGTGCTTTTTATAGACATCCAACAACTGCGCCGCTTCTTTTAATTTATTCCAGAACGAATGATTATCGTTATATTTCTTTTTATTTAGATCACCCTTTAGCGCATTTTCACTGGGCATGTTTTTCTTATATGCGTGCTCAGGGAACGCTTCCAAATATGCTGCATGATCTTTGAGTATTTCAACGTTTTGAGTTATCTGTGAAGCATCAAGGTTAACCTCATCCATGATTTTCCACAAGCTCAAAAGAGTTCTGTGGGTGCTAAAATTGTTGGATGAGTAATCTTTAATCAAGGATGTAGCAGGTAAATCGGAAATGATTTTTTGAACAATTTCAATCCGTTCTAAATCATCCATAACCCGTAAATCTCGTTTTGAAAAATGTTCTGGAAATTCAGAAATGATGCGATTGCATAATCCGTGAAAAGTATGAATGTTTACCCTGTAGGCATCATTGCCCATGAATTTCATCAATCGCTTTTGCATGGCCGTTGAACCCGCATCGGTAAAGGTTAAGCAAAGAATATTTTCGGGTGCAGTATCGGTTTGTTGTCGGATATTCATGATTCGCGCTGCGAGAATCTGAGTTTTTCCTGTTCCAGGGCCTGCAATTACCATAACTGGCCCATCAATGGCATCTACAGCTTGTTTTTGTCGGGCGTTAAGCCCCGCATACAATTCATCGAAATTTGACATGAGTAATCTAAATATACGAAAATTTCCTGAAATTAGCAAAAGTCATTGGTGAAGAATTGATAACTTTGTTACGATGACCGTTGCTAAGCCCAATACAAAAGAACAATACCAACAGGTTCTAGATCAATGTAGAGCCATTTTCTTGAAAAAGAATTCCGATTATGGGGCTTCTTGGAGATTGTTTAGGCCGAGTAGCCTAACAGATCAACTGTTTATAAAGGCGCAAAGAATCAGGAATATTGAACAGTCAGGTGTGAATAATGTGGGTGATGATATTTTTGGTGAATTTATGGGCATAGTCAATTATGCCATCATGGGTATGATACAAATTCACGAAGAAGCAACCTTTAGTCCCAGTGAATCATCTGATGAACTCATGAACCTTTACGATTTGTGGTCTAATAAAACCTTTGAATTGATGTTGCTCAAGAATTCTGATTACAGCGAAGTTTGGAGGGAAATGCGCATCAGCTCTTTCACAGATATGATCCTGGTAAAACTTGCGCGTATCAAGCAGATAGAAGATAATCAAGGTATAACCGTTAGTTCTGAAGGCGCCGATGCCAATTATCAAGACATCATGAATTATGCCATTTTTGCTTTGATTCGAATCACTGAAATGAAATCCTAATCATAAGCCAGATGAAAAATCTATTTTTTATTGTTCGATTCCTTACTGGTGCCTTGTTTGTCTTTTCTGGCATGGTGAAGTTGAATGATCCAAGTGGATTTTCTATCAAGTTGAATGAGTATTTTGATGTGTTTTCGCAGGATGTTCCCGTCTTGGATTCTTTTTTTCAGTCGCTTAAAAATTACTCTGTTTTATTAAGTGGTTCTTTTTGTGCCCTAGAAGTAATATTGGGTGTGGCCCTGTTGTTGGGTTGGAAAATTACACTCACTCTGTCAACCACCACAGCCTTGATTGTTTTTTTTACCTTTTTAACCGGTTATTCAGCTTTATACAATAAGGTCACTGATTGCGGTTGTTTTGGGGACTTTATTCACTTGGAGCCCTGGGATAGTTTCAAGAAAGATCTCATACTACTGTTGTTTGTAATCATACAGTGGTTAGGGCAGAAATTCAATAAAACTCTGTTTGATTATAAGAAGTCCAATCAATTGATGTTTGTTTCATCTCTTTTTACCATCGGATTTGGAGTGTATTGCTATTTTTATCTTCCGGTTTGGGATTTTCTACCGTACAAAAAAGGAAATGATATTGATTACATAATGAATCATATCCCACCGGGAGAAAGAGCTACCGACAGCGTAGAAATAAGGTTCGTCATGCAAAAAGGGTCTGACTCTGTTAAAGTCACAACCCTACAATACAGTGATTACGCTCAAAAAGGATATATTTTTGTAAGACAAGATAGAAAAGTGATTGTTCGAGGGTACAACAATCCGATACATGACTTCGCTATTCACAACTTGGAAAACAATACTGATTATAAAGATAGTTTTCTAAAATACCCAGGGTTTCAATTGGTATTTATCGCACCGTTTTTGAGTGAAACAGCACAATCAACATTGCCCAAAATCTCTGAATTATATGAAATTTTTGCGCTGAAAAAAAAGGTGAAATTTTATGCGTTATCATCTGCATCTTTAGATGCAGCCAAAGGATACTCGAAAAAAAATGATTTAAAATTTTCGTTTTTTGCTGCCGATCAAAAAATGCTGATGACCATGGCGAGATTCAATCCAACACTTTATTTATTCAAAGGGTCGGTAGTGGTTAATAAATGGAGCGGATTAAACATTCCGAGTAACGAAGAATTAGCGAAACTCATTGAACCATGATTCGCAGCGCGTTAAAGAAAATACCTTTTTTGGCATCTGTTTTAGCAGGACTTATTTTATTGATATTTATATTGTTTCAAGCCCTTCCTGGCCCAGAACAAATTTTAAGTTCTCAAAGATCTGACGGTGAAACCACCAAAGCCATTGTAAAAGAATTGGGCTTAGACCAACCTCTATATATTCAGGCGCTGAAATACTTAAACGACGTTTCTCCAATTTCTATTTACTCTGCTGATGCAGTTCCAACCCAATTAAAAGGGGTGCATTTTTCAGCTGGAGAAAGCCAGTTTTGGTTGAAACTGCCATATTTAAGGCAGTCGTTTCAAACGCGAAGATTGGTTTCTAGCATGTTGGGGGAGGCGTTTTTAGGGACATTATTACTGGCACTATCGGCTATGTTGATTGCAATCGTTTTAGGCGTGCCTCTGGGAATTTGGGCCAGTTTAAAACGGAATACATGGATTGATCATTTCATTGTTTGGGTGTCGGCCATCGGTATATCAGTACCTTCTTTTTTTTCTGCCATGATTTTTTCCTGGTTGTTCGGTTATGTTTTTCATTCATTTACTGGGCTTCCAATGACTGGTAGTTTTTTTGAGATTGATGAATTAGGGGAAGAAATTCAGGTAAAATGGACAAATCTGCTGCTGCCTGCGTTGGCACTGGGGATACGTCCATTAGCTGTACTTGTACAATTGACAAGAAATACCATGGTAGATATCATGGAAATGGATTTTATTCAAACAGCAAGGGCTAAAGGTTTAAAAGAAAGTGTAGTTATTTTAAGACATGCATTACCCAATGCTTTGAATCCATTGGTGACATCCGTAGGTGGTTGGTTCAGCAGTCTTTTAGCGGGTTCTTTCTTCACTGAATACATTTTTCAGTGGAAGGGCTTGGGTAAAGTTACAATAGATGCTCTACAACAAAGCGACCTTCCATTGGTTATGGGAGCTGTTTTATTCACAGCATGTGTGTTTTTCGCAATTCATAGCTTTACAGAACTGTTGTATGTTTGGATTGATCCTCGATTACGAAAGAACTCATGACCCAAAAACACCGTATTTATTTGATTGGATTGCCAGCCTCTGGTAAAACAACCGTTGGAAGATGGTTGGCTGAACGCTTGGGATGGGATTTTTACGATATTGATGAAGATATTGTCTCTAGAAGCGGGATGAGTATTTTTAGGTTTTTTGAGGAAAATGGGGAAGAAGAGTTTCGTAAATTAGAATCAGAAATTTTAAGAGAAACTAAAACTAAAAATAATACCGTAATCTCTTGCGGTGGTGGAACTGTAGGACATTCAAATAACATGGAATGGGTGTTGAATCAAGGTCTAACCGTTTTTTTAAATCCAGAAATTTCGGAGTTATCTTTAAGAATTGCTGGAAATCCGGGTCAAAGACCCTTATTTAATGGGCTTCATGACGAGGAAATTACCGAGAAACTGCTGCATTTATTAGAAGAAAGAGCTAAATATTACCATCAATCAAAAATTATTTGGAATAAAAGCACTCCCAACGACTTTTTGTATCGAGCTGTAAATCAACTCGTTGCAAATTAAAAAGAGTCAATGTTATATTTTGTTAATTACTAGTGAATAAAAAATTCTTATTAAATGTTCTTCAACTATTTGTGAATCACATTGACTTTTATACTTTTGAGAAGTTAACCAAATCTAAAAACAGTTAAATAATGAACAAGTCAGATTTAATCGGTAAGATGTCAGCTGATGCTGGTATCACCAAAACTCAAGCTCAAGCAGCTTTGAATTCTTTCATCGATGCAACTACTGGTGCTTTGAAAGCAAACGACAAAGTAATCTTAGTTGGTTTCGGAACCTTCTCTACAAGCACTCGTAGCGCTCGTAAAGGCCGTAATCCACAAACAGGTAAAGAAATCAACATCGCTGCAAAAACAGTGGTTCGTTTCAAGCCAGGTGCTGAATTGAGCAACAACGTAAAGTAAAATTTTACTTCACCACATAAGAAGAGGCTGTCAATTTTGGCAGCCTCTTTTTTTTATCTTTGTTGACCTATGAACGCTCGTTCGCTTTCTCTTAAACAACAATTATTTTTTGACCATTCGGCTCAGACCAATCCCGAACCTATTGCTCTAAACATTGATACAGCATTGGGTTGCGAACTGTTTGACGATCAAGGCAAAAGTTATATTGATTTGATTTCTGGAATTTCAGTGAGCGCTTTAGGACATCAACATCCAGTAGTAAAAGAAGCTATTCACCATCAATTAGATAAACACATGCATTTGATGGTATACGGGGAAGTGGTTCAAAGTGCACCGGTAAATTATTCTCATTGGTTATCTCAACAATTGCCCAATGGCTTAGATTCAGTGTATTTTGTCAATTCAGGTTCCGAAGCCATTGATGCAGCCATGAAATTGGCAAAACGGTATACGGGAAAATCTACATTTATTGCTCAACATCAAGCTTATCATGGAAGTGGACAAGGTCCTTTGTCACTCATGAATGATTCTTATTTCACTGACGCATACAGGCCTTTATTGAACCAAATCTATTACTTGAAACAAAACGATATACAAGGAATCAATGATCTCCCGTCTTCAGGTGTAGCCGCTGTTTTTATTGAATTGATTCAATCTGAAAGAGGAGCTAAAATTGCCTCCCTCGAATATATTACGGCGGTAAAGGAATACTGTCACAAGACAGGAGCCTTGTTGATTATCGACGAAATTCAAACGGGGCTTTATAGAACAGGTTTGCCTTTTGAATTTATGCGTCACAACATCCAACCCGATGTTTTGGTCCTTGGAAAAAGTTTAGGTGGCGGTATGCCATTGGGATGTATTGTTTCTTCTAAGAAAATAATGTCGAGTTTCTCTCAAAATCCCATTTTAGGACACATCACTACCTTTGGAGGACATCCGGTTTCCACGGCTGCGGGGTTGGCATCGTCTCAATTTATTTTTGATAATTACGAAAAGTTACGAGTTAATGAAAAAGGACAACTCTTCAAGGAATTGTTAAAGCATAAAGCCATTAAATCTGTGGAAGGGCAGGGGCTATTATTGGCTTGTCATCTCGATGAAAGTATCAATATTATTGAATTCAATAAAGCACTTTTAGAAAGTGGAGTTTTTACCGATTGGTTTTTATTTACCATGAATGCCATCAGAATAGCGCCCCCGCTAATCATTTCTGAACAGCAAATTGAAGTTGTTTGCAAATTAATATTGAAAAATTTGGATGTTTTTTTTGGGGGATAATCACATTATCTTTGTTTTAATAGAATGTTGAATTCATTGCGCCATTTGAAATTAGCCCTGGCAACCCTGATTTGTGTTGTTGGGTTATTCTCATGCCAAAGAATCAATCATTCAAATGAGGCTGAAGACTTTGAAGACGCCAAAGAATTCCTCTATTTTCAACATACTTCTTGGATTGCCGTTCAGTTTGCCGAACACATCAATTCTACTGGGTCTACATTAGGACTAAATGTACAGATGATGGATTCACTGTCGAAACAACTTAAATCTACATATTTAATCATTGACTCAAGTTATTTAGACAACAACGGCATTGAATATGAACTTGCGTTTAATAAGCAAAATTCCGGTAATTACAGCCCATTTGAGAATTTCACTCCGTATCAATTTGAAGGAAAATTAAACATAACCGTTGATCAGAATTACCGAGAAATTAACTCTAAATCAGAAATTAACATTTCAGAAAGCAACCCGTTAATCGTGGAATATCCCAATTTTGGGAGGGTCAAAGTATATGGAACCATTGAGTTGGAAAGAATCTCAGCACCCAGCATTCGGGTTAAATACAAAGATTTCAAAATTGTTTCGGAAGACGATTCTTACCACTGGGATGCAGACTTGGAATATTCATGGCTGAAAGGTTTTGATACGGACGGATTGTGGAACGATCAAATACAATTTAAAGGCAACGGAAAATTGGTTGAATTGGGCGAAAAAGAAGATCCATCTGAATTTCAAATATTAAGTCCACTTACGAAGAGTTTCGAACCAGGTTGTTCTGATTATTTTCAAATGGGTAGCTTATTATTATCTACCAAAGAGGATAAATTCAACATTGATTTTGATCCCTTCAAAAACGGATCTTGCAGTTCATTAGTAAGAATAACCAATGAAAAGGTCGAATTAGAGTTCACAGGTCCTTAAATAGTCCTCGGAAATTCAATTAACTCGTATTTTTTACTAGATCTCTGATTTAACCAAACATGGGTTATCCCATTGGTTAGCCAAATATAATCACTGTCCAATTTTGTGTTATATTGAGATGCTTGAATCACTACATTTCGGGTGATTTCAACGTTTGGAGCTTTGCATTCAACTAATATTTTAGGATTTGCAAATTCATTAAATACAACAATATCAAAGCGTTTAGTTGTTTCCGAAATTTTCAATCCGCGCTCTACAGCTATTTTACCGGAGTGAATGTTATAATGAGATAAAAGCAACTCTAGGCAATTCTGTCTGACCCATTCTTCTGGTGTAAGGGGATAATTTTTTTTACGAACTCTGTCAAAAATGACTTTTTTTTGCTCATCAATACGATTGCCCCATTGGAATTCCGGAAAGTTCAGTTTTTCCATTGCGGTAAAAATACATAAACATGGCCAAAACAGCAGAAACCGTTCAACAGTTCCAACAAATTTTGTCGGAAATAAAGACAGGGAAATTTTCTCCTGTCTATTTGTTGCAAGGTGAGGAAACCTTTTTTGTAGATGAGGTTACCGCTGTTTTAGAAAATTCCGTTGTAGCACCTGAGTCTCGCAGTTTCAACCAAACGGTGGTTTATGGTAAGGAAGTGTCAAGCAACGAACTCATCGGTATTTGCAGACGATATCCCATGATGAGTGATTATCAGTTGGTGGTTGTAAAAGATGCTCAAGACCTTAAGGAATCAGAAAATTTAGTTCCATATTTAGAAAACCCATTAACGTCTACTGTTTTGGTGTTGGTATATAGAAGCGGAAAAATAGATATGCGAAGTAAATTCGCTAAATCTG
>Ga0172372_10005808_pt1 | contig 17036 bp, 24 predicted proteins | sample LakKiv5m_2_FD_114544 | JGI IMG/M metagenome (GOLD analysis project Ga0172372, IMG submission 114544) | Freshwater microbial communities from Kabuno Bay, South-Kivu, Congo - kab_092012_9.5m | ecosystem: Environmental > Aquatic > Freshwater > Lake | place: Democratic Republic of the Congo...
AATCTCTTCTTTTTGACGATTGAAAACATCAATCATTTTTTTAGAAGATTCTTTTTTTATTAGACCAACATTTGGTAAATCAAATTTTGGTGAACCAATATTTGTTGGATAGTGTTTTGTGTTGGCGTTATATCCATTTGTTTCATCCCAAACAATAATATCAGGTTTCTTTTTACTCATCTTCAATACCGTCCATCAAAGTTACATCCCAATCTGAAAAATCATCACCCAACTCTAAACCAATTTTCAAATTCTCTAAAAACATTTTTTCCCAATCCTCATATGAAATATTTGAGTTGGGGTTCTGTTTTAAATAAATTTTATATTGTCTTTTAAGGGTTGACATGACTTTCTTCGGATTCTCTTAAATCAATTAATTTTTGAAGTAACTGCTGATATTGTTTGTCGATATTGTTCATATTAGTATCCCTCTTGTATTTGAAATCCAACCATTATTGTAAACCATCTAATTGTTAATCCCCATGATGGTGTATAAACGCCCGTCTCCAAAAAAGTTTGTTTGTTATAAAAGAAAACAATAGTCGGTATTATAAACCAATGATGTCTTTTGTTATAAACAAAAAAATCTTTACTCCATATCTTCTTGTGTTTCTTCTCCATGAGTCTTTAATTCTTTTAATTTATTAATACATTTGAATATACAATAGGATTCATCCATATCAAATGCACCTTCTTTATTTGCGTGAGATAACGCAATATCAACAATTATGATTGCTTGACTAATTCCAATGCCCTCCAACCAATCTATCAAATCTTTTTTATCGTCGTATTCAAATGCTTCCCCAAATAAATGTGGCATATATTTTAAATTTTATTCATCATATTTGATTCAAATATATGAAAAATATCTCAAAATTCCAAATAATTATAGATATGGTTTTAATAAATGGTAAACAATTTCCCGCCGAGTATTTATCAAGTCCCGAACAAAAACAAACGGGAATGATGGGTAGAGATTCTTTAAATGGGTGTATGGTATTCAAAATGGGAATGGGCCACCATTCGTTTTGGATGAAAAATTGTTTAATTCCATTGGATATTGTTTTTGTTAATAAGAACAGAATATCAAGAATTCACCAAAATTGTCAGCCGGCGGGTAGAGAATTGAATCCTAAAAGATATACCGGTATTGGTGACCATGTGATTGAATTTCCGGCCAATACTTGTAACGGATGGAAAGTTGGGGATAGGGTTAACCTTTACCTTGGTACTCCACAGAACCCTGTGGAAGAAAATCATAAGTAACTTTTGGTTTTATTTTTTGAAATACCCAAAAGTATGAATGGTATTTTCTTGCGTGATGTTGTTTTGACCACTTGGTTCCGTTAAATGCATTTACTCTAATATTAGAGGTTAGAATAAACATATCTTTTGGATAAAACCCAATTGAATATGCCATATTCATAACCATCACATGACTAAAGTATTGTTTACCTCCCGACACGGTGTCCTGACATTTCATCACAACAAATCCACCATCATCACATATTCTATATAATTCTTTGAGTGTATTGTAATAGTTTGATTTTAAATCTTCATACGTACCATATCCCTCAAAACGTTTTGCAATTATCGAACTACCTTCCCTATTATTTTTATAACCAACACCGGCACCAACAATTATAAATGGAGGGTCGTAAATGATGTTTTTCATCGATTTATCCTCAAATGGTAAGTCTTCTGAGTTTGCTTCAAGGACATGGTCGTAGTGAGGGTAAAGGTCGGTTTTGTGGGTTGGGTTTGGTAGGTTTTTCCAAAAGGTCCCCTTTGAATATGTGCAATCTAAATCAAATTGTTTAATACCATATAGATGCATGATATTAGTAATCGCCTCATGGTTAGACCCGTATACACTCTTAACCATTTTAAAATCTTTTTCCATTATCGGTTTTTGTAAAGTTTATTAAATGATAAACAAAATTTTTTAAAAAACCAAACAAGACTTCAAAATATCTGTGGAATTCAGTATAATTAAAAGACAACTTTCAATAAGTTACATAATTATAAGTAAAAGGATTTAAAAATGGGTTGCGGATGTAAAAAAAGAAACGACACACAAGTTGCTTCAACAAACAACGTGGTAATGGTTGAGAACCAACAAACCACCCAACAGATTAACTTGAACGACCAACAACAATTGGAACAGCTAGTTAAAAAAATCGAAGAGATTAATAACAATTTGGACGAGAGTGAGGGGTAATCACGACACTTTCGAGATTTAACGACATTTTTCACGACACTTTCACCTAAAAAATGTCGTGATTTTTTTCTCTTCGGTGTATATATTTATTATATACACATATAAATTTTATATAAAAATTAAACTTAATAATATGAGTAAGGAAAATAACACTAAACTAACAAGTGTTAAAATCATCGACAAGAACTATTATGAATTCAAAAAAACCACTTTAGGTTCAGATTTAACTCTTCAGAAATTCGTTAATCGTGCAATTGATTTATATCTAAGAGAGGGTGACTTCAAAAATAAGATTGATTTCCACGAAACCGGTGGGGTTAAAAACTCCAAGTATTAATCTATGAAGAAAAAGATTTTACTTCTCTCTGATGATTTAAGAATGACATCGGGGGTAGCCACCATGTCAAAAGAAATTGTTACGGGAACTATTCACAAATATGATTGGGTTCAGTTGGGGGGAGCAATCAACCATCCCGAAGCCGGAAAGATAGTTGACATCAATGAAGATGTTAGAAAGAAAACAGGAATTAAAGACGCAAATCTAAAAGTAATTCCTAACAATGGTTATGGTAATATTTTCACACTACGAATGTTAATGGAAGTTGAAAAACCTGATGCCATTTTACATTTTACGGACCCACATTATTGGCAATGGTTGTACGATTCAGAACACGAAATCAGACAACAAGTCCCAATCTTATATTATCATGTTTGGGATAATCTTCCCGACCCAACTTTTAATAGAGACATATATGAAAGTTGTGATTGGATAGGTTGCATTTCAAAACAGACATATGGTCTAGTTAAAAGAGTCGGTTCAATAGATACTGAAAAATCATATCAACCATTAAAAGATTGGCAAGTTAGTTATGTTCCTCACGGGATTAATCCCGATGTGTTTAAACCGGTTTCGGAACTATCCGAAGATTTGTCTAAACTAATTTATCAAGATAAGAAATATGAATTCATTTTATTTTTTAATAATAGGAATATAAAAAGAAAACAACCGGGTGATGTTGTTCTTTCTTACAAATTATTTTGTGATTCATTAACAAAAGAAGAATCCGAAAAATGTTTGTTGTTAATGCACACAACTCCAATTGATGAAAATGGAACTGATTTGGTTAGTGTCGGTAAAACTATTTGTCCTGATTATGACATCAAGTTTGTCAATATGAAATTAGAACAAGATAAACTCAATGAGTTATATAACATAGCAGATTGTACAATTAACATTTCAAACAATGAAGGTTTTGGATTAGGTACTGCTGAAAGTATTATGGCTGGCACTCCAATCATTGTTAATGTAACTGGCGGACTACAAGACCAATGCGGATTTAATTATTCCGCAGACGATTATGTCTCATTTGGTTCATTACATAATAAAAAAGTACACGGTTCAACTAAATATGGTGAGTGGGTTGTACCTGTATGGTCAGATGTAAATAATTTAAATGGGTCTGTACCCACACCTTATATCTATGAAGATAGAGTGAACAACTATGTTGTTGCAAATGCAATCGGTGAAGTCTATAGTTGGGGTAAGGAGGAAAGAATACGAAGGGGTCTTGTTGGTCGTGAATGGGCCATTAAAAATCTATCAAGTAAAGTAATGTGTGATGGTATTATTGATGGTATTGAAACCACATTAAAAAATTATAAACCACGTAAAAGATTTGATTTATACAAAGTCGTATGAGTAAACCATTTTTATTGTTTAGGGGTCCAGTAGAAACTATTAGTGGGTATGGTGCACATTCAAGGGATTTATTAAAAGCACTTCATGATATGGATATGTTCGATGTAAGAATCGACTCTTGTCATTGGGGTGGTAATCCGAGAACCGCTTTAAAAAAAGGTAATAAGTTTCATGATTGGATTAAAGCAAATAAGATACACACACTATCGGGTACTCCTGACATTTATGTTCAGGTAACAGTACCAAATGAGTTTCAAAGGGTTGGTAAGTTTAATATTGGTGTAACTGCTGGTATTGAAACAACTATGGCTCCTAAAGATTGGGTTGATGGTTGTAATAGAATGGATTTAATTATTACCACATCAACATTCAGTAGAGATGTTTTATTGCAAACAGTATACAACGAAACAAATAAAGTAACCGGTAAATTAATTAAACAACATAGAATTGAAAAATCAATAAAGGTTTTGTTTGAAGGTGTTGATACAGAAATTTATAATAACAAATTCAAAAGTCTTGATATTGATATCAAAGAAGATTTTTGTTACTTATTTGTTGGTCATTGGTTAAAAGGTGAGATTGGTCAAGACAGAAAAGATGTTGGAATGTTAATTAAATGTTTTGTCGAAGCGTTTAAAGACCAAGAAGTTAAACCCGCTCTTATTTTAAAAACATCAGCCGCTAGTTTTTGTGTGAAGGAAAGAGAATCATTTATAAATCGAATTAAGGATTTAACAAAAGGTGTCGACAACCCACCATCAATTTATCTTTTATTTGGTCAACTTACAGACCAAGAGATGAATGAATTATATAATCATCCAAGAATTAAGATAATGATTACACTTACCAAGGGTGAAGGTTTTGGTAGACCATTACTTGAGTTTTCAATGACTGGTAAACCAATTATTGCATCAAATTGGTCAGGTCATAGGGACTTTTTACCAATGGACAAAGCTATAATGTTAGGCGGTTCACTTACTGAAGTTCACTCAAGTGTGGTTGATAGTTTTATTGTCAAAGATTCTAAATGGTTTACCGCAAATTATTCAGAAGTTGTTGAGGTAATGAAAGTGGTGAAAAATGAATATGATGATTTCCAAGAAAAGTCTCAAATTCTTATGGAGGAAAACAAAGAGAAATTCTCAATGAATAAAATGAAAGAGGAGTTTGAATTAATTATGTTACAATATACAACTAAACCAAAAGAGGTTAAGATAAATTTACCTAAGTTAAATAAAATATAATGGGGAATTTTAAATTTGGTAGGGAATATAAAACAGAAAATACTTTTATTCTTGATGATAGTAATTTACCATTACTTAGATTAGCGCCAGCCGTAACATTTAATCAAACTGAATGGGTGTTTCAATTTGACGACGAAGAACCAACAGTGTTCGCAACTCAAACAAACGAGCCATACCTCACAATCACACTCAGCAATACAAACAATGCTTCAATAGAATTTAATAACAATGATAGAAAATTTAAAATATTTGCGAGGGAGAGACAACAATGAAAATTAGTTATGCAATAACAGTATGTAATGAGTTAAATGAAATAAAACAACTATTACCATTATTAAAAGAACATAAAAGAGCAACAGATGAGATTATAATCTTATTTGATGAGAAAAATGGTGACAACGAAGTATTGGAATATTTGTTACCATTTAATAAATTACCCAACATTCAAACATGGAGGGGTTTAGTTTTTATAAATGACTTTGCAATTTGGAAAAATAAATTAAACGATTATTGTACCGGTGATTATATATTTCAATTAGATGCTGATGAATTAATTTCTAAAGAATTAATACAAGGACTACCTGAGATTATTGAAAATAATTCTGAAGTTGATTTGTTTGTGTTCCCAAGAATTAACAATGTTTCGGGGATTACAGATGAACACATTCACCAGTGGGGTTGGCAAATAGATGAAAAGGGTAGAATTAACTTTCCTGATTGGCAAGGTAGGTTATATAAAAAAGGTTTAAGGTGGGATGGTAAAGTCCACGAAAAAATAGTGGGGGCGAAAACATATTCTTTAATGCCAATGGAAGATGAGTATTGTTTACTACATAATAAAACAATTGAAAGGCAAGAAAAACAAAATAATTTTTATAATAAAATACAAAAACAATGATTAAGGACATTAAACTTTTAGACAAATCAGAACTATTAGATTGGTTGAGAAATGAGGCCGGTGTAAACCATTATTCCTACTTCGGTGATAATTTGAAAATGGGTAATTTAGAAATACAACAGGTACCTGAAGAGTATATTGGATACTTATGGTTTTTAAAAAATTCAAACTTTAAAACGTACTTAAACATTGGTATTGGTAGGGGTGGTTCATTTTTGATTGAAACGTTCATTCAATCAAATTTAGAATTATCTGTAGCTATCGACAATTCATCATATTGGGCAGGGGACCAAAAAAATTCAATAGTGGAAAAAATAAATTGGTTACAATCAAATGTTAACACTAAAGTTGAATTTCATGATTCAGATAGTGTGGGGTGGTTAAAAAATAATCAGGATAAGAAGTTTGATACAATTTTCATAGATGGCGACCATTCGTATGATGGTGTGAAAGGTGACTTTGAAAACTCGATTCCATTATTAAATGATGATGGATATATTGTATTTCACGACATCAATAGTATGGGTTGTCCGGGTGTTGTAAAACTATGGAATGAAATTAGAAATGATTCGTGTCAAGAGTTTATTGAATCCAGAACTTGTGGTATTGGTGTTTGGAAAAAGAATAAATAATGGTTAAGATGTTTTAAAATTTTAATTAATGGATATTAGTTTTGTACTTGCAGTTTTTAACAAATTAGAATTAACCAAGAATTGTTATAAAAGAATTCGTGATATCTATCCCGACGCACCTTTAGTAATTAGTAGTGGTGGTTCGAATGATGGTACAAAAGAATGGTTAGAATCTTTAGAAGACGATAACTTATCCTATATACATGATGATGATAAGTTAGTCTTCTCTGAGAATTACAACTCAGCAATTAAATTAGTGGACACAGAAAAACTTGTTCTCATTCATAATGACATGGTAATTGGTGAGAACTTCTTAGAGAACTTAGATAGGTTATTAACACCTGACACTCTGTTATCTTACACAACACTTGAGCCACCAATATTCAGGGGACATAGTCGACCCGGTAAAGTTATAATGGACATGGGCACCGGTTTTAACGATTTCAAATGGGATAAGTTTAATCAATATGTGAACGACAACAAAGATGATTGTAAACTATATGATGGTGCAGTATTCTTTATGTCAGGATATAAGAAATTATTTGAGGATGTGGGGTTCTTTGATGGATTTAGTTTTGTTCCTGCATTTGCAGAAGATGACGATTTTTTAATTCGTGCGAAACTAAAAGGATATAAATTAAAAACAACCACTTGTGCAATTACTTACCATTTTGTTTCGCAGACATCAAGGTTTAGTGAAGAGTTTAAAAAAGATAGAGTCAAGTATGAAATAAATTCAAATAGAAACTTTGTTCGCAAGTGGGGAATTCCGATACCCGCTTTTAATGAACTTAGATATTGGGAGGATGATTCATTTAGTTATAGGACCTTCACTATGGGATTAACAACCAGAAGTAGAGCTAGATTGTTTGAGGTCGAACCATTCTTCGATAAGATTGATTTAGGGACGATTCCTGAGGATTACTTAGAGAACGAACAACAGAATACCCGATATGATTTAAGGTCTAAATTTGTACTTACAGACGTTGTGGATGTAATGGTATATGAATTAAGTCCTATGATGGATGAAGACATATATGTACTTCAGAAATTGCGCCTATCCATACCATATTATGAACCGGGAGAATACCAACTTGGTTCATTAAAGATAGAAATAAGAAAGGGGGTTTAGAACCCCCTTTTATACCTACTCGAATTACTCAGTTGGTTTCTGTACCAACATGAATAATAAATTATAATCATCGGTGGTTTCGCCAACTTTTTCCAAATCTTCCATAGTTAATGGAGTGTAATCAATTTCTTTGTCTTCATTTAGAAGTGTATTAAATTCGGTTTGAAATTCAACATATTTTGGATTTAGTTCACGAGAAATTACTTGGTCGTTTTCATCCTTCTTTTCGATAAACACACCAATTTGAATTCCTCCCTTTCCATCGTCCTCTCCATGTTTTTGGATAATGTCGTCTCGAAGCGTTTCAATTGATTTACGCTCAGCAGATAATCTATCACCCAACTCACTCAACCAATATTTGGTTTTTAAAGGTAGTTTATGTTTTCTAAAACCCACATAAACCTCCTTATTCGTTTGTGGGTTCACAAAACCATTAATTTCACTTTCTAATTGTAGAATTTGTCCTAATTTTAATGTTAGTTTAGCCATTTTACTTAAATTGTTTTTGATTAATATAGTAAATTTATTTTAAAAAGTCAAGTCAATACCACCAACCTTTTCCTGATAACTCTGCAAAATCAAATAATAGATTTATTCTATCTATTGAACCTTGATTGTTAACTTCATGTTGTCTCATGTTATTTAATTCAAACATTTGACCAATTTCAAAGTATCTGTGTTCATCCTCAACTACATATTCAACTTTATCCCATTCACAAATCAATGGAATATGAATACGATGTGAAAGATTATATGACGCACCAACATCTTTGTGTGATTTAATAGATTTACCCGCCGGTAATCTAACTAAAACCGCTCTAACGATGTATCCCCAATTATATTCTTCTTCCAGTCTCTTTAACAATGGGTCAATTAGTTTTTCAAAATCTAATCTATCATACAATTCATGTTTTGTTCCATTAAAGTGTCTGAAGTCGTTGTCATATATAATCGCCAATGTTTTTGATGCTCCGTGCATTGGATTGACATCTTGTCTCCAAGTAAACCTATCCCATTCATCGATTGGAATTTGAGACACCTTGTCTAACCAAGGTTGTATGTCGACTTTTCCGTAGTCTTTAAAGTTTTCTTTTATATTCATACGATAGTAAATAATGCGTAGGTTAACATTATTGATATCCAAATTATAAGAGCTTTCAAATAAGTCATAAATCCTGTATGGAAATACTTTTGACCTATCGGTAAACATTTATGTGTTGGGGATATTAGGTATGCTGAGTATTCTAATGTAAAGAATAAAACAAAATACTCCATTCCGAATGTTGCGGTCAATAAACTCACGATTCCTGCATACTTCGCAGAAGAACCAAGTAAAAATGATGCAAGAAATCCAATTACAGAAACCAATATGATATTCTTAGTTAACGCGAATTGTTTTATAATAGATTCTATATAATCGTAATGATAATTTATCAGATTACCGAGACTTACTACAATCATAACTATAACAAGTAATTCCCAATTAATGTAATCCAATAATTTGTACCAAGAATTTGAATATGAAATAAGGTATGATGTAAACACTGCGAATGCAATGAAATAATGACTGGTAAAACAACTAATTAGAATCGTCAAAAGAAATGGGACAACGACCAATTTTATGTTTTTCCAATTTATTGGTTCGTTATGAACTTCTATATCTATCTCATCATCACCTAATGACATGATATATAATGAGATATAAATTATTGTAATTAATAATAATGGCCAGATTAACGACATGAAACTAGCATATGTTAGTCCAAGTACTGCCATAGGAATGATGACAGTCTTTTCAAGTGGTGACCACAAATAATAGTGGTGAGTGGCGAGGTAATCTATGATACCAAACTTCTTTCTCTTTTTGTTATCAATAGGTGCAATACTATTTAACATACTTGCGGATAACGCAACTCTTCCAGGTATTGGAAGTATTCCACCGAATAATGACACAAGAAAAACAACCGCTTTCTTTGATTTAATCTTCTGAGTTAGAATTCTAAATAAGTCCGTAAGGTATCCCCTTTCTTTGAGGATACCCGTTACGAACATTATTAAGATTAAATAAATTAGGAACTCTTGTCCTTTAATTAAAATCTCCATGCAAAAATTATTGTGCTTCGAGATGCCTTAGACGCTTGTATAAAACCCGGCATCGTCTCAACGGTTAAATAAGCGTGACCATTAAATCGATATTGGATGAGTGGACCTAAGTAAACCTCATTACTACCACCATCATAATCATTATGACGATACATCGTGCTTACACCGAGTGTTAAATCGTTGTTGATGATGTGTCCATAAGATGCTGTTGACGCATATTCGGGTTCTCTATCTTCTTTGGTATCCGCGAGATTACCTTCATAAATAAGGTTCAACCCCCAAATACCTTTGTTACCAATTCTGTCACCAAGTAAGAGTTTTGGTTCGATACCCCAACGACCATCCAACATTTTCATTTCATAGTAAATGGTCGGGTTCCCCCAAATCTTACCCCAATCGGCAAGTGCATATCTAATTTCCCATGAGAAGCCCCTCCAACCGAAGGTCTTGTTGCCATTTTCACCATCATAAACGGTATGAGAGTACAGGTCTAATTGTAATCTCTTTCCTAAACCGAAGGTGAATTCATCCCTCATTCTAATTTGGGCCGGACCGTCCCTGCGGTCACGAATGTCAAACCATTTCTCATACATGACAGAACCTGGTGGGTTCATCACGTAGACCCTGGTTGAAGGGAACATCCTCATTGTGCTCCATAAAGGTTGGTTATAAGGACCTACCTTTGTTTGGAGGGGATATTTCTTTGTGGTGACCACAACAGATTGCATTTGAATAGGACCAATTATGGTATCCCCAATTCTTGCCTGTTCTGACCCCCTACTAATAGCTGAATTGCTGTATTGTGCATTTACAGATGTTGCACTCATCGTAATCAACAGAAGTAATAAAACTCTCACATTGTTTCTAACAAACCAAATGATTGTCGAAACGTTTTTTGTTTTTCTCATTTCTTGTTTTTAATGAAAATTTATGTACCAATGTACTTTTCAATAATAACAAAAAAATCCGAGAATATCAAATAGATTACTTCTTAAATCCTAACTTTTCCCAAATGATTTTAAAGGGACATACTCCGGTTAATGCCGCGAGTGGTAAAAGAATTGGTGGAGCCCAATGTAACCAACTTACATTCTCAAATCCCGCTAAACAATTGGCAATGAATACCACAATACCAATTGATAAAAAAGTCATTCTTGCTGATGGAGATGCGTCTCCCAAATTACATAGTTTTTTCATACGATGTGTTTTAAAATAATTGTTAATGAAATGATTATCCATAGTGTATTGAACACTATAAGTGTCGGTAGCGATTTTTTCATACTTGCCCAAATCAAAAGAGATGAGGTTAAAAGGGTGAAAAAATGTAACCACCAAATTTCTTTTCCGAATACTAAACCCGGAATAATAATTGCCGCTTTAGCCATCCACGCAGCAAATTCAATCACATTATAATCGGTCCAATACGATTTGTATTTGTACATTAAAAGTTTGTCTTTAATTCTACTATAACCGATAAAGTAGAATAGAACACCAATAAAAATTGTATAACTAATTAAATTAATCATTTATTTTTTTTAATAAGTTTTCTCTAATCTCACTTTCATCTTTAAATAAATGAAAGTGAACAGGTTTATTACACATACATTTAAATTCCATGAACTCATCTACCAACTCTTTATATTTCTTTTCCAAAAAATCAATTCGTTCTTTTAATTGATTAATCTCTTCCATATTTCTCTTTTAATTGGTCATAAAGATTTGGTAATAATTCTGTTAGTAGTTTTGTTTCATATTTTATTAAATCAATTTTCTTTTGCATGTATGGAATATATTTTTCTTTTATCTCTACCCTTGGTGTTCTACCAAATGGGTTATTATGAAAGAATCCTGTTCCCCATAACCATTGAAACCAATTTACTGAACCAAAAATTCTACCTCTGAATAATTCCTCCGCAGGTCTAACAATCATGATTTGTAGTTTCTGCATTAAGGTATCGGGTATAAATGATTTGGTTTTACAATCTTTCCAAAACGGAGTATCATCTCTTTGACATGTTAAATAATGTGCATGAATGAAATCACGGATGTCAATCATCATGTCAATATTATCTCTATTGATTATATCAATCGTTTGATTTGTATAATTCAAATTATTTCTTTCAAGTTCTGTTGCCAATGTTGACATAATTCCTTGGAATGTTGAGATTCCTGTTGATTCCATTGGTTCAGCAAAACCTCCAGCCAAGCCACAAGCAACTACGTTTTTAACCGCAACCCTTTCGCGAGTACCGACCCTCATATTGATTTTAAGAACATCACCTTCATATCCACCATGGAATTCTCTAAATTCTTTTTCGGCATCTTCATCTGAAATATATTTTGATGAATAAACATAACCCGAACCAATTCTATCATAGATTGGTGTCTTCCACAACCAACCACTACTCATCGTATATAATCTACTATAAGGTTCCATTTCGGAACGTTTGTCTTTGTATTGAATAGGTGCCGCAATTGCTTTATCACAAAATAAAGAATCACTAAATGATATGAATGGTTCACCCATTGCAGCCTCAATTAATGCTCCCTTAAATCCTGAACAATCAATATATAAATCCGCTTTAAACTTTTGTCGGTCCCATAACTTAACGTCTTGAATGAAACCGAAATCATCAAGTTTAACTTGTTTTAATTCTCCTTCAACAAACTTGACACCATTTGGGATACAAACTTTTCTTTTGATTACATCAGCAAATTTAACAGCGTCAAAGTTGTAACTATAAACACTTTCGATATCACTATATGTTGGAATATAACTTAACTCTTCATCAACTGTTGGGGATAAATTAGAAAGTGCAAGTGTCGGTGAAATAAATAAATCATTGATTTTTTGATGGTCGTCTCCGTGGTATTTCAAAAGATATTGTAACAAGTTTGTCTTTTGATTCATGTACAATGTTTGCTCGTTTTCAACCAAAACAAAGTGGTCACCTTTATTTGACCAATCCATAAATCTTCCACCATACTTGTAAACCGCTGAAGATTCCTCCATCCAATCACTTTCCTCTAATCCAATAAACTTCATAAAGGAATGTAGACTTGCAGTAGAACTCTCACCGACTCCAATTGTTCCAATCTTACTTGAATGAATTACAGTAATATCGAGTCTACCTTTAAAAACTTTTGATAATAATGCTGCGGTCATGACACCTGCGGTGCCACCACCAACAATAAGAATTTTCTTAATTTCCATAAATTTTTTTTATTCACTTGGGGGAACTATCGCGGTAAAACGATTGTCACCCGGAATGATTGTTGTGTTAACCGGTAAAACCACGTTGATGATATCGTCACCCTGAGCTGTTTTTAATTGGTTAACATATCCCTCTTCTTCAACAAATAGCTGAGTAATTTGTGTATTGTAATTGTCAACCGCAGCTAACACTAAAGGAACTAAGTTGGCTACCGTTGTATTTTTGGCAATGGCCAATGATGATAAGGTTGGTGTAGATATGGTATTATCTACAAGATACGCTCTAGCCTCATCTTCTTGTAATTTCCAAGTTGCTCTTTCCTGAGGTGTTTTATTAGATGTTAGTGTTTCAAATTTATTTCTGAAATGATTACGAACCATTCTGATTCTCAACCATCTAATTGCTTCATATCTATCAGTAACCTCTTGTTCGGTCATAGGTCTTTTGATACGAATTCCTCTACTTTTATCAAAGTCCTCATCAAAAAATTCTTCCTCTTGTCCACTTGAATATCCTTTATAAAGTTTAGCCCCTTCTTGTATTGAAACAAAAAATTGTAATCCATCGATTACTTGTTGTGGACATACCTGTATGGTGTATTTTACAATAGTGGCGACTGGAATTACATCGATGTCGGGAATAGATGCGAAAAATGTATTGTCCGCATAACGTATAATTTCTAATCCGCTTAAATTTGGTTGTTGTTCTCCTTGAGGAACATTAAATGCTATGTAATCCATTACTGTTGTTGTTTAAAATCAATTTCTTTTATTTGACCAGACTCTAATTGTTCTTGGTCTCCTACCATATCTAAATATTTTACTTGACCTTTTACTTCGTTTGCAATCTTAGTTGTTTCAACCAATGCAGACTTAAAGTTTTCAGGACCCATTTGCATTAACGCTTCAAGATTACCTACACCAATACGACCCACAGTTAATAACTCAAGTGCGGATTGTGTTGCCAATCTTTTAATCCAATAATCATGTTCGTGTTTTTCTTGGTTATCCATCATATCTTTAATATCGAACTGATTCCTAAAATCATTTTCAATCTTTTGCAAATGTTCGATTTCCGTATAAATTCTTGTTCTATTTCTTGTAATATTATCGAATGTTATATCATTCTTTTTGATATCGAATTCATATAATTTCTTTTGAGCTGGAGATGTCTCCGCATCCATTTTTTCAACTAACAAATCTCTTTCCAATCTGTTCTTTTCAACTTCCAAATTAACCTGTTCAAGATTTGTGTAACGAACCTCTAATTCTAATAAGATTTGTTTAAATTGACGATAGGGATTATGTTGTGAATTAACAACAAAATGTTTAATTTGAAATTCTGACATTGAAAATGCCATCTGATTATACTCTTTTGGTAAAATATCTTCCTTCATAGATTTACTTTTGTACTAAAATATAAATAAAAGTTTTTAAAAAAACAAGTTAATATGAACTCCACATTGGGGAAGCGGAACTTAGTTGTCTTGGAGCGTCCGAGATATTAACCACTGTTTCAACATTGTAATTAATCTTATCCGTATGGGCGTTTTGTCCTGAATTACAATTATATCCACCGGCAAAATACCCCCAATTCATACCCATAACACCCGATTGTTCATTATTATATAATGTTTGTGCCGCGGTGGTACTCAATGTCCATGTAGATGTTACCATATCAAATTTGAATATGTTATTACCTGCTGTGGTTGTACAATATGCTCCACCCCAGTTACCCGCTAAAAAGAACTTTTCATGTTTACTATTTACACCCTTCTCTGCGCCACTTCCCGGTAATCCCAATGAACCGGGTGAATTGGTTGTACTAATGGTTCCCCATGTTTCAGTTGCATGGTCCATCCTATTGGTTACAGTGTTACTACCACCATACCCTGATGCAAACTGAAAACTATAATCTTTATTAAACCACCCGACACCATATTGTCCAACTGGTGCTCCATTTTTTGAAGTCCACGTTTCTGTATTAAAGGATAGGATATCCATTGGTGTCCCACCTTTACCATGTTCATACGCCTTTAAACCATATGATGCTGTGGTATTGTAGGTATCTCCTTGTGCATTTGGTAACGATGCCGGTAAAAATCCAACACCTTGCTGCGAAGAAGATGGTGAACCACCCGCACCGTTTGGTCTGTTGGCAATTGCAGCAACAGAATCGGTTGGGAAATTTATTCTGTCGTTTGTTACATCACCATTTTGAACATTATGAAAAGCATAACCATTTGTTAAAGAACTGGCCCATCCACCATACTTGATTGCTTTGTTCATGTTATTTGACATGGTGGTCCATGTATCTGTGGCAAATGCTATTTTGGTAACTTCACTATATATTGTACCACCAATATAACCCCCACCAATATATCCTCTAATAAGGTTTAAAGAATATCTATATAAATCTCTATCAAAACCAAATACTTCTCTACCATTGTGTCTTAGACTTGCGTAGTTGTCTACAATGGTTAACGGTGTACCACTATCTCCAGCTTCACCACATATAACACAAACAGCGTCTGTTGGTGTAATTGCTGTTGTGTTTGAATTGGTAAAATTTGTCCATGGTCCATCAGCGCTGATGGTTGAATATTGTAATGTAAGAGTATTTCCCGCTCTTTGCCATTTAATCCAATAACCTGGAGCGGAGCCTCCACTTCCTTGTATGGGTGCGTGGTATTGACCAAAGAATGTTCCGTTATATCCACTTGGAAAACCTGATGTGTTTAACGCTCCCGCATATGGTCCATAACCATCGGCTGAATAACCATTAAAATCAAAGTGATGTACTAAAGGTCCATAAACAAAACCAGCACCAATGTAATTGTGAGCCCAATATGCAACCAATCTAAATTCTTCAGCGGCGGCAAATGTTCTGTTATATACAACAGTTGTATATCCACCGGCCGGAGGAGTAAATGTTTTATTATCATTGGACAAAGTACCTCCTGTGTGGAAAGTAGATGCTTTCCTCCAACCCGGACTTCCGTCTAATAATTCTATGTTTCCGTTTACTATCATTGTATTTGGCCACTATACATTGGACACCCCGCAGATAATGCTCTTGGTGCATCAAATATTTTTATTACAGTATCTGTGTTATATTCTACTCTATCTGCGTGAGCATTTTGAACACCATTGTATCCGCCGGCAAAATATCCGTGATTTTGACCCATCACCGTTGGTTGTTCGTCATTATTTAATGTTTGTTCATATGGATTCGTTACATATGATTCCGTGGTGTGCATAAACTTCATAAATGGGGCAACAATTCCTCCCGGATGGACATACGATTTACCATCTTTTGTTGGTAAACCCTTGCCCCAATAAGAAAGACCTAACGTATAGTTTGGGTTTGGTGAACGAGTTGACCATGTTTCAGATGAATATTCATATCTTCTTGTAACTCCGTCACTTGCCAATGACCATCCATAATCTCTATCAAACCATGATTGGTTATATGATTGGTTACCAGTATAAATGCTACCATCCGATGCTGCACTAAAAGTATCGGTATTAAATGTGAATTTCTCGTAGTTACTTGAGCCATTTGCTAAAGTGTATCCCTTACTACCAAACATTACACCCTCAGGGGTATACCCTATTCCATGTTGTATTGTACATGGTATTGTACCATATGACCTACTACTTATAGAACTAACGTTTTCGGTTGAGAATGACATCTTTTTGTTTATTAACCCATATGAACCCCAATCTCCCCATAAAAGATAACCATTTATATGTGAAGAAAAATAACCACCATATCTATGTGGAGTAACTAAGTTAGCATTTGCTGAGGTTCCCCATGTATCGGTAGTATTTTGAATTGTCGTTACTACGGTCCATCCTGCGTTATTAATATATCCACCACCAATATAACC
>Ga0172372_10005809_pt1 | contig 17033 bp, 14 predicted proteins | sample LakKiv5m_2_FD_114544 | JGI IMG/M metagenome (GOLD analysis project Ga0172372, IMG submission 114544) | Freshwater microbial communities from Kabuno Bay, South-Kivu, Congo - kab_092012_9.5m | ecosystem: Environmental > Aquatic > Freshwater > Lake | place: Democratic Republic of the Congo...
ATATTAGTGTCTAAATATTTTAAAATATGCTCAATCACTAATCTTATGTTTCTTTTTCTGTCTTCGGTTGTAAATCTGATGTTTATACCAAAAGTACAATCTTTTAAATCTAATTTTTGCATTATCTATTACCGTATAAAAAGTTTATTGAATTATATACAATTTGTGGTGGTTGTAGTTGTGTTTCTGTTGGTGTGACACCGTGTTTCTTTTTGTACCACAACGTACCTTTTCTAAAATTTTCGTTCCACTCTGGAGTTCTCGCAATTGTGGAATTCTCTATTGAGTTTGGAATGTCGGTTAAAAACTCCCAACTGTTCTCAATATCTGCAAAATACCAAAATGGGGGGTGAAAATTATTCTTTATTGCTTGGAAGGTGTGCTCAACGTGTTCCCAAGCATTTTTAAATGCGGGATCAAACAAACCTATTTTTTCAATCACATTTCTGTGATAATACGAAAAAGCCCCAACACAATTTGGATATAAAATTATTTTTATTCCATCAGGATAAGGAATTACTAATCTAGGGTTAGGTTCTCCGTCAACATCTTTTCTATCCTCAAGATTTTTGAATCCTGTTGATCCTTTTTTATTTGCGGGGCCATGGAGTCCAAAATTTAAATGTTTAATCCCTGAGAGAGCTGAATGTCTAATGTATTGTTCAAAAACATTTTCATCTTTGATTAAAATGTCATCTTCCATTATAAAAATATGTTCACAACCTTGATCCATCAAATATTGTATTGCGGTATTTTTTGCCGCCCCAACACATTTATTTGTTTCATGTTGTATTAAATGTGCGTGTTGAGGATAACAATTTTCATCGTAAGGAGTACCATCATTAACAATCACAAAATGATTAATCCATTCTGGTACAGTAAAGGCACTTTCAACAATCCTATGTGGCGAATTGTAAGTTACCAAACCAACACCTACCTTGTCAACATCCATAATCGCCTTTTCTTCTATCGTTTTATTATTTGACAACCTAACTGGTAAATGTGACCCATATTTTTCTTCGAATTGTGTTTTATTTTGTTCCCACTGTTCATTTGTCATGCCAACAGATTTGTGTGTTACTCTAATCATAGTTGTAACTCCAAGTTTAACTCCATTTAAATAGTTTTCAAAACAAAATGGAATTTCATAAAAATGAAAACCTTTAAATTCTTCGTTAAAGTTTGATTTTAATTTTGTTTTATCAACCGCAAAAAACAATCCATCTAAAACAACAACTTCTTTAAGTTTATTTCCTTGGTCAGGTGAATATGTGTTAGTCCATTTTTTTCCTTCATGTTTATGAGAAACAATTCCGGTCATTGATTCTTTCATTGTCCACCAACGACCATCGATCAAATCTGTGGTTCCTGCAATCCCAATTACACCGAATTCGGGGTTTTTAGAAAATAATTTTAATAATTTTTCACCCCAATTTTTTGTATCAAATTCAATATCGTCATGACAAAAAACAACTATATCATTTTTTGATTCATTTAAAATTTCATTATAAACTTGGGCCAATCCTTTTTCACCATTATTTACCTTCTCAATAAATTCATAGTGTTTGTTTTTTCCACAAGTGTTTCTTAAATATTCTATTAGTTGTGGATTGTGTTGTCTAGTTGAGTATCCTAATGTTATCATATTCCTGTACTTCCAAAACCTTTATCGGACCTATCTTTATTTTTAATGACTCCTACTTCTACTAGTTTAATCCACTTACCACAAACAACAGGAGATACGACCGCTTGAGCAATTTTTTGTCCTTTTTCTATTTTAACTTTTTGATTTGTGGTATTGAATATAATTACTTGAATTTCACCGGTATATCCTTGATCTACAGTTCCTGGTGAATTTAAAACCATAAGTCCTTGTTTAAGGGCCAATCCACTTTTTGATCTTACTTGGATTTCATATCCGTCTGGAATATCTATGTGTAGTCCAGTCGGTACTAAAATCCTATCAAAAGGATGAACCCAGATGTCTGTGGTTGAAAATAAATCAAACCCAGAATCAGTTGGGTATGCATACTTTGGAGTTACAGCATCTTCATTAGATTTTGAGTATTTAATATCCATAGTTGGCTGATACCCAACCATTTCTTGTTCCAAAGAATCAATTGTAAACCCAAATCTTTCTTCGAAGTTTTTTAAAGAATTCTTTTCAAAATCATCACCAAATAAATCTTCAATATTTTCTTCCATTATTTTAAACTTTTTAATTTCATAATTGCGTCAATCAATACCTCAACATCTCTTTCACAATATTCAGCAATTTCTTTTAATTTATTTTGTTCCCAGTAGGCGTCATGTACTTTACTACCAGTTACCTCACCATCTTTTGGTGTCGGTATATCCAAACAAGCACACATCAAATCTAATGAACCAATTGCGGTATATGCTCCATATTGCCAAATTTCTTTTGTGTCAATTGCCTTTACCTCCCATGGTTTAGTATCGTAAGACGGAAGTATTTTAGATGGCATAATTCCATTTACAATCATACGTTTTGCTAACATAGGAATGTCAAAGTTTTTTAAATTATGACCACAAAGGTAAAAGTCTAACTTATGACAGCGATTTAATAAATCTCGAACATCGGATAACAATTTAACTTCGTCATCACCAGAAAATGTTTGTTTTTTTACTTCACCATTATCTAAAACAAATGCCATTGACACACAAACAATTTTTGCAAACTCCGGAACTAATGCGGTTCGTTTTACGAAAATCTGATCTAATGAAAGTTGTGAATCTTCAGGAAATCTTTTTTGAAACCAGTCGATATATTTAATGAATTGATCCGCCACTTTTGGATTACTGGTTTTACATGTTTCATAGTCCCTACAACCACCAACAGTTTCAATATCCAAAAATAAAATTTTTGTTAAAGGTATATTTATCATTATTTGTTTTTTAGTTTATCGATTATTTCCCACCCTTTGTTTTTACCATATGCTTTTAAAGTTGTGGTGCTAACAGACAATTTATTTTTTTTTACATGTTCAATAAATGAAGTATAACCCAAAAATTTTAAAATGTCATTAGATGGTGTTTTAATTACCCAAATAATTTTTCTAGAGTGAGATTGTTTTTCCACCGATTCCTTGCTCCTTTTCTTACCTAATCTAGATAAAGACATTTGTATTTTTCGATCATCAGTATATTTTTTACCTTTGTTAGGTGATACTTGTCCTTTTTTTTTATCTGAAATTTTTTTCTTGGTTTCATTAGACATTGGTTTTTTTTTTATACCTTTTAGTGACTCACTAATTTTTTTTCTTGTGTTGTCATTTATAATTCTACCTTTAGACACTTCTCTAATTTTTTTTCTAAAACCTTCAGACATTTTTAGACCTTTATTCCAACCACCGATATTTCTATTTTGATTTTTTGCGGTTTTAGACATTTTAATTTTACTTTCTTTGGTGTGTTTTTTTCCTAACATAGGGGATCCGCCGTCACCACCTGAAGTTAAATTAACTAAATTAAATCCCCAACATTTCATTTGATGAATCCAATATGACTCAATTTCATTTGATATGTCATCATCACAGATATCTAATATTTCCATAACAATTTTTCTGTTATTTAATAAAACATTATTAATCCACTTTTCTTTATAAGTTTTTTTGTGTTTACTCTCATTGATGTGTGAGTGATATCTTTTGATGGTAAATTTTGTTTTACCAACATAACGGATTTTTTCTCCGTCGCTTAATGTGTAAATATAAGTCATAACAATAAATATTATGACTTATATAATATTACTTAACTAAACTCAAATAAAAATCAGCCCTTGTTTTAGTGACCAAATTAAGATCATATCTATCTTTTACGGTTTCATACAATCTTTCTCCAAGATCTGTAATCATATTTGGATTTTCAACCAATTTTTTAATCGATTTGAACCAATCGCTGTGATTTCTTGTCTCATCAACTAATAGTGCGTTTCCATCAGTAAACTGACCATTTTTAAGTGCGTGTTTTAAATCAATTGTATATGGACCAACGTTTGATGCGATTAATGCTTTTTTATAAAAGCCAGCTTCAATTACTTTTAATTGTGATTTCATTCTATTAAAGACATGATTTTTAATTGGTGCTAATGAAATATCAAATTTAGAATAATTTTTAGCATAGCTTGTAACCGGTCTTGTCCATACTCTAACATAATTTTCATTCTCAACGCCAAGGTAATCATTCTCAACAAAAGTATTTAAATAATTTTTATACTTTTCTGAAATTATTTTGTAATTATCAGTAAAAATCTGTTCGTATTTAACCCAAACGGTTTCTTCAGGTCTGATTGGTCTTTGTGTTTTTTCACCAGTTTGTCTATTGATTTCAGTAACTTGTCCTCTAATGTCAAATCCACATATATAATACTGTAACTTATTTTGGTAGTTTGACAACTTTGGGACCAATCCGTCTAAAAGTTTTAAATCATGTAAGTGAGAAGACCCTCCTAACCAACCAATTCTAATTTTTTCGGATGGTAGTGTTGGTTCACAAAACTGCGGGTCTTTTGGGTCAACAGCATTAGGTAAAACAAAAACATTTTTATTAAATTTTCTAATTTCATTTGCAAACAATTCTGTAGTTGTTGTAACATAATCACAAACTTTAAGATTTGCCATAATTTTTTCGTGCAACTTGTTTGACACGATTAACTGATGAATTGGATGTTCTTTTGTTGGTAACCAATAATCATCAATATCTCCAATTACAACAATGCCTAATGATCGTAATGATTTAATTAAGTTTGGTGTATTATCGTAATCTGAACCTATGGTTCTGTGAAAATGTACAATCTGATATTTTTTCCAGTAATTTATATCGTTAATTCTTGGTGAGTAATCAATATCAACATGGAACTCCTCTGGAAAAAGATTTTGTAATTTAACGTGGGGATCCACAGATCTAAATTTTCCTACTCCCGATTGGTCACTAGGGAGACATAAAACATTAATTTTTGACATATTTTTTTTACTAAAATGTAATCATAATATATTGGAATATCAACAATAGAGAATAAAAACCCCCACAACAATTGTCATGGGGATTACTATATTTTTTATTTGATTAATCTTTGTTAGATATTTTTTTAATTTTAGTTAACTTACCTTCAAATATATGATTACCAACTCTAAATTTAAAAACCTCATCACTTCTTGTTGTTGATTCTACAAGTAATCCATTTTCTTTTAACACATCTTCAACCGTTTCTCTAACAATATTTTTAATAGATGAAAGATCAACATTTGTTGATTGTCTTTGTTGTTGTGGTTGTTGCTTAGTCGGTTGTTCTTGTAAGTTAGAATTCATAAGTCTAGATGCTTTTTCGACTAATTCATTTGATAATGTTGGTCCAGTACCCATAGTTGGTTTATCAATAGGATGTTCCATCATTAATTTTTTAATTTCATCTGGAAGTTTAGAGTTCATAATTCTTTGTTCTGTTGGCATTTGATTTACCATGTCAACAGTTGTTTGCGGTCTTGACTCGGTTAAAAACTCGTTTGGTAAATTATATTTTGCCTGTGGGGTTTGAAATTCTTGTAGTTGAACATTAGAAGTTGATTGGATATTACCACCTCTTCCCATGTCATTATGTTTTTCCATTATTTTTTTGGAAATCATTAGTTTGTTTAAAAGATCTTGTTCTGAATTCATATTAATAATATTAGTATATTGGTTAAAAAATTAAATACTACTTAAAATACTGCGTTTATAATAACTTTAGTCATGCTTTTATCTCCCGCAGGATTATAATTTGGTCTTGGTTCGTTAAAAGTTTCGGTTGTGGGTTTTAGAGTTATTATTTTATCAACCCTAAATAATCTCCAACTCGGTAAGGGTTTTTGTCCTATATAAGCCCTGTGAGAAGATCCTTCTAAATCCCACGCTCTTAAAACCGGATTTCCCGCCTTACTATAACCATAACAAACTGGTTCTACAATTCTTAAACCTTTTCCTCCTGGTTCATCACCATCATAATAAACAATAACACGTTGTCTTTTTTTTATCGCATTAACAATACTATCGATCGAAGCGATTTCATTCAACAACATATTATATGTTTCTAATAACTTCATTACGCTGAAGGTGTAGTATAAGGTTTGTCTTTTTGATATTCGTTGATTTTAATCTCATTGATTCTTTCAATAACATCAACTGAAGAACCTCCATTTGCCGTATCTAAAAAGATACCGGTACCTTTACCATATTCATCACCATCACCTAAAGCGTCTGGATTTGTTGCAGAATACTTATTTTGTTCCTTATAATCATTTTTAGGAATGAGTTTTTTTCTTTGTTCTTCACCGATAATACCAAGGTCATTCATTGGTTGACTAAAATCTAATCTTTCTGTAGTTGCCATTAAAGTAGTTTTTTTATTATTTCGTTTATCCTTTTTAGGTGTTCTGTTATTTTAACATCTTGTGTAAATGTACTATGTTCTTTGGATGGTCTATTCATATCTGCTAACCATCCCATTTCATCATGTAATTTTGTATCAACAGGTTCTGGACTGTAATCTTGTTTAACTTGTTTTGTAAAACTATCACCAGATCGAAGCGTTGTCAAAGTTTGATCTACCCAGCTTCTAACATAATCACCACCATTTAATATGAAAGGCGCATCTGTTTTATCTCCAGTATAATTATCGAACCAATTTTTCATTCTACCAAGTTGTTGATAAGTAACTTCACCACTATCTCGTAGTTCCTGATTTCTATTGTATCCTTCGGTATTTGAATCTGCATTTTGTGCTTGACCAAAACATGATTCCAAATACTCAACAATTTCTTCAGGTAATGGAATTATATGACCATATAAATCTTTATTCATTACTTAATTTTTTTTAGTAAATGTCTTAATTCTATTCCGTGTTTGTCGGCAATTTTTTTAATTGCTTCTAAATTTCTAATTATAATTCTTTCGACGGGAGATTGACTTTGTTTTTCTTTTTCGAATATTTCTTCTTCTTTGGATTTTTTATCTAACAAAAGTTCGTCAATCATTTGTCTCATTTTTTCTTTCCTTAACTCGACAATTCTTTGTACCCCTTCATCGTCTAATTCTGGATCAAAACCTATTGATTCACATCTTGATCTTGCGTCATATTCATCCTTAACCTCCAAACCACCATCTTTTGATTTATGGTCACTGCCCTTCCAATTGAACATTTCCATACACCCTTTAAATGTTTTTATATTTTTTTTTTGCATCTCATCCCAACCGTAAGAGACAGAAAAATTTTCTTCATCAATTGTCGACTCACCATCTATAGACTCACCATAATAAATTCTGGCTTTAAATGGAAACCCCCCACTTGCCATTCTAATAAGAGACGCTCTCATATCTTGTGTCCATTGAGTATGTTGACTTCTATCCAAAATTGGAATTGCTGAAGTTGAAAACGTTCCGTCAGCGTCAACAAACTCTTCTATTTCACCAGATGATTTTTCTTTAGTGTTTGATGTAAAATGTAATGATGTTTTTCTTTGTAGTTTAGAAATGAATTCATCTATTAATCTTTCATCTGAAAAAAAACTAGTAAGGACCGCAGGTATCGCTCTAACCGCATCTCTTGGTAAAGATTTAATAAAATCTAAATCTTTTTTTTCTATTTTAAAATCACCATCTAAAACATAATTATTAAGCGCTGTTGACAATATTTTCGCAACCAAATAGGATTCCGCACTTCCTTTTTTTGTTTCTTTTCTTGTTTTAGATATTTTTGGAAACAATTTTTCGGCAGAAGTTTTTTCTGGATTTTTCAAAATTTGAGTCACAATACTTTTGATTTCCTTTTCTTTTGATTTAGGGACCTCAACTTTTTTTTCTTCTTTTTTTGACTCATTCAAGTTTGATGTAACTTTATAATGTACTGTAATACTATTCCCGTTATCTTTCAAATAAAAATAATAAGGCGAGTTATAATATTTCTTGTTAAGCTCAATCATGTGTGTATTTTAAATATAAATACTTTAAACTTGGTATTTATAAAGAAAAAGAATGGCCGAACAAAATATAAATCAATACGTTTATAAAAAATATAAATTAAGTATAGTTTCGGATTCTCAAGATATGTCCTTGGCTTCCGACGAAAATGACTACCAACAGGAAGTTATTTTTTCACCATACTTAATTGCACAAACTTATGGAAAAAAATTACCAGTATTTTTCGATTTGAATGACACGTTAACGGCACAAGATATTTCATTAACTTATAATAACTTCAATCCAAATAATATTTTAGTTTCTGCAAATTATTACACAAAAGAAAATACTAATTTTTGTGGATTAAGTGCGTCCACCGCATGTGACGTGGGTCTTACGGGTATTGATAATGGTCTTGTAGATAAAATGGTCGGAAAGGACATTTATTTCACAAATGGTATTTTTGAAGACTCTGTAAAGTTCGAAAGAGAATATTTTGATAAAAGATTAAAATTATTTCAAGTGACCGGACATACAGGTCAAAACGCCAAATTTTCGGGAATACCAAATTATACAAAATATGAAGTGGTGTCAAAAATAGATCCCACGGCCGGAAGATATCATGAACTATATGGTGGATTTTATCAAGGGTTTTATAAGTTGTATGGTTATGATTACGAAATTCTTCCAGAAAGAATGGAAAAAGGATGGACGGTAGAAATGGTTTTAAAACCAAGATTTTGTGATCAATATGGTCCAGGAATTGGTGAAACAACTTTAAATACAATTTATCCTAAAAATAAAAATACATTTTTTTATATGGGTACTAGAGCGGAAAATAAGTTTTACCATTATGCCGACGGAACCCCAAAATGTTTTACCGGTTATACAAGAGTTACAACACCATTAGCAAATTGTGTTGAGACTTGTGCTTGTTGTAATCTTACTATATCAAATAGTAAATGTATATATGTTTATCCACCAAGACCTATTGGTGGAAACTTTGATCCACATATAAGTTATTCATGTCCCACTTGTGGTTCCATTACAAGTGGTAAAACTTCTTGTGGATGTAGTTGTGGTGATTTAGCGTGTTTAGAATGTGGATATCAATGTTTTGATCATAAATGTGATATTGTGATAACACCAACTCCCACACCAACCCCAGTACCAACTCCAGTTCCAAATTGTGAAACCACGACTCCAGTTTGTACTCCAACTTGTACGACATGTAGTGGTGATGGTTGTTTTGAATGTTTGGACTGTCCATCGTCAGGTTTTACAACAATACAAGACACATGTGAAAAAAATCCGTTAGATGATGTAATGTCTAATAACATATCTTTTAAAATTTGTGGAGACATAAAAAATCCAAAAATTGGTATTAAAGTTTTAAGATTTACAGGTGATTGTATAACTACTGGTGACACAACAATTGGAACTGGTGTTACTTTTACAACCGGATATACAATACAAGAATGGTGTACTCCATCAATATATGATGTATGTAAAGACTTGAATCCGGCGTTTTTAAATGAAGAACATTGGTTTATGGTAAGTGCGGTTTGGGAAAGATATACCTATTTAGATGAATGTGATTTGTGGTATAGAGGAGGGCTTGGAGATATAACTAAAAAAGAAAACGTTGAGTCCTTGGCAAATAATAGTATGTCTCTTATTATGCCACCATATTCCAATAATAAAAAAGAAGAAGAATTTGTTGATATAGTTAATCTTAACAGTAAATGGATTGAAGATAAGAAATTCAGAAATGGTAGATTAAAAATCTATGTTAATGGTAAAAAATTATATACAATTGAAAATTTCGAAGAGGTAATTCCAAGGCAGTTGAATACTGAAAAAGAAAAACAATTGACCGTGCCTTTTAATATATCGTGGGGTGGTGGAACACAGGGTCTTCACGAAAATTTAACATTTTCATCTTGTACTGGACTAACATCAAATTATATCCAAGACCCGGAATGTTTTCCAACATCATTACTGGACACAACATCACTTTCTGGGTTGACAACAAATATTATATTGGAGAAAGAATTTGGTGGAACTTTTGAAGGTGGAATTTCACAATTTAGAATGTATGTGGAGCCATTGAGTGTGTCCGAAATCAAACACAATTTTGATGTGATAAAAGATAGATTTAGAATGTTTGACCCATATTGTCCTAATTGTAATACGACTTATTGCCCTTACAATGATTTTACGTATGTGTTGTACACCACAACTACAACTACATTTAACCCAACCACAACAACCACAACTTTTTTTCCAATTACAACTACAACAACTTTTGGATAATTTTTTTTTGAATTTCTTCATGACGGTGGTATTTATATATAAACTAATAAACTAAAAAAAAAATAAAAAATGGCATTTGTAATTATTAATGACCCTATTGGTGGTCTAACGTCCACGGTAAGATGTGGTCAATCAAATACGGCGGCTAACTCATACTCAACGGTGTCCGGTGGTTTTCAAAACACATCGAAAGGAAACTACACCACAATTTCTGGCGGTCGTAATAATCAAAACAGAAACGATTATTCGTCTGTTGTTGGTGGTATAAAAAATACAACTATAGATTGTTTATCTATTATTGGTGGAGGTCAATTAAACACCTCTTGTAAAAATTACACAGTCATAGGTGGTGGTTTTGGAAATTTTACAAATGGTTGTTATTCATCAATATCAGGTGGTAGAAATAATACCGCATGTGGAAATTATTCATCAGTAATTGGTGGATGTAACAATACTGCAACAGGAATTGCTTCTATGGCATTCGGACTTGATAATAAAGCACTTGCCAATGGAACTGTTGTTCTTGGTGGTGAATTTTTAACTGGTACTGTTGCTAATCGAGTATATGTGCCAACATTAAACATAAATTCATTACCTTCAGGTTCTTTTGCAAATAATTTAGGTGTTGACAATTTTGGTAATGTAATTGCTGGTAGAGATATATTTTTAACCGGAGCGACTTACGATTCTTTGACCGGTATTTTATCTTTACAAAGAAATGGTGGATGTTCTGTAATTAACACAGGTCCATTTGTCACAAATAACACATTTGTGACTGGAGGTACTTTTGACTACAATAATGGTGAATTAACATTAGATAATAATAATGGTACAAACGTTATTATTAACGGATTGCAAGATTTCTATACGACAGGTTTCACATTTAATAATAGTAACTTTGACTTGACAGTTGAATTAAATAATAATAGTGCTTACACCGTAAATCTTGGTGTTTTAGCAACCGACCTTGGTTTAACTGGCGGTACTTACGATGCTAACACTGGAGTTGTAACATTCATTAACACTTCAGGTCAAACTGTACAAGTATCAGGATTTACCACAGGATATACTGATGTTTTCTTAACTGGTGGTACATTTTTAAATGGAGATTTGACACTAACTAATACTGACGGATCAACTGTTCTTGTTACTGGATTTACTTCAATCGACACTTATGTTACCGGAGGAACTTATGATAACAATACCGGAGACGCAACATTCTTTGACAATCAAGGGGGTTCATTTGTTGTAACCGGTTTTACCACTGGTATGACCGATTTTTACACAACCGGATTTACCTTTAATCAAGGTAATTATGATTTAACTGTAGAACTTAATAATGGAAGTGCCTATACAGTTAATCTTGGTGTTTTATCAAGTGATATGACAATTACTGGTGGAACTTATGACCCTGTAACAGGAATTGCAGAATTTACAAATAACACTGGAGGTACTTTTTTTGTAACAGGATTTTTGACTGGTTATACAGATCATTATGTAATTGGTGGTTATGTTGACGCCGCCAATAATCAATTGGTTATCCAACAACAAAATGGTAACGTTTCGATTCCTTTTGATGACGCCGTTATCATTAATGGTTCTGGATTTAATTCTGCAGTCAGAAAAAATGCGGGTAACATTGCAAATAACAGTTATACTTCAGTTTTGGGTGGATTCAACAATTTAGGTTCTGGATACGCATCTATGGTTGGTTCTGGTTTACTTAATACTGCTGGTAATGTTTATGGATCCGTAGTTGGTGGTATTGTTAACGTAAGTATTGGGAGTTATGATAGTGTTGTTGGCGGCGCTTACAATACAAGTTCATCACAATTCTCAAATGTTGTGGGTGGATATGGTAATACATCTTCAGGACTTTATTCATCTATTGACAGCGGATATTTCAACAAGTCTAGAAATCAGTACTCCCATATTTCAAACGGACAATCTAATACCGCACATAGTCTTTATACATTTGTTGGTAATGGATGTTTAAATAAGGCCGTTGGTTGTCATTCTGCAGTTCTTAACGGGAGTCAAAACACATCTTTAGGCATTTTTTCTACCGTGATTGGAGGTTCAAACAATACTTCAGTAGGATTTAATTCCGCTGTAATTGGAGGAAATAATATTATTGGTGCCGACTCAAATAAAGTTTATGTTCCAAAATTAAATATTCAAACAATAGAATCAACCGCACCAGTTTATAATTTGGCAATCGATGTTAACGGAAATGTTGTTTCTGGGGCATCCACGACAGATTATTTCTTAACAGGTCTAACTTGGAACCCAGGAACATTTGATTTAACAGCTGAAGTAAATGACGGAAATAACTATACAGTTAATTTAGGAATTTTAGCAACTGACCTTGGTTTGACTGGCGGTACTTATGATGGAAACACTGGAGTTGTCACATTTATCAATACTTCTGGTAACACTGTACAAATATCAGGATTTACTACAGGTTATACAGACATTTATTTAACAGGAGGAACTTACAACAATTCTAATGGTGAGATTACTTTAACAAACACTGATGGATCAACAGTCGTTGTAACAGGATTAACTTCTTGTTGTATTACTGGAGGAACGTTAGATTATACTGGCGGTACTTTGACATTAGACACCGTAACTGGTCAAATCACCATTCCAGGTTTACAAGATCATTATTTATCTGCCGCAACTTACAACACAGGTATTTTGACTTTAACTATGGAGGATGGATCAATAATTCAAACTTCTGGTTTTGTAACACAAGATACATTCTTAACTGGAGGTACTTTTGATCAACTCACAAATACATTAACGTTAGGTCTTAATGACACAACTCAAGTTACAATACCAGGTTTCCCTCAAGAAACATTTGTACAGAGTGGAACTTTTGATTCCAATAACGGTATATTGAATTTACAACAACAAAATGGTATTGTGTCAATTGGTGGATTCCCTACGGGGCCAGCAATCAACCCAATTATAATTCCTGGTTCAGGAGCTAACTCATCTTTAAGATGTGGTTTATCTAATACAACATGTGCTCCAAGATCAATCGCTTTAGGTTGTCAAAACACAGTTGCATTAGGTGGGGATGACTCAAATATTTTAGGTGGAGTTAATAATAAAATCACAGGAAGTCAGTCAACAATTCTAGGTGGTGTTAATAACCTTTCATTGGCAAGTAACAGCGTTATTGGTGGTGATGGAAACTACATTGGATCATTAGGTAATGTATCAACAATAATTGGGGGTCAAGGTAACTGTGTTAATAATACACATTCATTTATTGGTGGTGGTTTTCTAAACACATTATTAAGTTGTAGATCAGTAATAGCTGGTGGTGAATCGAACAAAACTTGTACAAACGCCGTTAACTCATCGATTTCAGGTGGTAGAGGAAATACAGTCTTATCAAACTCGAATGGAGGTGTGATTGGTGGAGGTTCATTCAACACAACATTAGGAGCACTTTCATCAATTCTTGGTGGTAGTCAAAACACTGCAACTGGAGATTATTCTTCAATCCTTGGTGGGTCTTCGAATGTAGCGACTTGTGTGTATTCAAACATCATTGGTTGTAATATCACATCAACTTGTTCTTATACTACTCACGTAAATAACCTATTAGTACAGGGTGGAGGTCTTTCTTTAACTCACGTTATTGTAAATTCAATACCAACAGAGTCTGATTTAACATCTCTTCCAATAGGAGCAATTTACAGATGTACAAATGATGGAAATGGTGCAAATACTTCATTACACATTAAATGGCAATAAAACAATAAACTCAACCCCCTTTTAACCGAGGGGGTTTTTAAAAAAAATAAAAAAATGGCTTTTGTAATAATTGACGATCCGGTAGGTGGTATCAGTACAACGGTAAGAACTGGGTATAATAATAAGGCTTTAGGACCAAATTCAGTAGTTTTAGGTGGATTTGGAAATACTTCATTATCAAAGTATGGTATAATTTCTGGTGGATTTTGTAATACAAATATTGGTTACTTATCAAACATCGATGGTGGTAGAAGAAACACAACTACAGGTTGTTATTCAAATATAGGAGGTGGTTATTGTAATATAACCACCGCTGTTTTATCATCGATTAATGGTGGTTTTAGAAATACAATAACCGGCGGTAACGCAACAATTAACGGAGGTACAACAAACTTTGCTTCCGGTCTTGTTTCTACAATAGGTGGAGGATGTCAAAACAGAGCTACCGCAGGATGCTCAACTATATCTGGTGGGTATTTAAATTCGGCAACTTCAGTTAATTCAACAATCGTTGGTGGTTGTTCAAACACGGCTTCTGGACAATACAGTTTTATAGGTGGTGGTAGTAATAACACCGCATCTAGTCTTTATGCAACTATCACCGGAGGTTTCAACAACACCGCAAGTAACTTATGTTCTGGAGTTCACGGAGGATCCTTTAATGAATCACAAGGTGAATTTTCATTTATAGGTGGTGGTAAAGATAATACGGTATTATGTTCTGTTTCAACAATTGTTGGCGGAAATTACAATACGGTAAACTCTGAATGTGCAATTATTGGTGCTGGTCAAAATAATACAATCGAATCTAATTATGGTTTTATCGGTGCTGGTTTGTGTAACACATTAGATGCCGATAGTTCATCAATTGTTTCTGGATTTAACAACTTAGTATTAGGGTCGCTTTCTTTTATTGGTGGTGGTAGATTAAATACTGTACTATCAAACATGTCAGTAATCGGTGGTGGTTTTAGTAACGACAATTTTGCAACTTACGGTACTGTAGGTGGCGGATCAGAAAATACGGTAATTCTTGATGGATCGACAATTGCTGGTGGTCAGTACAACACCGTTTTACAATACAATTCCACAGTTGCCGGAGGTTATGGGAACTTTATTGATGGTAACTGTTCATTTGCAGTAGGTAATAGTAACGTTGTTAGTGGTGATTCATCTTATGTAATTTCTAATAGTTCAACTTTAAATGCTACTAATTCGGCGATTATTGGTGGAAATGGAATTACTGGAAACGATAATGATACAGTTTACGTTCCTTATTTAAATATTCAAAATATAACCACAGGAACTTCAATTTCTAATTTAGGAATCACATCAACTGGTTTAGTTGTGTTTGGAGATGACTTAACAGGGTCAACACCATCATTAGCTCAAACAATTGCAGTCGACCCTCTTACAGGTGGAAACATTGTAATGACCACATCAACAGCAATCATTTCTGAAAACACTCAAGGTAATATGAGTGTTAACGATTCCGGGTTAGGTGCTCAAATATTTATGCAAACTGCAGCAAGTGGAGATACTGTGGATAGTGTATATGATCAACAAAACACTTCTATTTCAGTTCAAGTTAGAGACAATTTGATAATTCAAAGTAACCTACAAATGTCCACTAAAGAAATTAAATTAACAACAATTGATAATCCACTTGGAACAACCGGTTCTACCGATACTGGTGTTGTAATTAACGGTTACAAATATGTTACGGCAACTTTGGTTACAAATGATGCAACACCAACCGATATAATTAAAATTGAAAATTCTACAGGTGAATTAGCTGGAGGTGTTACAAATGTTAAAGTTTGGTGTAATGCTTATGATTCTTTAGTTTCTTCGGGATTATCACAAGAATTTACTTCAGCATACCTTGTTGATGGATCTTCGATTCTTTCTCAATTATCATTATCCCCAACAACAAATTTAAATTACTCAAGTTTTGACCCATTAGTAACTGCAAATTTAACTTACACAACGTCACCAGCAAGAGTAATACTACAGGTAACCGGTTTAGCTTCAGATTCTGTATCATGGAAATGTAGGGCTAGATGGTCTCAATAAAATTACTATGAAATAATTATAACCCCACCTCAAAGTGGGGTTTTTCGTTTTATACACTTTTGATTTTCATTTATTATTTTAAAGGTATGTTTGTAAGTATATGTAACAAAGAATACTTGGTTGGATATGAAGTAATGTTAAAATCTTTGACTGATACAAATCCAAGAGTTATGAATGAAAATATTCCCTTTTATTTAATTAGTAATGATTTGACTGATGAAGATTTGATCGTGTCAAAAAAAATTCACTCCAATATTACGTTAATGAATTACAACACAGAAAAATACGAAAAATTAAAAAAGTTACAAGAAGGTCAAGTTGCTTTTGGAGACTATAGTAAGTATGAAATATTTTCTTTAGATTTTTTAGATAAAATAATATTTCTAGATACCGATATTGTTGTGTTAGGAAATATCGATCATTTGATAGACTTCAAAGAAGATTTTGGTGCCGTTAAAGAATTATACATCGATCAATATAACACTGGAGTTATGGTGATTGGAAAAAAATATCTCAATAAAGAAGTTACTGATCACCTTATTCATCTTACAACAATTTACGGAATAACTGAACATTTAGATCAAGACATAATTGATCATTACTTCAGTGACATAATTACCCCACTACCAATAGAGTACAATTATTTAAAAACATATTCAAAACAAATATTTCAAAATACAGGACTTCCGAAGTATTTAAAAATTTTACACTTCATTGTAAAAAAACCTTGGCAAAATAAGCCATTGGTGTTTTTAGAGGAAGGTACAATTTGGCAAGAAAAATATTGGTTTGATGTTTATTCTAAAATATTAAAATTAAAATAATAATGAACTTAGGTGTTAGTTATAATGTTTTTGACGGCGAAGAATTATTGGAAGGTTCGATATTTCAGATTAGAAACGAAGTTGATTATATAAGTG
>Ga0172372_10005810_pt1 | contig 17033 bp, 16 predicted proteins | sample LakKiv5m_2_FD_114544 | JGI IMG/M metagenome (GOLD analysis project Ga0172372, IMG submission 114544) | Freshwater microbial communities from Kabuno Bay, South-Kivu, Congo - kab_092012_9.5m | ecosystem: Environmental > Aquatic > Freshwater > Lake | place: Democratic Republic of the Congo...
GATTTTTTTTTTATCAGTAGTCACAAGTTTTTAGTTTAATATTTTTAGTGCAATGGTCTTCAAAGATTTACCTATATAACTAATCTGTTTTTCACTTAACTTCACTCCTGACGGAATATCTAAACCATATTTACCTAAATTTTCACAATTAGGCATCAAATAATTAAAATTTTTTTTAAAAACTGGATGTAAGTGAAGTGGAAGATAAGTCTGCCTGGTAATAATTTTTTTTTTTTTAGCCTCTATAATAAATTTTCTTATATTTACTCTTGGATCAAGAAATATTGTATATCTCCAAAAGACACACCTGCTGTTAGGAAACTCTTTACTAATAAATTTTATTCCAGGGGCATTTTCAAAAATTTCATTATAGATATTAGCCATTCTTATTTTTTTTTTTATATTCTTTTCTAATCTTTCAAGTTGCGCTAATCCAACTGCGGCATGCAAATTACTCATTCGATGATTCATTGAAATTTCTTTAAAATTGTTTCTTTCTTCTGGCCTGTTAACCGCTGGAGGATTTTTAAGTTTCTCAAATCTTTCAGCTAACATTTTGTTATTAGTTGTAATCATTCCTCCTTCTCCAGATGCTATAAGTTTATTATGAAAACTATGAATATTAAAATCCCCAATACTTCCAACCATTCTATTTTTGTATATAGCCCCAGCGGCTTGACTGCAATCTTCAATAAGAAATATTTTTTTTTTTTTACATATGTCTAATAATGGATCCATATCAGCAGGTCTGCCATATAAATGAGTTAAAATTATCGTCTTTGTTTTTTTTGTAATTTTTTTTTTTACATCAATTGGGCAAATTGAAAATTGCTCTTTAGCACTATCAGCAAAAATTATTTTTGCCCCCGATTGTTTTAAGGCAAAAGCATCAGCACTAAAATTTAACGATTGCATTATAACCTCATCATTTTTTTTTAACTCTAGTGTAGAAAATAATAACATTAGTGCGCTAGTTCCACTAAAACAACTTTTTGCGTATTTTACACCTATATATTCTGCAAAATTTTTTTCAAATTTTCTTACAAATGGTCCTTGGCTACTTATCCATCCACTCTTAATTGCTTTAGATAAATAGTAAATCTCTTTATAATCTACATATGGCTCATCTAATTGAAACATAAAAAATTAATTTAATATTTACTCTTTTCAAATTTTTTAATCTTTTCACAAATAAAATCTATTTGACTGTTCTTTAAATTATTACCAGAAGGTAAATAAAATCCATTTTTCATTATGAAATTTGCATTTGGACAATCACTTTTTTTTAGACTTTTATTTTTATTTAAAAAAACTTTTTGTTGATTTACTGGAGTAAATGCATTTCTTGTTTCGATACCATATATTTTTAATCTATCCAAAAGTTGATTTCTTGATAATGGAAATTTATGATCTAAATAAACATTATAAACCCACATAATGTACTTTGTTGCCCAAGTTTCAATCTTTGGAATATTAAGCCCATTTATGCCACTCAAATTTTTTGTGTAGCGAGCGTATATTCTTTTTTTATTTTTAAAAATTTGGTTAATATTTTCTAACTGCGCTAAACCAATTGCTGCGCTAATATTAGGTAACCTATAATTAAATCCTATGTCTTCGTGTAAAAATTTGTCAATTTTGCCATAGCCTAGATTTTTCAAACTTCTAGCTTTTTCAGCTAATTGTTTTGAGTTTGTAATTAACATGCCCCCCTCACCAGTAGTGATAGTCTTGTTTGCATAAAAACTAAATGCACTTACGTCTCCAAATGTTCCTACTTTTTTTTTTTTATATTCAACCCCCGGTGCCTCGGCGCAATCCTCGATTATTTTAAGATTATATTTTCTCGCTATGTTTATAACTGGATCCATATCAACTGGATGCCCAAATAAATGAACTACCATAATTGCCTTTGTTTTATCGTTGATTTTATCCTCTAATTTGGACACATCCATTTGCCAATTTTCTATGTTTATATCCACTGGAATAGGAGTGCCTCCACAATAGTCAACTGCAAATGCTGAAGCCATATTGGTACTTGAAGATACCAGAACCTCATCTCCTGATTTAATACCCAGAACCTTACACGCTAAATGTAATGCTGTTGTGCCACTTGTAGTGGAAATTGCATATTTACAATTATTAAATTTACTAAATTTTTTTTCAAAAAGGGAAACATAAGTTCCTTGTGTGATGAAACAATTTTTAATGCAATTCATTACATATTTTTTTTCATTATTTTTAAATATTATATCAAAGACTGGAATTCTAAACCTCTTCATTTTATAATAATACGAGACTCCTTTTTTTTTTTTAAAAAATTTTTATTTTTACCAAAATTATATGGACCTTTTTTATTTTTTAATTTTGAAAAATCTTTGATTACTTTAAACCCATGACCTGCAGCAATTAAAATTAAAATATAATTTTTTTTTAGAATTTTACTAAATAAATATTTTTTTTTATCATAAAAATCTACTCTTAAAATTCCTTTTTTAATAATAAGGACTTCAGATATACTTTTAACTTTTTTAATAAGATTTTTATGGAAATGAGGCTTAATAAAAAAATTTTTTTTGTGGTTCATAAAACCAACTTGCAAAGAAAAATTTTTCGGAGTAGGAAAAAAATATTTTTTTTTTGGCAAACTTTTTTGATAAATAATCATTGCTATTATTTTTTTTTTATGTTTTATAGTTTTTATCAGCATACTATTATTTTTTTGTATATTTAGCCAAATATTTCCAAAATCTTAAATACGACTTGTTATCAAGTTTATAAAATAGATTTTTTATTATTTTTTTTTTAAATTTGGTATTATTTTTTATAAGCCTTAAGTTTTTAAAAAAAAGAGAAAAATGTTTTTTTGTTTCTACTAAAGGAAAACCATCACTTTTGGCAAAAAGTGGTGGATAAAATTTATCAATCACTCGTAAGGATGGAACACCACGTAATAAGGCTTCAAATGCTAGGGCTGATTGTGATAAAATAACTAAAAAAGATACTGATATTAACATATCTGTGGACATATTATTAAAATATTTAATTTCTGAATTTTTTAAAGATTTTTGAAATAATTTTAATGTCTCACTAATATATAGTGGATGTGGAGACAATACAAACAGCAAATCTTTATTGAAATTTTTTATTTTATTAAAAAAATTAAATAATAACCGTTCATCACCTATGCTGGTAACAATTAAAACTATTTTTTTTTTATTATTCCTTAAAGGATTATTTTTAATTTCTTTGTTAAAAATAAAATTCTTTTTATCTCTATTTAATGCACCTATAATTTTAATTTTATTAAAAAAAAATTTCTTTAAAATTTTTTTATATTGATCACCTTGTACAAAATATAAATCTGGTGTAGAAAAATACAAGGAGTTGGAATTATTGGTATTTTTTGCACTAAACTCTTTTGTTGAGAATTTATAAAATAATTTATTTTCGTTGGAATACCCATGTTGAATAGTAACAACAAATGGTGGATTAGTTGTTTTTTTTAAAAAAAAATAATTTGAACTATATCCAGGTAAAAAAGCTCCATAACCTATAAAATTTTTGATAGAATTGTACTGATTTAAAAAATTTTTTATAGCAATTGATGTTATTAAATAATTTTGAATACTACCAAAAAAAGATTTTAATAAAAACGGTTCTAAAACATTTGTGCAATCACGGCTTTTAAGTATAAATACTCTATTTTTTTTTAAAAAATTTATACACTTAAAATAAAGAAAAAATACTGCCAAATAAATTTGGATTATTTCTCGGGTGGAGATAAACTCATCTAGAATAAAATTTTCTTTTAAAAAATCTTTTTTCTTTGAATTGTCAAAATTTTTAAAAAAATTTTGGTAATTTATTATCTGAATTAAATAAGTATTTTTTTTTTTAAATTTTTTAATAGGAGTAAGTCCAAATAGAATATCAATTGTTTTTTTTTCTTCGTACTTTAGATTGTAGTCGTAACTATGAAAACAATTAATATATTTTTTTTTTTTATATCGTGTAAAAAAAAATATTTTTATTATAAAATTAAAAAATATTTTCAAAATTAAGTTTCTTAGCAATTTAAGAAAACATATAAAAAAATTAAATTTTTTTTTGATATAAATATTTTGAGATATTATTTTATGTAAATTTATGTACCAACTGTTATCAAGTTCATTATCTCTATTAACAAGATTACAAATCCACCAAAGCGAAAAATTGTTATAATTTATATTATTAAAAAAAAAATTTCTAAGCTCAGTTTTTGCAACCCAATCTTGATATATATCTCGGGTTTTTTCCCATTTTTTTAATAAATTGTTAGCACTACTTGGCGTAATTTTTTTTTTCATTTAAATAAAAAAAATTTATAATTTTATCTACTGCACATTTTGGAATTTTAATAAATTTTTGCGTAAAGACAGTTTTAGCATTTTGAACCTTTTTGCTAAACCACCAAGAGTATATATTTGAATAGTTACAATTGATAAAATTGTAAAGGCCGTTAATATTTTTCTTGATAATGCCACAATCTTCTAAAATTTTGTAATAACCTAACGCGTTTTTTCTGATTTTATCATAATCATTTTTTTTAAAAATTAATATTGATACTAACACTTTTAAATACAAGAATAGTTAATCAACATAATCTTGAATAATGCTTTTAAGTTTACATAAAGTTTTACTAGGTGGCGCCATTAAAAAGAGTCTATTTTTTCTTTTTCCTAGTTTTTTAAAATAAGCTTTGCTCGTCATATTTAAACTTTCAATAATTTTTTTTTTAAAAATTTCATATCTATCATCCTCTAAATAACAAACCTTTTTTTTATATTTAAAAGAAAACCAATTTTTATTCGATAAAAAATTACATGCTAAAATTTTACGATGATTTAAAAGTTCATATAATAAAGTTGAGTTACCGCCTATTAACAAACTACTTTCATGAATTCTTTTATAATTAGAAAATCTTTTAACATCATTCGGTACTATTTTTATATTCAAACTATTATTTGCAAATCTTCCATAATTTTCCTTATCAGATATATAAAACTTACTTGATTTTTCTCCTTTACAAATGATTACTATTTTTAAATTTTCTTCATTTGCTAGTCTACAAGTATATCTTGCAATTTTTTCATATGAACTTTCAAAATTAGTTTTTTTAAATAAACCTTCAGACTCTAATGACTGATCAAATCCAATAAAATTCTCTGCAATTAAGCAAATATCATATTTATTTTTAAATTTTCGATCGAAATACCTCTTAAATAATGAATATTTTAATGATCCAACTTCCAAATAATTAAAAACTTTAATTTTTTTTTTAAAATTGTTTATTTCAAATTTTGAAAAACAAGCGTAATTTGGTATAAATGCTTTGTTAATATCTATTGTAGTAAATAATCTTGAAACTAGATTTATTTTGTTATGCAAAAACCTGCTAGCATTCTGAATTGCAAGAAAAAAAATATTTTTATGCAATAGTTTTGCTAATATGAAAAATTCATTTGAATTATCTATAAATGTTAAAATGATTTTTGGTTTAATAAAATTAATTAAACTTAAATAATAATTAATTTTTATCTTGTATTTGAAAATATTTTTTAAAAAAAAAAGATTAAAAATTACATATAAATTTATTTTAAAAATACGATCTAACCTTGCATTTATTACTATACTTTTTTTATTCCCTAATAATAATTTTATATAATATGATCCTTCTTCATCAAATATCACTACATTACATTTACTTACTTTTTCATAAAAAAATCTAATATTAAAAATATTTTTTGCAAAATAGGAAAACATAAGTAAATTTTTAATTAATTAAAGAATATTTATTAACTTTGGCTTAAATTTATTTAATTTATTTTTTAAACAAAAATAATTAATTTTATCATTAAATTTATTGTATATTAATTCAAGATTTGCATAACTCCAGTCTGATTTAGTCCATATTTTTCCCTGTAAACTTTGTTTTACTCCTTTAACTCTTAATTTAAAATTAGTTTTTTTTAATTTTTTTTTTAATAAATTACAAAAATTTTTTATTACTCTACACGACAAATCGTGAATACCATCATTTTTATATAACTTCGAACTACTCTGTAACAAAATATCTCCAGCATCAATTCTAGGTGTGAGAATATGTAATGTCATACCAGTATATTGTGGTCTTAATAGATAACTGGGCCAAAAATTTGTTATAGAACCTTTAAACCAAGGAGATAAACCTCCATGAATGTTTAAAAAATTTTTTATTTTTTTATTTTTTAATATTTCATTAGAAATTTTTCCACAACCATAAGTGATTAAAACCTCTGCTCTTTCGTTTTTTAACAGTAATTTTATATTTTTATTAAAATTTTTTCTATTAATAGAAATATTTTTAATAATATTATTATATTTAAACTTATTTTTATTACCAAAAAATTTTTTTTCAGCTTCTATTCTTTTATTAAAATGTATTTTTAATAATTCTTGAAATTTTTTATTTATTTTTTTATTTATTTTTGGATTTTGTAACTCTCGTTTCTCTTTTATCCAAATAATTTGCGAAAATATTTTATTTAACTGACTTGCAACATAATAATGTCTAAGATGATCTCCTGTTATCAAAATTAATTTCATAACTTAATTTTAATAAGTTTAAGTTTAATCAAAATTTTCAATGCTTGAATAAGATCAGTTGCAGGCATTCTCAAATCATTTGCGATATCAATTATATCTTTTATTCCATCAGCATAGGATAAAATTCCTAATACAGTTTTAGTTAATTTATTCTTTTGAAAATCTGAATCTAGAGCATGAAAATTTTTTGAAGGATAAAGATTATATTTACTCAATTGGATTTCACCGTAAGGCATTACCCTTTTTATTTTGCCTGCGAACTCTAAGATCGAAATAAACATACATATTTTATTTTTCGATGAAATAATATTATTTATTCCCATAATTTTTTTATTATCTCCATCTGTATGGTACTCCCTATAAGTATTGTAAATTAACCTTGATATCTGTCCAAAACCAAAATTAAAACCCGGCGAGCAAAATTGTCTTTCATCAGATCCTGAAGTTGGGTCAAATTTTCTTAAATCAACCAATCCATATTGAAAAAGATTTATAAACATTCTATCAAAAAACGAATTTTTTTTTTTACTAAGTTTGTAATTCAATTTTTTATTTCCTCCCAGGCAAGTTAGTACAAATCCTGAATAGAAATTTTTATAAATTTTATTTTTAAATCTTTTTAAAAAACATAAACTTCCAATTGTTTCTGGATTTATTAAAAATAAATATGTAAACTTTCTATTTTTAATACTTTCAATATATTTATAAATTCCAATCATAACTAAAGGTCCACTAAGCTCATTATTTGCCATGCTCGGGTGACAAAGATAACTAGAAACAACTATTAATTTTTTACTATTACCTTTTAAAATTTTAACACCTATGTCGACTGAGCCTTTTTTAAATTTGCTATCTATTAAAGCCTCAATTTTTGAATTTAAATTAATTTTTTTATAAATGTTGTATGGCAAACAAAATCCCCAATCTTTTTTATAGTAAGATGTTACATAAGGAGTGAGTTTTGGTTTCTCTTTTAAAGTGTAAACTTTATCTCTAATATATTTAAATAAGGTTTTTTTTTTTACTCTTGTGGAGTAGTTAACTACAGAAATGTTATTTTTTTTATAGTTACAAATTAGATTATTATTTACTTTCAAAAAAGCATTTTTAATTACCCACTCCATAGGTACCTTCCAATCGAATACTTTGCTACCTGATTTAAATTTATAAATTTTAAATGGTATATACTCTTTTAAAATGTCTAAACTTTTTCTATAACCATTTCCGGTTATGCTTCTTGGTATTGGATAGAGACTATCAAAGAGATTTGAATAAAATTTGTACTCTTTACTTCTCATCAAAAATTTAAATTAAATTAATTTTTTAAAATATTTCTTTAATTCATTATTTACATTTTCAGATCTTTTACACATTCTATTACAAAATTCAGTTACTAATTGTTGTCTCTCCTTTTCAAACCACCAATTTTCAACATTATCCCATATTTCATTAATTTTTTTTGCAGCATCCTTTGGGTTATCAAAAAAAATATCAGCTTTTTTTAGAAGATTATAACTATTTTTTCCATAATTATTTAGATTAGCTTCTTTTAAATTAAAAAAAACAATTGTTGGAAAATTTATATTTAAAGACTGCAATATTGTTGTGGCATTAAAATTTATAATATTAATTCTACAATCTACTAAAGAATTAAAAAAATTTTTTTTATATAAAAAATTAAAGTTAAACTTTTTTTTTAATAATTTATATATTTTCTCATACAATTGATTTAAGGCTGGTTTAAATAAAATATTACAGGAAATTTTTTTATCCAAATTATTAAAAAAAATAATATCATAAGTTATATATTTGTAATTTTTTTTTGCAGAGGAAAAGTTTTTATCTGGAAAAATATTAAATTGATAATTAATAAATAAGGCTTTTCCATTAAAATTTGGTTTAATATTTTTTTTTTTAAGAAAGAATATAGGTAAATAATTATTATTTTTTTTATAACCTAGGGTTATAAAGTACTTAAACATTTTTTGATAGTACAAAGTAAAGAAATGATATTTTTGTGTAAAAAAAACTCCGCCGTGCTGACCAAAAACTAACTTAGTTTTATTTTTTTTTTTATTAATTAGACAGTAAATTTTAAAATAATCAAAAGAATCATAACTAGTACTAAATATAATTTTTGGCTTAACATTCACATAATATTTAAAAATATTTAAATAAAAATATTTAAAATTCTCTAGATACGACATTGGAATATTTTTTGGGATAAGTTTATTCAATATTTTATATAATAAAGGGGATTTGTGGTTTTTTATTAAATTAAATTCTCTTAATTTATTATCAATTTTATTCTTTTTAATTATATATTTCTCATTCAAAAAAAAATATGGAAATTGTTTTAAACTTAAATTTAAAAAAAAATTTCTAAAAAAACCTAAATAGGTAAAAAAAAAAATAACGTTTGATTTAATTATTTTTGAAAAAAAAAAATTAATTATTAAAAAAATTTTTTGTAACAATAATAAAATTGGATTTAAATTATTTAAAGGCTCAAAAAAAATTTTTTTTTTAAATTTAAGACTGCTTAATTGCCGAAATATGTTTTTTTGATAGTTTTCATCATATATTTTATAAGAATAATCTAAGAAATCTTGAGGAACATAGGAATTTACATAATTTTCATTAATTTTAATTAATTTTTTTTTTTTTAAATACTTAAATTTTAAGAATACATCATAAATAAAATAAAATAACCACATACCCAATAAAAATCTCCAATCATTTTTAGAATAATTAAGATTATGAATAAAATTTAGCTTGTAAGTGAGTTTTTTTAAGAAAAATTCATTAACTCTTAAGACGTAGTGGTAAATATTTTTATAATCTTTATAGAATTCATTACAACAAATATATTCTGATAATTCAGTTTTATTATAAATTTTATTAATTTCTTTATTTATATTAAAATTCATTTTTAGAATTTTTATATTATGCAACGAGCTTTTAATCTATTCTAATAATATTACTAAATTTTTTTTAATATATAACCTAAATCGTTAACAGTTATTAATAAACTTTAGAACTGTAGCTTCTAAATATTTTTAGATATTTTACCAAAATATACTCTGTTATCTGACGCTAATATATTTTAATATGATATTGAAATAATGAAAAAAATATTACTTTGCATCACTAATTATAATAAAGAAGAATATTTGGATAGAGCTATTAGGTCCTGTCTGACACAAATTCCTAATGGTATTATAATTAAGACAATTGTTGTTAATGATGGAAGTAAAAAATTTAATGAAAAAAAGATTTCAAAAGAATTTCCAGAATTAAAAATTATCAATTACAAAAAAAATAAAGGCGTATCATACGCTTCTAATCAAGCTCTTTTTTCTACAGCTTCTGACTATTTTATGAGGGTAGACGCCGATGATTACCTAGGTATGAAATCTAGTTTGATCACAAGCTCAATTCTAAGTGACAATCCCAAAATTCCTTTCGTTTACGGAAATATTCTTCTAATAAATAAAGATTTTAGTATAAAAAATATTTCTAGAAATAATAGAAGCATTCTACTAGAAAACGGCGCAGGAATTATGTTTAGAAGTCAATATTTAAAATCAGTAGGAGGTTTTAATCCAAAAATAAAAAATTGTGAAGACTTTGATTTAATTATAAGAATTGAAAAAAAATATGGCAAAGGTTTTTTTGTGCCGATAGCATATTACAAGTACTACAAACAAGGAACTGAGCATCTAAGTAATTCAGAAGATAGAAAATATTACTTAAAAAAATTAAAAATTAAATATGCAAAATATTTATAAAAAAATAATATCTAATAAAATAGTATTTATTGCTGAAGCGGGTGTTAATCACAATGGAAAAATTTCTGTTGGAAAAAAATTAATTGAGGCCGCTAAAAGAGCTGGGGCAGATTGTATAAAATTTCAGACATACAAAGCTAAAGAGCTGACTATAAAAAAAGCAAAAAGATTTTGGAACTGGAATGGAGAGAGAAAAAAAATCGGCACACAATTTGACAGTTATTCTCAATTAGATTCTTTTAATTATGAAGAATATAAAAAGCTTTTTGATTATTGTAGAAAAATCAAAATTGAGTTTCAATCAACTCCTTTTGATATAAAATCTGTTAAAATTTTAGAGAAACTGGGTGTTAAGAGTTACAAAATAGCTAGTTGCGATATAACTAATTTTTTATTAATTAATGAAGCTGCCAAAACAAAAAAACCTATCTTTCTCTCTACTGGTGCTGCAAGCATAAAAGAAATAAAAAATGCGATAAAAATAATAAAAAAATATCACAATAAAATTGTAATAATGCACTGCATATTATGTTATCCAACCTCCTTGGGAGACTCTAATCTACTTTCTATAGTAAAACTTAAAGAGACTTTCCCATCAATACCAATAGGATTAAGCGATCATACTCTCGGTATTCAAGCGTCCATTGCATCATTTGCTTTGGGGTCTGTAGCATTAGAAAAGCACTTTACAATTAATAAAAAACTAAAAAAAAGTGCTGACCACTGGTTATCTGTAAATGAGGCAGAATTTAAAGAAATAGTTAATAAAAGCAAAAATATTTTAAAAATGTTAGGTAAAAAAGAAAAAAAATTATTTAAATGTGAAGTTTTGGCAATGAAAAATGCTAGAAGAAGCTTAATTGCCAATAAAAATATAAGAATAGGAGAAATATTTTCTTACAAAAATTTAACAACAAAAAGACCAGGCACTGGAGTTCCTGCCAATAAATTTTTTAATTACATTGGAAAAAAATCAAAGTATCAATACGGCCCTGATGATTTCATTAGAAAACAATAGCAATTAAAAAATCTTTACAGGTTTTTTTAATCTTAAAGAATCTAAAGCTGACAATAAAACTTTTTCAGTTTCTAAACTTAAATTTACTTTATAATTCTTTTTTTTCATTAAATTTAAAATCCTATTATTTTGTTTCTTATAAATTTTTTTAATAGAATCTGAAAACTTTAATTTTTGAACTTTATCTTTTTTCTTTATAAGGATATATTTTTTTTTAAAGTTATACTCAATTTTCTTATTTTTAAAAGAAATTTCAAATTTCCTTTCAAATTGCTTACTTGCAAAATCTATAATGATTGAAGACTTGATACCATTAATATGATCTATGAAAATAATAACAGACTCTTCTACTTTTAAATTTAATTTTTTTTTATTTTCTACGCAATATACCAATTTTGCCTTACCAAATAATAAAATTGCTAAATCGACTTCGTGAGAACAAGTTAAAATTACACCACCCCCTAATTTAGGACTAGCGGCATAACTTTTTCTATAATTTTCATACTTATGCCAATCTGGTAAATATGTGCGCCATATAAAATTTGAAAAAAGGATATTTTTTGAATTTTTACAATTTTTTTTTATTTCAATAATTCTTTTATCAAAACGCATCATGTATCCACTAAAAATATTCTTATTTTTAGAAATATTTTTTATTATTCTCATATCCTTAAAGTTTGTGCAAAAAGGTTTTTCAATTAAAAAATTTTTAGAAAAATTTTTAAATTTAAGTAAAGATTTGACATGCAAGGAACTAGGGTTACATATAACTATGAGGTCAAATAAACAGTTTTTAATTTTCGTTAAATCATAGTATTCTTTGAAAACTATTTTTGATTTTATATTCGAATTATTTGTTCTGTAAAAAGCAACTACACATCCTAAATTCTTAAAAATTTTGGCATGCTTTAAACCGATAGAGCCCTTACCGATTATTAAAATTTCCAATTTTTTCTTTGGATTTTTTTTATACATCTTATAGAGTCAAGTTTTTTTAGTTCAGGGCAAATAAATTCCAACATCTTCATTTTTAAAAGATCAAAAAAAGTATCTAAAGTAAAATACTCTTTATGATTAATCCCAAAAAAATTTGGATTTAAAGCTAATATTTTTAAATTTTTATTATTTCTTATTCCAATCGTTACGTGATTTTTAATTTTATCGTCCTTACTTTTTTCATTTAATAAAACTTTTGCTTTGATTAATTCGCCGGCATAGTGAGAAAGTGGCCTGATATAAGTATAATCATAATTGCCAGTTACTCCTAATTTAACAATTTGATTTAGAATAGTTGGCTGAATCAAATAATTATCAGACGTAATTCTCAAAATATAATAATTTTCGTAATTATTAATTTTTATATATTCTTGAAATCTTTTTAAAACATTATTTTCTGACTCAAAAAATATTTTTATTTTATGTTTTTTTGAGTAACGTGATAGCAGTGCATTTTTTTTTGAATTTCCTGAAAGAATGGTTATTTGTTTATTAAAGTTGGTACTTTTTACGATTCTAATTATTCTATCCAAAACACTTTCGTTAAAAAAACTAAAAAGTATCTTTCCTTTTAATCTTTTTGAGAATAATCTTGCCTGAATTGTAACAATTATTTTTTTTACCACGCGGTGTAACCACCGTCTATGATCATTTCAGATCCAGTTACATAAGACGATGCATCTGAAACTAGATATAAGATTGCTTCTTTATATTCGTGACTTTCTGACAATCTTTTCATTGGCACTAATTCTGAATATTTTTTTAAAAACCCTTTACTTTGATTTTTGTTTTGGACTCCACCAGGAATAATCACATTTGCTCTTAGTCCTTTATGAGCATAATGACATGCTATGTATTTTGTAAAACCGATAATTGCAAATTTAGAAGTAATGTAAGATATTGGCGAATTTATTCCTGAGTTTCCATATATATTTTTGTTTGGCGAAACCTTTCCATAAGTTGAAGAGGTATTTATAATTACTGACTTTTTATTTTTAATTAATAACGGTAAAAAATATTTTGTGCAAAAAAATAAGCCATCAATATTTACTTTCATAGTTTTTTCCCATATTTTTGAAGAATAATTTTCTATAGATGCAAAGAAGTCATGAAAAGGAGTAAGTTTTTTTTTATCCCCTTTATAATGAGAGTGGTTAATCAAAATATCAATTTTTTTAAATTTTTTTTTAATGATTGATGAAATTTTTTTTACATTTATTTCTTTAGAAATATCTAATTTAAAATAAAAATAATTTTTTCTATTTTTGCTATCTAAATTACAGTTATCAAATAAATCTAAATTTATGACTTTGCATCCGGCATCTAACAAAACATCGATTGTCTTTGAACCTAGTTGTCCAGATCCACCTACTACTACAGCGATTTTATTAGTTATTCGAAATCTAGAATAAATATCCATTAAATAACAAAATTAAAATTTTTATCAAAAAAATTTTTAAAAAAGTTATATATTATTATTAAATATTTTATCATCGAGCTAATGTATTAGTAATTGGTTATTTACATTTATTTAATATTTATTTATATTTTTTTACCAGATCTAAGCTAATTTAATTTTTTATTGTCAAATTGTTGATGGCATTTTTTACAGAGTTAACCATATAATTAAAATCTTTTTGTGTCATCCAAATATGAAATGGAAAAGAAATCATATTATTGAAAACTATAAAATTTTTTTTGCAATTTCTAAATCCTGAAGATCATTAATGTCTAATGATCTTATTAAGGTATTATATAAAATCTATGCTTATATGATATAAGACTCTTTTTACTCCTTAAATATTTAGTCGAAACAATATAAATTGCACCATTAATAAAATAAGAATTAATATCATAATCTTGTCTTCTATAGAACTTATTTGCTTAAGGAAGTACATAATTCCATTTTTCATTTTTAGATAAATTTATTACTTCATAGGGATGTTCTAAAGATTTGGAAATACCAGATAAAGAAATGAACTTTTTTTTTTACTTTTTTAATTGACTCTAAAATATCAAATCAAGATCTTAAGGGTGAGGTTGGTTGCAATATAATAAAATAGTCAATTTTATAGTTCTTTCTAGACCATTCTAAAAAGCGCAATAATGTTTTTATTAAAGGTCTTAGAATTCAAAACAATTCTCAATATATTATAATCAGTTATAAATCCATATTTTTTTGCAATTTTTTTAATCTTAAAATGATCTGATAAAATAAATTTAAAATATTAATATTTTTAACTGATTTAAATATATACTCAATTTATCTTTTTGTTATATAAATTAGTAAATTTTTTGTTTTTTAAATCTTGAGATCCTTTTTTTGCAGGGAAAATGATTGCTTATTCCATAAATATCTTCATAAATGTAAATTAAAATCGTAATTGTTTTTTATTTAATAACTTAAGGTTTTATTTTTTATTCTTAATAATACTAAATGATTAAAGATCATAATTTATTTAAAGCCAATCTCAATTTATACTGGTTAAGACCAGAAAATGCTTTGACAACTTACTTTCAACACCAAAGTTGGTTAGATGTAAAGATTTCGAAATTTAAAAAAACACTTGATATATCTGGTGGTGATGGGACTTATATTTTTTTACATTGCGGGGGAAGATTTGACGATAGTTTTGATTTTTTTATAAAAACAAACGCTAAAAATTTTAATCATTCAAATTTTATTGATATTTATAACGTTTCGTCCAGATCTTTTAGTCCAATTATTTATAAAAATTCAAAAATAAAATTTCATACTGTTACTGATTGGAAAAAGGGTCTTTTAGATAAAGCAAAAAAGCTTGGAATTTATAAAAATTACTTATTACATGACAATAATAAATTGCCACTACCATTTAAAGATGAGGAATTTGACCTTATTCATAGCAATGCAATTTACTGGACATCAAATTCTAGGGAAATAATAAAAGATATTCAAAGAATATGTAAAAAAGATGGTGTTGCAGTGCTAGAAGTTGCAACTGATAAAATGCTTGGGGCCATAAAAAGAAATAAAAATTTTCTCGGTAATGAATTATTTAATATTTTAGATAGAAAAAGATCAGTAGAAATGAAGTCATTAAATATAGATGCTATGCATTGGGCAAAATGGGTAAAAAACGCTGGTTTTGCAATAGAGGATATTCGTATTGCTTGGCCAAATCGTTTTATTTCAGATAGCTGGGACTATGGGATAACTCGACCCATCTCACATTTATTAATTAACATGACAGATTCTTTATCTAAAAAAAGAAGATTGGAAATAAAAAAAGAATGGGTAAATTTATTATATAAAATTTTTGTCCCTTTTTGTGAAAAACCAAAACCACACACCCTTGATCAAGCCCCATATATTACTTTTATTTTAAGAAAAAAATAATTATTTATTTTTTTAAAGCAAATTTGAAATCTTGGGTTCCTAAAGCAGATTCAAAATTCTTTAAGTTTTTGTGATCAAATTTTTTTATTTTTTAGGTTCTTATATTTAAAAAAAATATCAGATATAAAATAAAATAACCAATCTCCAATCTTTACTGGATGATTTAACATTTTGAATTATATTTAATTTTTTTGCAAGTTTATTTAAAAAAAAATTTATACACTTTAAGAACAAAGAAAAAATTTTTTATTTTTGTAATATTCCAGTAATTTACATAATTATTTAAGGCTGAATTGCCAATGTTTTTTTTTATTTGAATAATAATATCTTTATCCATTTTGCTAAACTTTTTTTAACTCGAATAATTGTGTAAATCAGTTTTTTTTATAAATTTTTATTTATATTAATCTTATAAATTTTTTTTTTTTAATTTTACGATAATTTTTATAAAAAAGTCTCGCAATATTTAAGTGAAGCGGCTCATCTATATCTATCATGGTATGTGGTGGTAATTTATAGATAGATGAATTAACATTTATAAAGTTTTTTTTTTTAAGGAAAAATTTTGAATTTATGATATATAATGCTCCATTTATAAAATAAGTTTTCTGATAATGCTGCCTATTTGATTGTTTTTTTTTCCCCAAAAAAAAAATTTTTTTATCATTAATAGTAATATACTCATTAGGATGATGCCAAATATCAGACACTGTAAATGCACTTAAAATTTTTTTTTTTATAACATCAGATATAATACTATTTATTTCCTTGAAATTTCTAAAAGGACATGTGGGTTCTAATAAAATTAAATAATCAAAAAACTTTTTTTTTTTTTTAAAAAAATTTATTAAATGTATTATAACATCACTTATTTTAGCGGAATTTGATGATAATTTTTTAGGTCGAATAAAAGGTATTATTATATTCTTATATTTTTTACAAACTTTAATTATTTTCTTAGAATCTGTTGATAAAACAATACTATTTTTTCCAGAAATTTTAAATGCTAAATCAAGTGCGTGACATACTAAAGGTTTTTTATTTAATAGCTTAAGGTTTTTATTTTTTATTCCAACTGATCCACCTCTTGCTGGTATTATTATTAAATTGTGCATTTTATTTAATTTTTGCTAATATTTTATTAATAGTTAAAGCTAATTTTTTAATTTTTTTTTCTGTATCTTTAATAAAAATTGGAATTGCTATAGCTCTTTCCAATAAA